>Ga0209487_1002476_pt1 | contig 15021 bp, 10 predicted proteins | sample Poulit2012_FD_187524 | JGI IMG/M metagenome (GOLD analysis project Ga0209487, IMG submission 187524) | Agricultural soil microbial communities from Georgia to study Nitrogen management - Poultry litter 2012 (SPAdes) (version 2) | ecosystem: Environmental > Terrestrial > Soil > Agricultural land... | reverse complement strand
TCGTGCGATCAAAAATCTTGAGAAAAATGGCCGCCTTACCTCCGAACCCGATGCGACAAACCAGCGGCGGAAACTGCTGAAACTGACTCCCAAGGGGAAAGCACTCTATGCAGAGCTGTACCCCAGTTCTGAAAAACAAGCAGAGCGGTTATTCGAGGCACTAAGCCCGGCTGAAGGCGCCTTATTTGGTGAACTACTAGACAGACTTTTGGAACGTGCTGATTCCATCATGAATGGTCAAGAAGAAAACTCACCATGACACAGGTAGGACCACCACCTGAGAAACCGGATTTTTGCAAGTCTCCCTAAGAGGGCACTCTCCCGTCTCTGAGACACCTGCCCCTGTGAACTGGCCAAGCGATTCATCTTGTTAACGCTTGCTGTCATAGGGCAGGTGTTGTCGGTTTAATATGACCTGACGGGGGTCAGCTTGCACGGATCGTTTCCAGCGTGAAAGCCATCCCCCAGTTACGTTATGTAAAGCCCCCAGACCGGTGGGAAGGCTCCGAATCATTCTGAGCAATCGACAGCGCCGTATCGACGAGCAGCTGTGCTTGTGGACTTAAGCGGCTATTTTCTGGCCAGGTTATAATCGCCGTTTCACTATATCCTCCAGCCAGCGGACGGTATACCAGAGGCAAGCCCTCATAGGTAACGTCGTTGTATGGACGCTGAATTTGCAGAGCAAATCCAAGACCACGGCCGACCAGCGCACGTACCAGCTCCGTGTTGTCAGAGCGATATCTCACTGCAGGAGCTACTCCCAATTCTCGAAAAGCTTCCATAATACGCCCGACGCTCGGGGAGAGTTCTAAAAGTATCAATGGCTCTCCCACTAACGCTGCAGGCGGGATTGTTTCCAACTCAGTCAATGGGTGTTCAGCATTCAGCATGACTAGAACGGGCCGTGTGTGCAAAGGTTGCCACTGGAATCCTGCAGGTAAACCAAACAGCGTGGTCAGCACGATGTCTAAACTGCCGTTGACGAGTCGTGGCAATAGCTGATCGCGGTCCGCAATTTCGAAGCCCACCTCTATTCCCGGGTGCAACTCATGCATATGCATTAAGATCGGTGGCAACAGGGTCGGTGCCGCAGCTTCCGTGCATCCAATGACAATGCTGCCTGTGATGCTTTCACTGACTCCAGTTGCTTGTTCATGCATAAGCGTGGCTTTTTGAAGCAGAGAGCGAGCTTCGTGAGCAAATGCTCGCCCTGCAGGTGTCAAGGCTACCCCTTGCGATTTTCTGCGCACAGTGAGAACGACACCTAGTTGGTTTTCTAGTTGTGTAATACCGGACGCTAATGCAGATTCTGATACGTGCAGCACCTTGGCAGCTTCGCGTAGCGAACCAGCATCGAAAACAGCAGTGAAGTATTCGAGCTGACGCAGTGTGAACGGAACCATATCCCGAGTTTAGCGGGAATGTATCCCTGAATAAACCGTTTTACTCGGGATGTGATCTGCGACATACTTAATTTGTAGTAGCCAGAGCATGCATGATTCTTGGACGATCTGAGCGTATTGGTCAGCAACACCTAGTAAAACGACGGGGGATGCCTTGTGGTTCTCAGACTAGTTTTTATGTATTACGAGGTCGTGGATCATGTTTCTGCTGGAAGGTCTTGCAGATTTTAGGTTGAAGTACCTGACGAACAGAAAGAGATCCAAAATGGATAAGAATTACGACTATATTGTTGTCGGCGGAGGCTCGGCAGGGTGTGTTGTAGCCGCTCGTCTCGCTGAAGATCCCTCGGTCTCAGTCCTTTTATTAGAAGCAGGCGGCACAAACAATCGGATGCTCACGAAGATTCCGCTTGCCTGGAACCCAATTTCAAATGCTAAATCATTTGGTTGGGGCTTTAAGAGTGAGCAGCACGAGAACTTAGATGGGCGAACGATTGATGAGGCGCGAGGGCGTTTATTAGGAGGCACATCTTCAATCCACGGAATGATGTATTCGCGAGGAAACCCTGCCGATTATGACAAATGGGAGGCGCTGGGACTGGCCGGGTGGGCTTATCGTGATGTCTTGCCATATTTTCGTAAAACTGAGACGAATTGGCGTGGTGCCAGTGAATATCACGGCGGGGACGGGCCCTTGAGCGTGCTGAGTAACGATCCACACCCAGTTATATTTCCAGCGATGCTTCAGGCAGCCAAAGAAATGGGTTATGACGAAGTTGATGACTTCAACGGCGCACAACAAGAAGGCGTCGGCATGCCAGATTTCATGGTGCAGAAAACCGGACGCCGGGATAGCAGTGCTACAGCATTCTTAGACCGGAAAAAGCCTCGCGGCAATTTGACGGTCGTAACAGGTGCTCTTGTGGGTCGTATTTTGCTTGACGGTACCAGAGCCATCGGAGTGGAATATCGACGAAAAGGCAAGGTGGTCCGAAGTCAAAGTGATGAAGTAATAGTTGCTGCCGGGGCCTTCGGATCTCCGCAGTTATTACAGTTATCAGGTATTGGAAACGCTGAGGCATTGCGCAAAGTTGGTGTACGGCCCCGACATAATTTGGATGCTGTCGGGCAAAACCTACAAGACCATCCTCTAATTCACGCGGTGTTTCACGGCGTTCATGGGCTTCGTCTAGATAAGATGCTCCGTCTGGATCGTCTCGCGATCGGCTGGGCACGTTGGATGCTGAAACGTCCAAGCTATCTTAGTGACCATCCCATGTCCCTGCAAGGTTTCGTACGTACGGAGTCGGAGAGCACTCGACCAGACACGCAATTTCAGGTCGTTCACGTCCCTTTTCTCGCCAGACCATGGCTCCCAGGAGAAACCGCTCCCGGAGACCAGTTCATGGGATCCGGTTTGCAACTGCATCCAGTCGGTCGAGGCAGTGTAGGGCTACGAAGTAATAACCCAACGGCAGCTCCTGTCATTCGGGGGAACCTATTCAAAGAAGAGGCCGACAAACAAGCGGCACGAAATATTCTTGGGTTCATTATGGATTTTTTCGCCAGCGATAGCCTCCGGGGAATCGTCGGCGACACGATCCGTCCAGTCCTCGATCTTGATGACACATCGGCGGTGGATTCTTACCTGAGTCAAACCATCGGTACCGGTAAACATCCGATCGGCACCTGCGCGATGGGTGTTGATACTGCGTCGAGTGTTGTAGACGAAGAATTAAAGGTGCACGGCATTGATGGTTTGCGAGTCATAGACGGTTCGGTTATGCCGAGCCACATCAGCGGTAACACCGATGCCCCGATCAAAATGATCGCGGAGAAGGGCGCTGATCTTATCAAGCAGGTTCGACAGCCAACAAGCTCTGTTCTACAGAACAAAAAGTAATTGATAGCGGTGAAAGGACCACGATCATGACTGGAACAACAACACAACCTGGGATAACTCGCCCAGTTCTCAGCAATCCGCACGAACTGTATATTGACGGCGGCTGGAAAGCACCGGCTGACGCTAGAAAAATCCAAGTGGTCTCACCTCATAATGAAGAGGTAATCGAAGAAGTTGCTGCGGCCGGAAACTCGGACGTTGACATAGCAGTAGCAGCAGCAAGGGAAGCATTTGACCATGGTCCGTGGCCGCGACTCAGCCCTCACCAACGAGCCGAAATCGTGGGAAAGCTCGGCGACATGATTGCCCAACGATTGCCAGAAGTAGCCGGTGCATGGGTTGACCAAGTAGGAACGCTCGCTTCGGTTGCGCCTTTCGTGATCCCTGGTGAACATGGGTGGTTCGACTACTATGTCCGACTCGCAGAGAATTTCGAGTTCGAGAGTGAAGTCACGCTAGAATCCGGAGGCAAAGGTTTTGTCATTCGAGAACCAGCGGGCGTTGCAGCCATCATCACGCCATGGAACAACCCCTATGGAACCATGATCGGTAAGCTCATCCCCGCATTGATTGCTGGTTGTACTGTCATTATGAAGCCGGCACCTGAAACTCCGATCGAAGCATATCTGATCGCCGAAGCCGCAGACAAAGTAGGTTTACCGCCGGGTGTATTGAATCTCCTACCTGCCGAGAGAAGCCCGTCAGAACACCTGGTATCCCATGATGGGGTGGACAAGGTCAGTTTCACTGGCTCAGTTGCAGCGGGCAAGCGCATTGCTCAGACATCCGGTGCAAACTTAACCCGCTACACTCTAGAGCTTGGCGGTAAATCAGCAGCGGTTGTTCTTGACGATTATGACATTGAGGCCGCTGCCGCCACCCTTGCACAGACCATTACCATGTCAGCTGGCCAGGTATGTGCTGCCCTGAGCAGAGTGCTCATATCCAAAAAACGCCAGCCAGCGTTACTTGAAGCTTTGCACGCTGAACTGGACAACATCACAGTCGGAAATCCGTACGATTCAAAAACGATGATGGGGCCTCTAGCGATGTCACGGCAGCGTGACCGAGTTGAGCACTACATAGCAAGCGGAAAAACTCAGGGTGCCACGCTTGTCCGTGGTGGCAGTCGCCCAGCTCACCTGGAGCGTGGCTACTATATCGAGCCAACACTATTTGGCGACGTCGATCCAGAAATGACAATCGCACATGAGGAAATCTTCGGTCCTGTGCTATCTGTGCTGACGTTTGAAGATGAGGCCGACGCCATCTCCAAAGCCAATGCGACGAGTTATGGCCTCTATGGAGCTGTCTTCACCCAGGACGACGCGGCAGCATACCGAATTGCCCGAGGTATGCGTGCCGGGACGATAGCGCACAACAACTTTCTGTTTGATCGTGCTCTCCCTTTTGGAGGATTTAAGGAGTCAGGAGTAGGCCGTGAAGGCGGCGAAGCCGGGCTCCTATCCTTTACTGAAGCAAAGTCGTTTATTCCCCGTGGATGAAATAGATGCCCAATTTAGGCCCCACCCATAGGAGAGGCTCGTGACTCTTAGAACTGCTTTTTCTACTATTTTGATTATCGGACTTGCGTTTACGGGATGTGCTGCAAAACCGACAGAAGACACTACAAATGCAAATGAGCCTTCCCATGTGGTCATATCCACCGCACCTTCTTTGGCAGGTATACCTGCCACTCTCGCCGTAGACCAAGGTTTCTTTGAAGAGGAAGGACTTGAGGTTGAGGTGGTCCCGGCGACGAGTCCTGCCGAGCAAGCACCCTTGCTATTGAAGGGTGATATCCAATTCATGTACAGCGGTGTACACGATACCCTCTTGGCTGCCGGGCAGGACATGCCATTCAAACTAGTGGTCCCAATGACAATGACTGGATCTATCGACGACGCAGAACCAGGTTTCGGCAACCTCATCGTTGCAGCGGATAGTGATATCCAAGAACCCGCCGATTTAGAAGGCAGGACAGTGAGTGTCACTTCGATCGGAGGCACCAGCTACATGGATTTTGTAACGAAGCTTCAACAGCTTGATGTTGATCCAGATGAGGTGAACTGGGTTGAAGTTCCCGTGCAGAGTAGCCTTGACCGGTTGAGCCAAGGGCAAGTGGACGCAGCCACGTCGTCCGAGCCATTCGGCACCATGGCAGTAGAGGCGGGAGATGCACGATTCCTCATGTCCGCGGATGACGTCATTCCTGACGTTGGCTTCCTGGGGCTCGTCACCAGCGATGACTATGCCTCACAACATCCGGAAACGGTCCAAGCGGTAGCCAATGCCATTCTGCGCGCCAACCAATATGCGCTTGACCATCCGGAAACCGTGGAGAAGATGGCGGCCGAAACTTTTGACATATCACCTGAACTTGCCGCTCAAGTGTCATATCCGACCTACGCCACGCGATTGTTCAGCGCTGAAGATGTTGTACCCCAACTGGAGCGTATTCAACGATTCGACCCGGATGCATCTCTGCCGGAGGCGGAGTCCATCCTGCTTGATGACTCAGTTTTTGAAGGGAACAATTCATGAGATCTAAGCCATGACGTCAAGAATGCAAAGCAAATAAATATAACCAACACAAGAATTTGGAGAACCTAATGTCTGAAAAACCCATCAATTCGACGATTAATCTGCACCGTTCCTTGGGGCCAAATGGCCCGATCATCCCACCATTGGGGCTGGGGTCGTGGAACACGTGGGACCGTATGTCGCCCGATGAGGCGGTGGCGATGATCCAGAAGGCAGTCAAAAACAATGCAGGCCTGTTTGACGTCGGTAGTTATAGTTCTGGTCCGCACGTGGACGAGCAGTCGAGTACAGATGCGTTATTCGGTAAAGCTTTCCGGCAGTCGGGCATTGCCCGTGACGATGTCACTATTTTCGGGAAAGTTTGGCTGTGGGATTGGCCGCGTCATACGTTTCGAGAGCAAGCCGAGCACATCCTGCAGCGCGCAGGCTTAGACCGGTTTGATGCAATTGTGGTTGGGGCCTACCCAGCGTCGCCAGACGTGGCTTCAATAGTCGTTAAAATGAACGAACTGATCGCTGACGGTGTAACCCAAGCATGGGGTATCAGTAACTGGATACCCACCGATGTTCACAAAGCGTTAGAGGTTGCCGAGGAGCTTGGGCTCACTCCACCGGTCTTCGCACAGTTGAAATACAGTATCGCTCGTCGCTCAATGGGTGAAGGAAAAAACTATTCAGACCTCTTCCGGAACGGCACGTTGACGATGCAAGCATCGGACTCGTTCGAAGGGGGAATTCTTGCCGGCAAACTGAATCCTGAGCGACGAATCGGTCTTGACGATGGAGGAATCCGCGAACAGATCGTAGCTGCCTACCCAGAGATTGAACGGATTGCTGCGTCGTTTGACGCAACTCCGGCACAAGCAGCAATTGCTTTTTGCCTTGCCTACCAGCCCACTTCAAACGTGTTGTTCGGAGCATCTCGGATGGATCAACTCGAATCGAACCTCGGTGCCATTAAACTTGCTACCGAAAAAGGGCCTGAGTTGCGCGAAGCGCTTGAGCAGTTCTGGTTAGACCGCGGGGTTCCTGCGGGGTGGTTGGATGATCCTCAGACTGCACGCGTTTCGTGGTGAGTATATGCCCCAATAATGCGCTCACTCGGGCAGCTCACATGACCGGCAACTGAGCCCATGGGAACGGGGCGGCTCGGACTATATCTCTTGCGGCGCCGCCCCGCTGCGCCTGTTGACGGCAATTTCTTCCTAACGCCGCATAATTCACAGAAGGAGTTCTCTCCATGTACATCATTACAGGCGCAGCTGGACAAGTGGGACGAATGGCAGCTGAAGAACTACTGGATCATGTCCCGTCGTCAGAGGTCATTCTTACGACTCGATCCCCTGAAAAACTTTCTGATTTGGCGGAGCGGGGTGCGTCGGTACGTTTTGCCGATTTTTCCGACCCGGAGACGCTTCCTGGAGCCTTTGCTGGAGCACAACGCATGCTATTGCTCTCAACGTCTTCCGTCGGTTCCCGCGTTCTTCACCACAATAATGCTTTGCAAGCGGCTAAGAACGCGGGGATCACGTATGTCGCGTATACCTCGATTGTGGGCGCTGGAAATCCCGAGAACACCGCTGTGGTGTCACGGGAGCACCGGTCTACCGAGAAGGCACTCCGTGAATCCGGGATGGCTTGGAACGCGTTGCGAGATTCTCAATATGCCGAAGCACTGGCCTACTACATCGCTCCCGGAGCCATTATGACAGGCAAGTGGCTCGGAGCGCAGGGACAAGGACGCATTGGGTTGGTTGCTCGTGCGGACTGCGCCGCAGCCGCCATTGGGTGTCTCTTGGGCCGCGGTGAAGATAATCGAGCTTATGCTATCAGCGGCCCAGAGCTTCTCACATATAGCCAGGTAGCTGACATGGTGACGGAAATCAGCGGGCATCCTATTACGACAGTGGATATTACCGATGAAGAGCAGTATGCCATTTTCGACGAGATGGGCGTGCCCAGACAGCATCAGGACGACATGTCTGCGTCACCCATTCCTTGGAATAGTGATGACATGGTTTCATTCAGTCGTGCCATCCGATTGGGCCATATGGCTGATTTCAGTGACGCTGTCCAACAACTCAGCGGTCGGTCGCCGCGCTCAGTGCGCTCTATTCTAGAAGAGGCTTCCGCGTCGTGGCCTTCGCCTGTCTCATCGGGGGCTGTCCAGGCAGAGCGCGAGTGAGAATAAGCCCTTAAAAGTATTACTGAAGTCGTGACTGCTTCGCAGGGATACGAACTGAGGTCTATCAACTAGTGAACATATTTTGGACTCCCATTTACTCATAGTGCATAGCCATTGAACGCAACCCTTGAAATATATCCTCTCTTGACGCCACGCCAGAGGACTTGCGACTATTTTTCAGCGGCGAGAATGAAGGCAAATTGATAGTGCGGGTTTTAGCGGTGACGGGCACACTCCGCAGAAAGAGTGTATGTTTGCGTAATTGGTCTGCGCACGCGTGACAAACAGAGGTAGGCCCCTGGCCCCCCGGCGGCCTGTTGGTAGGGCTGCCGATATTGATTGTGCGTAATGCCGTATACAGATATGCCGGATCTTGTGGACAATCGGGGGCGGATCTCGTGTAATTTCAGCCGAGCCAAAGATCCCTTTCGCGGGCTGGTTCACCTGTGAGGCTGACGAGAAGCGCATGGCCACTTCAGTAACGACCGTGAATAGATAGGTGCGACTGCGTCAGGTGCCGTCTCGTACACTTCCGAGTTGAAGCGTGAAGTGGGGCGGGCCCACTCTATTGCGTGATCTTCATCACTCCTATATTCTAATAACATTCGTTATTAAAACTACTTACTCGGGTAGTGAGAGGAATATGAATGAATTCGACCTTTGATCCCTGGGCTGCGCCGGAATTTCCGCAGCCGTTAGCGGACGGTTTGCACGAGCACCCAAGACCCTCCGAGACGAGTCTGTCCACTGTTCGGACGCCGGTGAATGACTCGGAGTGCCCGGAATGCCGTGGCCAAGATGTGTCTCAGTACCGGGTCCTGAGCGAAGGCGGCTGGTGGCTCGTTGAGAAATGTCAGGACTGCTTGGCGTCGATCTCCAGGACTGCAGCACCATTATTCGGGACATATAAGCCACTGGGGTATACCCAGGAAATTACCTTCGGGAAGGACCATAGTTAATGTTTGGTGTAGATGTCGGAGGCACTTTTACAGATGTTGTTTCTGTAACTGATGGGAAAGTGCAAGTTACGAAGGTCCCAAGCGATCCCCAAAATACTCAGCAGGCGGTGCTGGAAGGTGCGCGTCGTTTAGGCGTGTCGAGCAGTGACGTATTCAACCACGCCAGCACCAAGGGGCTCAACGCGGTGCTGACCCGCAACCTCCCGAAAGTCGGATTTTTGACCACCGCCGGGCACCGAGACATGCTTGATGCCGGACGTGGTTGGCGTCCTTTCGAAGGCCAAATGAACCCGCATTGGCGCCGGTCATTCGGTGATGCTGCCGGACGGCCTCTGATTCCACGCTATCTGCGTCGAGGCGTCACTGAACGCATGCTTTCTGATGGTTCGGTCCATACCGAGCTGGATGAGGACGATGCCCGTCGACAACTCGAACTCTTTAAACGTTGTGAAGTCGAAGCAGTTGCCGTGTGTCTTATCAATTCATATGTGAATCCGGCGCATGAACAACGCTTGAAAGAACTGATTGTTGAAGTGCTCGGTGACGTGAAAATCTCGATTTCATCTGAGACTTCTCCGCGGTCACGGGAATATACCCGCGCATCCACAACCGTCATCGACGTCATGATGAAAATTATGTACAACGATTACGCGGGTGAGCTCAGTGCCGGGCTGAAAGAGCAAGGTTTCAATGGTTCCATGAACTTTGCGGACTGCACCGCATCTTTGGTTCCGTGGGAAGAGGCCTTGCAGAACCCATATAAGATACTTTTCGCCGGCCCGGCCGCAGGTGCCGCTTCCTGTGTGCAGCTCGGCAAAGCAATGGGTGAACCAAACTTGATTGCTTGCGATGTCGGTGGAACCTCGACCGATGTGGCCTTGATCGAATCGGGAACGACTTTTACTAATGATTCGTTCGAAATTGAATTCGATATGGTCATCAGTGCGCTATCGACCGATATCTCCAGTGTGGGGGCTGGCGGCGGCAGTATCATTTCGATTACTTCAACCGGTGATATTCAGGTTGGTCCAGAAAGCGCTGGGGCATTTCCGGGGCCGGCCTGTTACGGACGTGGCGGCACGGTACCAACAGTTACAGATGCATGCGCCCTCATGGGGATCCTGAATCCAAAAGATTTTGCCAGCGGCCAGATCCAAATGGACTTGGACGCTGCCCGTAAAGCCTTCGAGAGCCTGGACTCGCCACTGTCCTTTGATCAACGAGTCAACTATGCATACCGGATTGCTGTGCAAAACGTGGCCGAAGAGATCCGCAATGCCGCGATCCAAAAAGGTCTTGACCCAAGAGACTCGTCGTTGGTCGCCTACGGATCGGCAGGACCAATGCTGCTGACCCCGATTCTGGATATTCTTCAGGTAAAAAGTATTATTGTGCCACCAAACCCTGGCCTATTCTCGGCCCTTGGCCTGCTGAGCACGGACACGGTCTTTTCGGATAGTCGTTCCAATTACCTTGCGTTGTCGCCTGACAATGCTGAACAAATCAATGAGATTTTTGAATCCTTGGAAGAGGATCTCATTGCGCGGACCGGGGTCGATCGGGGTAGCGTCCAAGTTCAGCGGACCCTTGATGGACGTCTTTTTGGCCAGTCGTGGGAGACTCCATTCGTCGACGTACCGGAAGGCCCTATCACTTCGGAAACGATCCAGGAGCTCGTCGATACATTTCACACTGAATACGAACGGCGAAACAGCCTAAGTTTCCCGTCAATCCCTGTGCAGGGAGTGACTTACCGAGTACAGCTGGTCGTTGAAACAGAACGATACGAACACACTCCATTGGACATCGCGGTCTCCAATGGTGAGTCGCCACGGCCGGTCAGTTTCCGACACGTGACGTATTTCCGCGACGGTAATGTCGACGCGCCAGTCTACGACCGCGCACAAATGAAGCCCGGCCACACTATTTTAGGTCCGGCGATTATCGAAGAAGAACTGTGTACAACCATGGTGATTAACGGGCAACGGGCCGTCATGGGGCCTTTCGGCGAAATTCAGATCACTGCTGTATAGCGAGGAGAAAACCATAATGACTAGTATTACTAAAGAAAAATTACGGTTACGAGACCTCGATGATGAAAGCTTCGAGGAACGCTACGACTGCAGCCGCTACACCGCCACGGTCCTGAGTAACCGTCTCGAGTATTTACTCGACCACGTGTGTACCCGACTCTTACAAAGTGCGTTTTCTCCGATGCTGCGAGACATGTACGACTTTGGAGCGACCGTCACAGGACCTCGCTGGCTGAATTATCCGACACCGGTCGTTGGTAAAGGACTGGCCGCCTTTACCGGCACCATGACCGAGTCGGTAAAAAACACGGTTGAAGAGTATGGCCCAGATAAACTTCGGCCCGGGGACGTCATTATTGCCAACGATCCATATCGGACTGGCACGCACGTCAACGATGTGCTGTTCATCAGGCCGGTATTTTATGAGGGTGAAGTCATCAATTTCATCACCATAAAAGCCCACCAGCTCGATATTGGTGGATCCGTTCCCGGTGGGTTCTCCGTCATGAAGACCAGTATCTATGAGAACGGCCTCGTCATCTCCCCGCGCCCTCTCGTCCGGGAAGGCAAACTCGACGTCCAAACCTGGTCGCTGATCATGGACAACGCCCGATTTGGTGCCACCATAGGCGACGACATCAAAACCATCATTTCGTGCTTGGGCCTAGGGAACGAACTCATGTTGGCGGCAGTAGACCATTACGGTGTTGCTGCACTGCAAGGAACAACTCGTTTTATGGTCGATGCTGATGCTGAACGGATGGCAGAAGCACTCGGAGAGCTGCCAGATGGCGAGTGGTCTAGTGAAGGCCTGATCGACGCGGACGGCATCGATGCCGAGGAGCAATATCCGGTCAAAGTCACGCTCCGGAAACGTGGGGAACGGCTCGAGATTGACCTCAGTGGCACAGCACGACAAACCAGAACATCAGTCAACAGCACTTATCTGGATACCAAAACAGCCGCTGGTGTCGCGTTAAAGTTCCTGCTTGATCCAGAACATGCCTTTACTTCCGGGCTATATCGGGCCGTCGATATTGTCGTGCCCGACGGCAGTATCGCGAACGCCTTACCGCCCAACGGTGTGGTGTTCATGTACGGGGACGCAACCAACGTCATCATCACTTGTATTATGAAAGCATTCAGCCAGGTCCTGGGTGAGAATGCGATGGGCGGCGACTACGGTACTCCAAACATCCATACCGCCACGGGTATCACACCTGAAGGCCAACCATGGGTATCAACCGGTGTTGGCGGTGGCGAACGTGGGCCCTGGGGCGCCACGAAGACTGGAGATGCCGACAGTTATCAAGTGTTTTTCCAGGCAAATGGACTCGATATCTCTGTAGAGATTAGTGAAGTTGATGCACCGGTAGCAGTTTTAAGCCGCGAGTATCAGATTGATTCAGCGGGCGCCGGATATAACCGGGGCGGTGCCGCGGTAGTGAAAGACACGCAGTGGCTCGCGCCTGCGCAGCACAACATTACACCGGACAGAGTCCGTGAAGTCACCGGATTCGGTGCTGCCGGTGCTGAAGCTGGCAAGACCGGAGGCGTGTGGTTGTGGCAAGAGGATCCGGAGCATGCCCGAGATCTTGTGGCGGCCGAGAAAGTTGCGGGTGTTTTTGATCCAACAACGGGTGCGGTTGATCCGGACGGAGAATATGCGTACTTCGGTGCCCACAAAAGCTGGCCGACCCAAAGCGGGGCAATCTTCCGGTACCTCACCAACGGTGGTGGGGGCTGGGGCGAAGCCCTGGATAGAGAACCTGAGCGTGTGCTGCGTGACGTTCGTGATGGCTATGTGTCCGTTGAGCAGGCCCGGGAACAGTACAAAGTCGTGGTCTTAGGAGACCCCGACTGGGACCCCGAAGGACTGAAGCTGGACCATGAGGGAACAGTAGCTCTGCGCAGGGGTGCTGCAAATGAGTGAGTTCCGGGATAAAACAGTTCTCGTAACCGGTTCGGGCTCCGGAATCGGTCGAGCTAGTGCAATAGCATTTGCGAAGGAGGGGGCCGTTGTTGCTGTGGCTGATATCGATGCAGCCACAGGAGCAGAAACGGTACGCCTTATTACTGAAGCGGGCGGGCAGGCTCAGTACTTTCGAGTTGATGTATCGGATGAAGAGAGTGTCCGTAGTCTCATTAGCACCGTGGCAGATCAACTGGGCCCGATTGTCTCCGCACACAATAATGCCGGTATTGACGGACGCGTTGAACCTTTACTGGACACAACATTTGAAGAATGGCGTCGAATAATATCAATCGACCTCGATTCTGTTTTCTTGTGTATGAAATATGAAATCGCGCACATGCTCGCGAACAGCGGTGGAACGATCGTGAATACCGCATCTGCATCTGGATTACTTGGAGGGTACAATCATGCTGCTTACACCGCTGCGAAACACGGGGTTGTAGGACTAACGAAAGCTGCTGCTATGGAATACATTGAGCAGGGGGTACGCATCAACGCGATTTGCCCGGGCCTAATCGATACACCCTTTATGACTGAATTGCCCCAGCAGCTAGTCGGACAGTTATTAGCTGGTACGCCAGCTAACCGAGCTGGGAAACCTTCTGAAATTGCCCAAGCAGTACTTTGGTTGGCCTCTGAACGATCGAGCTATGTGGTTGGCCAGCCGTTGCCAGTAGATGGTGGTACCACGCTCGGAGGTTCGAGTTCCAAAATATGATTCAAGAGAGGGCCTCTCCAAGGGACGTAAAAATGGTGGACGTCAACTCGAAGATCAATTCATCGCTCAGGTCTTCTCGACCTGCTTGAAGAACGCATCGAACTGATAGTCCAGCAGTAACTGTGCCAAGAAACCGGCCCGCTGTAAGTCTGGTATCCAGTTGAGAATCACCCAGGCTGCGTTGTCTACCGACTGACGGAGTGCACGTTCGTAGAGCATGACCGTGGCTGGTTCTTGGTCGGCGGCTTCTTCAACCAACTGGCGGGTTTGGAAGATATCTGAGGCGATGGTGCCGATGATGCCCCGGTCCTGAATCGTTTCAACGCGCGCGATCAGATCCTCCAGATACATTTCGCGGAGCTCTTCTGATGCGACGTCGGGGTGTGGATCCAAACATTGCGAAGCCCACGCAATACCCATGGTGGCTTCCAATCGGGCGCGCACCAGTGCAGTCTCATCCCACGGCTCAGGGGCTGAACCCTCCTGCAGTGCCCGGGTAATCATGGTCAGCTCGTACACCATCTGCTCGGCCGCACCAGTCAGGGTGGAGACATCTGACTGTTTGATGGTGTCGGGACGGTAGGCGAACCCTTCGTCACCAACCGGCTCATCCGCATCCATCGGGCGCAGATCCAGTTCGTGGACGACGGCCATCTGCAGGCCTTGTTGAGGCAGCCGAAACACTGGATTGGCGCCCTGCTCTAATGTTTCGGCCGGGATTTCTTGACCGAGTTCGGCACCAACCGCCGGCAGAATATGCTCGACCAGTCTGGCGTAGTTGCCGGACATAAAGTGGGCGAGCAGTTTGCGGTTGGCCGCGGTTGGAGCACCATAATTCAACACGATGTGGGTTCCCAGCCGGCACACGTCGTCGACGTGCTGACGGGACAGATAGGTGGCATCTGCGGTCCGGCCGCGCATGTTCAGATCGCGCTGGTATTCGTATACCGCACCGGTCAGTAACACCTGGAGCCAACCGTACACACCGTGGGCGGTGATCAGCTGGTGATGGACTTGAACGACCTGACCGAACTGTGGTTTCCCGGCCAGGTTTCCAGTACGCCCCAACCACTTGGCAAAATCAGCGACATTCGTGGGACCGTAGAGTTCGAAACTCCGCTCCGCCATTTTTTGGGCCGATGCTGCCAGCGTCTTGAGGCCGCCGAGTTTGCGGTGGCGGGCCAGCAGGTTTTCGGTGTCAATCTGATATTCGGTCACGGCGCCATCGTACAACCTTTTCTTAAAATTACCGTCGTGACCACCGGTTCGGAAAAGTTTTTCCACAAATGGCAGTGGAC
>Ga0209487_1002475_pt1 | contig 15022 bp, 15 predicted proteins | sample Poulit2012_FD_187524 | JGI IMG/M metagenome (GOLD analysis project Ga0209487, IMG submission 187524) | Agricultural soil microbial communities from Georgia to study Nitrogen management - Poultry litter 2012 (SPAdes) (version 2) | ecosystem: Environmental > Terrestrial > Soil > Agricultural land... | reverse complement strand
CGAAGAGGCCCTGGAGGTCGCCTGCGACGAGGCGGCGCAGGGCGTGCCCGACCATGCGGCCGTCTTCGGCGAGCCGCCCGTCTTCGTTATCTGCTGGGTCGGGCGTGAGAATCAGGTCAACCACCATCGGCAGAATCGGCACATCGTTACCCGCGACGACCGCGGTCAACGCGACATCGATCGCGGTGTGCTCCAACGGAGTCAGCGAGCGTTCCAGCACGGTGGCGGCGAGAGCACCGATGAGATCACGACGGCGAGAAGCGACTTGGGTGGCCCATTCGTGATCCGACAATCCTGAGGGGCGGTGGCCTTCATCGAGCGGGTTCAACCGGTTGCTGAGCCCGTGGCCGAGGACAATGGCTTGCCCGCCGACCATTTCCGCGACCGGCGTGTGCTCACCCTTCGGGTCTCCGGGTACGTAGACGCGGCGACCGAACGGGGTCGACCGGGTGTAGAGGCTTTTGGCGAGGGAGGATTTACCGGAGCCGACGATGCCTGCGAGCACGACGTTCGGTGCGGTGATCAGGCCGCGCTGGTAGAGCACCCATGGGTCATACACGAAGCTGCCGCCCGAGTAGAGATCCTGACCCACAAACACGCCGTCAGAGCCGAGTCCACCTTCGGCGAGGAATGGGTACGCACCCGCCAACGCAGCGGAGGTGTCTTGGTGGCGTGGGAGGCGGAACCTGCCCGGTGTGGCCAGTGCCGCCGGGCCGGGTTCACCGGCGGCCGGGAGGTAGCGGGTGTTGCGACGTTCAGCACGTTCAGCATTTGCGCGCGCTTTGGCTTCGGCAGCCCGTGCCTTGCGTTCTTCGGCGTGGAGTGCAGCGGCGGCATCGCGGCGGGCTTTGCGGTGCTTGCGGCGTTCCCCTTCCGGGCCGACGAGCACGGACGTGTGCAGGCGTTCATCAGTGTGTCGGTTCACAGCCCCAGCCCCCGATCCCGCACCACAGCACTGATATGTGCGGGGCGGAAGGGGTGGGCGAACGCATCCTCCCGCGCAGACGGCGCACTCGGAGCGTGCCGGGCTGGAGGATCGTCAGGCCGTGCCGGTGCAATGTCGGCGTCCACACCATCGGCCTTGTTGATGGTGTCGGTGTCGAAGAGGGTTTTGCGGAGCAGGCTGACGTGACCGAGGTGACGGTTTGTGACGAGCACATAGTCGCCGTGTTCAGCAGTCCAATCCAGTGCACCGGTCGGTACGGTGTCGTAGACGTACCCGTGTGCAAGCGCCGTGTCGGTGGTTTCGTTCCCGTAGTCCCACCCCTGAAGGTGTTGGATGCCTGCGGTGATCCCGTCGGCATCAATCTGGTCAAGCACCTGGTCGGCTTCCTCTCCTTGCAGGAACACCACAGTCACATACCGCTGCACTGACTCGGCCACCGGATGTGCGGGGTGCCAGGCGATCCGCCCGGAGGCTTCCGACGCGGCATCGAGCCGGTCAAGCGCCGCATCCAGCAGTGACCCGGCGTGATGAAGTTCATCGGAGGCCGCCAACGCGTCCCCGGCACCCAGCTTGTGGTCGCCCGCGTCGTTGAAGGCACGGTCCTGGTGCGTGAGGTGGGTGGTGGCGAGTTGGTCGAACACTTGCCGGAGGGAGCGGACCCCGGCAAGGAGGTCACCGATCACCGCATACGTGTTGGCCGGGTCATCTAAGGTGCGGGTCGCGTGGGCGAGGCCGCGCAACGCTTCGGATGCTTCGGCAGCATCACTGAGAGGGTTATCAAAAGTGGGCATGAGTCTGAACGCCTTTCACAAAGAACCGTGTCGGATGGGCGTCAAACAGGTGCACCCCCGCCACCCCGCGCGTTTGCCGGAGGAACAGGGGTGCACTTGAAGGGGGTTAGACGGTGCGCGCGAGCGGGAGGGCTGCGACGGTGAAGGCTTGGGCTTGTTGCCCGACAAGGCGACGGGTCTCACACGATGCTTGGATCGCAGCCTGTTCGACTGCGGAGACAGCCGCTTCCAGGTCATCTTGTGAGGGGGCGGAGATGTTGATGAGACCGGTGTAGCGCAGGATGCCGTGCCCGGAGGTGAGGTCGGCTTCTTGTTGGAGCACGTCCTGGTATTCAGCAGTTTGTCCGGCGTCTTCAATCTGCCCGATCTTCTGCCGCTGCGCCGCGTCACTGATGTATTCGGTTTTCTTCTTCCGAATATCCCGAGCCGCCTGATCCGACCTGATCGGAGTACACACCAGCGAGAACGAGCGTTGAATCCCCGTCGAGAGCAGTATCGGGGCGAGGAACCCCGGATAGACAAGTGAGCGTGGCCATTCGCTGATCCACAACACCGCATGATGCGCCGAGTCCGACCGCAGCTGGTCCCAGGTTTCGGTGACCGCGACCGGACCCGCGGTGGCAAGATCACGCCCCAGGTCACCATGACGTTCCAGCGTCGCGGCGATAGCCGGGTCATAGGCGCTGCGCAGGATGACGGCGACCTCACCGGGAGTGAGCCATTCTGAGGGGGTGAGGTCTGCTGCGCGCAGCGCGGCGACGAGGGTGGTCATTTCCTGCCGAAGGACCGCGGCAGCACCGCGCAGTCCGCCGCCTGCGGTGCGGATTTGCCGGGCCGCGGTTCGCATATCGAGCGCGAGCGACAACGTGGTGGCATGGCGTTCCCCGGCGGGGCCTGCCCGTTCGATGAGTTCGGCATACGTGGTCGCCGTCCACGAGTCGTCGTGGTGGCCGTGGGTAGCCCACCATTCGGCAAGCCCCGACCCGGAATCTGGCAGGGTGCGTTCGAGCACCTGCAAACGCGCGATCCGCCCCGACCGGCAGGTGGTCGCGAGGACGCGGCCCCAGGCGGTGACGCGGCGTTCTTGTTCACCGGGATCGAGGAGCACGAACGCGGGATGCGAGAGACCGATGATCGCGGTGAGGGTGTGTTGGTGCGGGTCGTGAATCATTGCCGCCCCGGTTTCTGGGTCCACATACTCCCGCAGCGCGGCGGCGTCACCTGGGAGGGCGAGGGTACCCGCTGGGCGCGGTTTGACGATACGGCGGCGATACAACAGCTGCCCGATGCTGACCCGCCATATCCACCGGAATCCGACCGGTACCCACTCGATGAGTTTCCGGCCCCCAGCTGGTACCCAGGTGAGCACGGCTGCAAGCAACCAGATCGGTGCGGCGTATGCGATGAGGAGGCCGCCACCGGCATACAGCGCAGCAACGATCGAGAGGATACCGATGGCGAGCGTGATCAGTTGCGGCAGCGACAACCCCAACAGGATGCCGCGGCGGGTGAGCCGGGAGAATTTCACCGCCGACAGCTCATAGTCATTGCGGCGATGATCGTGTTCGTGTTTGCGTGCCATAACGGGTTACTCCTTCGGCTTCGGGGACGACGGCGGTGCCGGTGGTGGTGTCGCCTTCGTAGGTTGCGCGGGCGGTGCAGATGATGCCGACGACGCTGCTGATGACGTGGCAGGCGGCGCAGAGGGTGCCGAACGTGCAGTGCCAGGTGTTGGCTGTGCCGGGGCGTTCGGTGTAGGAGGGGGTGCCGTGTCTTGTGCCGCGCCCGCGTGGGCGTCAGCTTGTCCACCGACCGCGGACCCGGCTTTGGGACCAGCGGTGGCGGCTCCCTTGACTACCTGCGCGCCGATCACTGCGGCTGCGGCAGGGCCAGCCGCAGCCGCCCCTGCGCCAGCACTGGCTCCCGCGCCTCCGGCTCCTGCACCTGCGCTCCCGGCTGACGCGGCCGATGTGCCACTGGCGGCAGCGCCCTTCCCAGCACCTGCGGCCGTACCCGAAGACGAGCCGCCACCACCGGTGCTTGCGGGTGCCGATGATCCGCCCCCGGATTTTCCGCCGGAGCTGCCAGCGTCATCAAGGATCTTCTTTGGCCCGTCACCGGCCGGTTTCGCGACGGTTGGGACGGGGCGGTTCATCGCCGATTTCGCTTCCTGCTCACTCGACATCGCGTGGTACATGTCGAACCCGACGAACGAGATGAACTTGTACGCCATATAGGGTGCGAACGCGGCAATCAGCATGAGCACGATTCCCGCAATCGGGTCCGCAATGGACGCCAAGTCGAGGTCGATGGGGGCTGAGACTTGGGTGATAGCGACGAGGAAGATCACCACCAGCACAAGCTTCGAGGCAATCAGGGCGATGACGAAGGCTGCCCATTTAGTGAACCATCCCTTGGTCGCATCCCAGCTGCTGCCAGAAAGCGCGATAGGGGCGAATACGATCGCCACCAATAGGAGCGCTTTGCGGATGAGGAGGCTGAACCAGACGATCGCCGCGGCACTGATCGCAAGCCCTGCGAGGAAGATCGTGATGATCGCTCCCACCCCTGGGGCGGCGATATTGATACCGACAAGCCCCGCGGCAAGCAGAGCGATACGGTCGCCCATACCTTCCATCGTGTTGCCGGTGGCCTGCACGATCCCGATCGTGAGCTGGTCGGTGATCTCCAACAGCAGTCCGGTGATGCTGATAGCGACAAACGATCCGAGGACGGCTTTGGCGAGTCCGAGGGCGGCGCGGCTGAGGGCGGTGGGGTCGCGGCGGATGAGTCCGGTGATCAGTTGCAGACAGAAGAAGATGAGCATGATGAACACCGCCACACCGAAGAGCACGTTGTACACCCCGATATAGCCGGGGTCAGACACGTCCACCAGGGTGGTGGTGTCAAACACGGACCAGACGGCCTCGAAGAGCCATCCGGCGGCTTGGCCCATGGCTTGGGCGAGCCAGTCGAATGGTGCAGAGACGAGGGTGGCGGCTGCTTCTCCAGCCACGTCGCACACGTTGGAGATGACGGGGATGTCGCAGATCGCCACCGCACATCACACCCTTCCTAAGAAACAGTTGCTCGTGTTGGGGTTAGACGGACTGGCCGACGTTCCAGAAGAAATTGATCAGCGTCACCGATGCGCCGCAGATGATTGCCGCCCCGCAGGAGACGAGGACGCCGATCTTCCCGCGACCAGCCAGGTGCGGGTTGCTGCTGTTTGCGCCGAATCCCCATACGATCGCCGACACAATGAGGGCCAACACGGACAGGATGAGGCCGACGGTCATGACCGCGCCGACGATGGTGCGCAACTGGTTAATGCCCGGAAGCCCGGAACTGTTGGGATCGATATCGATTTGCATCGGCAACAACGCCGAGAGGACGGGGGTGGCTTCTGCCAGGACGGTGAGGGTGTTCACGATTCAGGCTCCTTCAATCAGGGGAAGCACAGTGCTTCTCCCAGAACAGGTACGCCCCGGTCACCTGCAGGCCGCTGATAGATTGATGAGCTATGGACGAGACAGTGGTCTTTGCTGCAAGCGCAGTGATCATCGACTCGGCGGGCCGTGTCGCGCTGATCAAACGAGGAACCGAACCCGATCGTGGCCTCTGGTCCGTTCCTGGGGGGTGCGTCGAGAGTGGGGAATCATTCGCCGATGCGGCTGCTCGCGAAGCCCACGAGGAAACAGGTCTCCATGTTCACATCGGTCGTGAATTGTGGCGCGTACGAGTTCCGACAGATGATGGTCGGGTCTATGAGATTCACGACTTTGCCGCCACCGTGATCAGTGGTTCCCTCTGTGCTGGTGACGATGCGGATGACGCCAGGTGGGTCAGCGTGGACGAATTAGACTCGTTACCTCTAACCGAGAATCTGGCAGACTACCTGCGAAATTCAGGTCTTCTCGGATCATCCGCATGACCGAACTTGGCTACAAGGTGGAGCCGAGGTTGATGAGCCAGTTCAGCCAGGTCACTGCGCCACCTGCGAGGATCGCGGCCCCCAGCGAGGTCCAGGCTCCGATACGGGCTTTCGATGCTGCACCGTGGTGACCGTTCGCGGTCGCGATCGCCCACGTGATAGCGCAGATGATGAGCATGAGCACGGCGATGATGAGCACGAACGTCAGGAGCGCACCGATCACTGCTTTGAGGTCGCCTGCACCACCGACGCCACCGAAATCGGGAAACACATCCACGGCTCAGGCTCCCTCTTTGACGGTGATGTGGAGGTGGTCGAAATGGCCCCCGGTGGTATCGGCGGGGTCGTGCATGCCGCCACCGTTATAGGGCAGCCACCCTTGCGCATCTTGGGCGTGGGACCAGATGCGTCCCTGCCAGATCAGATACTCCACCCCGAGAACGTCGGCGTTGGACTTGAGCCAGTTCGTGACCGCCCACCCATTCTCAAGCGCGGCCCCAGTAGCGGCCTGCCCGATGACATTGCCGAACGTCACATCACAGGCGCGACCGAGCGGATGCTCGGATCGGGTGCCGGGGCGTGGCGAGTAGCAACCCCAGCCGGTGCCCGGGAACGCGGTTCGGGTTTGGGTCATGACGTGCAGCATCCGGGCCGTGATCTGCCCGCCACTGGTGGGATCATCCACCATGGCGTCCGGCTCACCGGTCATCCCGCCGGGTGCGGGTGCGTCTCCGCCTGCGGCGCAACCGGGGCCAGGGGTCTGGCCGCCGCCTGTTTCGGTTGCGCCGTGTTCTGTCAGCCAGGCGTCAGCGTCGATGGTGTCGCTGCCGGTGCTGCCGGGACGAACCTCGAAATGCAGGTGCGCACCGGTGGAGCGGCCAGACGATCCGACATCGCCGATGTGGGTGCCTGCGGTGACGGTCTGCCCGGGCGTGACGTGGATGCCGTGCTGCCACATGTGCGCATACGCGGTACGCAGCGCCTGCCCGCTGACGGTGTGCTCGATGATGATCAGTCCGCCGTACCCGCCAGTGAATTCTGCGACCGTGACCCGCCCGTCGGCGACGGCATAGATCGGGGTGCCGTCGGCCGCGCCGTAGTCGGAACCGGAGTGGAAGGAACGCTCTCCGGTGAAGGGGTCTGATCGCCACCCCCACGCACTGGTTTTCGTCCACGTTCCCACAGGGAGCGGAAACACGATCCGGCTCGTCTCCGGCACCGACCCCACCTCACCACCAACTCCGGGCGCAGGGCGTGTGAGCGCGGTGAGGATCGCTTCGGCGACCTGCTGATAGTTCTGGTATCGGTCCGGGTAAGCACTCACTTCGACGGCTTGGGCGGCTGCGCCCATATCCATCTGCTGCCAACCGGGAATATCAAGTAGCCCCCGCGGGGAGGGATAGTTCGGCCCCGTCGGCCCGCCATAGAAGGCGCGGGCCTGGTAGGTGGTGTCCATGAGGTCCGCGACCGTGCCCCATCCGGCTTGCGGGCGCATTTGAAACAGGCCCAGCGAGTCGTGGTCGGAGCCGTTGCCGTCGTTCGGGTAGTTCCCGGATTCGGGATAGGTGCCGGTGTTCGCCAGTTGCCGGAGCGTGGACTCCGTGAGCGCTGCCATGAGGGCGATGGTCACCCCACGGGTGTCGATCCCGTCGGTTTGCCCGCCGACGGTGATGATCGTTGCCGCATGGGTGAGCTGTTTCCGGTTCAGGGTGAACCGTTCACCGTTCTTTGTCGTCACGTCGAGCGAGTCCGGGATAGGGCCGACCGTGAGGGAGGTGCCGGGAAGGCAGGAGGCTTGGGCGGCGGGGTTCATCACCAGCCCAATGCCGAGGAGTACGGCGGTGGGGCCAAAGCACACGGCCGCAATGATGAGAGCGGCAAGGATTTTGCGCATACCAGCATCAGCCTTTACGTCAGGGGCTCGTCGATGCGGGACAGGCGCAGCAGACGACAGTGATCGAAGGTTGGCTGGCAGGTGATGAACATCGTGAATGCCACTGGCCGCGAGGACTCCACCGGCTCCTTGCCCCAGATGCCTTCACGGTGACGGGTGCCCGTCACGGTGTACGCGGTGGTGCCCGGTAGGAGTTGCCCGGGTGCGGCTTGGGCTTCGGCGTCCGCCCACGTGGCGGGTATGTAGAGGTCGTCAATGGTCAGCCATTGGGAGGTCTGATGGGTGCGCAGCTGTGCCCACTGATCCGGGGAGGGCAGGTAGGTGCGCACATCAGCGGCAAGCCCTGCGGTCTCGATGCCGGTGGAGTCGCCGACATCGACAATGACCTGCGCATACTCCGAGGACTGGTAGCCACTGGTCGTATCCCATGTGAACAGTGCCAGTGCCACCTCGCGCGCGAAGTCCTCAGCACGGGTGGTGTCGCGAATCTCGTTCGGCCCAGTCTGCGTCGCCGGATGCTGTGGCGACGGGGCCACTGTGTCAGTCTGGCCGGTGGGTTCGGGGCCGGGGCTGCTGGTGTGGGGGCCGCGGATGAGGCCGTAGATGCCGATGCCTGCAAGCACCACGACGGCAAGGGCACCTGCGATGGCTGCGATGAGCATGCGGCGATGCTTGAAAACAGTGGAAGAGTTCATACCTTCCAGGTGCACTACCCGTCCACGAGCGATGGGTTTCAGCTAGGCGATGACCTTCGCCGCAGCATCCTGGGCGACGCGGGTTGTGGTGCGGTGTTCCGCGATCTGGCGGGCGAAGTTCACGGTGCCCTCGATCGTTTCTTGGAACGCCTCGTGTTCCTCATCCGTGAGGGCGTGCGCGATGTCGGCGACGTCGTAGTGCAGCCACCAGGCAGCCATTTCGTTCCACATGACCCGGAATGCCCGCACCGGAAACTGCGGCACCGGTCCCTCATCGGGTTTGGGTGCGGGGCGAAGCGGCCTCGGCTTCTGTGTCTTGGTTTGTTCTTTCACCCGTCGCAAAGCTTCTACGGCCAGGCGTTCCAATTCGGCGGCCTTCACATCGGCGGGCGTCTCCCGAAGACTGTGGGCGGCAACCTGTGCGTGATGTCGCACGATCTCATCGACATCGGTGTCGTTGGCGATCCGTTCCAGCTCCGCCACGGAAGTGTGGGCATTGAGGCGTTGGAATGCTGGGGAGACTGGGGAGCCAGTATCGATGGCGGCAAGCTCTGCGCGTGCCCGCTGCCGCACTTCCTCACTCTGATCGGGGTTTTCGGCGAGGTTTTGGAGGTGGGCGATGCGTTCCAGCCGCTGTGAAGAGTCCGTCCCGGTGATCAGGCGGGCGGCCTGTTCACGCGCATCACCCTTCAATCCGTGCGGTCCCGGTGACTCACCGGCACCGGCCTGCCCAGGATGTTTCCCGCCTGTTCCGAACTGGGTCGCTGCCTGTCGTTGGGCGGCTTCTTCGGCCATGATTTCTTTGAGTTCCCGATACAAGGTGGCTTGCTCGGTCGGGGTCAGCGGTTTATGGAGCAGGTTGTCGTCTTGCTCGGCGAGTAATGCTCCGAGCCGGTTGGTGATCCCCGAACGCACCCAAACGTTTACGGTCCGCCAGCCCAACTGTTTGATCGCCGCGAGCCGCCGCGCCCCGCATACGAGCACCCCGTCGGGGGTGATTGTCACCGGCTGTAAGAGTCCGTCACGCTGGATGGATGCGATTAGTTGCGCGAGATCGCCGTAGTCGGTGCGGTGCCGGGTGCCGATGGTGATGGATTCGACGGTGCGTTCCAGTTCGATGAAACCGTTGCGTTCACTCACGACCACCACCCCTGACCGGGATAGATGCCGTGATCGTCAGCACCAGATCGTCATCCCGCAGTAGAACGGGGACTGGTTCACCGATGAGGAGTCGCAGCAACACCCCGCGCCCGTGGGAGGTGCCGACATAGACGGGTTCGGGGTTCCCGAGCACGGTCCGCAACAGTCCGTGCCAGGACGGCGAGGGAAGATCTAGGAGTGCACGGGCGTGTTTGTCGCGGCGTAGCGCTTCAAACGCGGTGGCGCGGTTTCCGGCGCGGGCGAGTCGTTCACAGATGTAGTCGATGCTGGCCTTGACGGTGGGTTCGGGCCAGCCGAGCGCGGTGAACAGGGCGATGGAGTCAGTTACCGCCGAGGCAGCCAGCACCTGCTCATTCTCCGCTGACACAGGATCATCACCGACCTCGCTGTCGTGGTCGTGGTGGTGGAACGCGGGATGGTAATCGGTGAGGGGGTTCTCCCGGTCGCTGAATCGTTCGGCATCATGAAACACCGAAAACTGTGGGCGGCGGGCCTGGTGCGTGGAGCAGAGCATCCCGTTCGCACGGGCTTCGGCAATGCAAGTGATCTGCACCGCCCGAGTGACCACACCCCAAGGGTCATTCGCGCGCAGAATTGAAGGGGTGCGCATCACATCGAATGCCGCCGAAGCTGCCTCCCACGCATCCAAGCCGTGCTTCCTCGCCAGCGGTGCGTATTTGGTGGCGGTATAGTCCATGAGCGCAGGAACGTCACGGTCACTGCGCCAGGCGGCCTTACCTGCGCCGTGGATTCGTGTGAGAAGGATGCGCAGGCCTTCTCCGGTCGTGAAATCGATATGTGCCGCTTGGGTTGTGGTCATGATGGTGGCACCTCCTGACAGACAGGTGCGCACCACCTCCCACCGCTCCGGGGCCAGCACGATTGCGGTGCTCGTCATAACGCATCACCGGGCCATCCCCACACCCGACCGCCGTGGTGCCGATACTCCGTGCGGACGGGGGCGACCGAACGCCGATAACGGTGGAAGCTTGCTGACACGGTTCGAGATCGCCGTTCGTGACGCTGCGACGGTCTGCACCGGGAATCGTCTGATCCGGCGGTGCAGTTCCGCCTCGAAACTGATCCCACGCCCCGCCAGCTGCGCAGTAGATGCCGACAACGCGTCGGACAGGCGCACCCAGGCAACGCTGCGCGGATCAAACCGATCCACACCACGCGCAGTTACGGCCGGTTTTTCCAGCGAGGGGTCGCCCCGGCGGGCCAGCTCCGACACTTGCTCGTGCGGCAATCCCTCAGCTGCGCTGGGTGCTGTCGCGTGCGGTGTGGTTTGCGGTGGCTCGGTCTCATGAGTGACGTGAGCGGGTTGCTTGGTATTCATGGTGATGTCTCCTGTTCATTCGTGGTGGAAAGTGGTTGGGGCAGCCAGCGCCCCACGGTCGAGGGGTGCACCCCGAAGTGTTTGGCGATGCGCTTGTTTGACCAGCCCTGTTCGCGTAGCCCAGCAGCAACTGTGCGCCGGTCCTGCTCACCGGGATCGGCGCGGATTGCCGGGGCCTCATCAGTGGACTGCGGCATCGTAGTGCTGCGGAAATTGGGAACCGGACCCCACGTGGCATCCTCCTGGTCGCCATCGATACTTGCTTCGTCAAAGAGTTTCAGGGCGGACGTATCCGCGGCGGGGGAATTGTTCGGGGAGATCGGGCGCGTAAGGATGACGGTCAGATGAGTAATCGCAAGGAGCACCAGCGGCGGAACTGCGGCAACAGCTGCGGCCAGTAGCCCAGGGACATCGGCGTCGGCGGCGATGACCGCGTGCAGCGCATTCGCCGTCACAGATACCAGTGCCCCTGCGGCCAGTAGCATCCACGGATACCAGGCCGCACGGTGACCAGCCAAAGCAACGACCGAGACGGTGGCGACGACGATAATGCCGTCCACGATCAACGGCCACGCCCACGCCTGCCCCTCACTAATCCCAGACCTACGCGCGAGGTCTTTCAGTGCGGTGAACGACAACCAGAACGCGCCAAGTGCAATCAACACGGTTCCTGCCACGGCGGTGCTCACCGCGAGCCGTCCACCACGCCGCTGCATTATTGGAGTTGTCGTTGCCGAGGTTGTCATGCGATCACCCGGCCCAGAGCTTGTTGCGGTGGAGAACGACGCGGTGCCGGTTCGTTGCCTGCTGGCTCACGAGGAGCGGGGTCGGTGGTGCGGTATGCGGAGCGAATCGTAGTCGTGATCTCCCGCGCTCCCAGTCCCGCGTGTGCCGCCGCAGGCCCCAGCACCGCGAGGGTGTCACCAACGGCAGTGTTGTTTTCGGCGAGGCGGCACGCGGCCCAGAACAAGCCGCGGTTGCGTTCGCCCTCACCCAGGGCTGCAACCCACCGGCCTATCCGCTCCACATCAACATCGCGGCCCAGCGAGACCGGCTCCTTGTCGGCGAATATTGGGCGTGGGTCGAGGAAGTTCCGCAGGCGAGACGCATCCACTGGCGAAACTTCTGCCAGGCCGGTGCGTTGCAGCTCATAGGGCCTCAAGTGACCATCGGGCTGGCGCACTTGTGACGGCGGGGCGAGGATGTAGCCGCCGGTCCCACTAAAATCGATATGCACCTTGGATGCCTGCCACGAAAACTGTTCCCGGGAGCCGTCGGCGGGAAAATAGACGTGCAGCCCGCCCGACGGGGTGCGCACCAGTGCCGCCCACCCGTACATGAGTCCTTCGCGGCGTGCCCGCTGGAACGCCGGGAACCCAGAACCGGTTGAACCGATATCAATGTCTACGACCTCGATGCCCGAGACGGGACCGGTGGGGATCGCGAGATTGGCGCTCGGCCACCTGTCCCACCATTTCGATACCTGGTCCAGATCGGTGGTCGCGTCGTGAAAGCCACGCCTGGTCAGAGGACGTTTCTCACCCGGCACGCATGGAAACACCGGTACCCCGGCCGAGGCGAGCGACCGCGCAGCATCCGGCAGCCGCAAATGCTGAATGCGAGCGAGAGCATTGAACACGGTCGCCATGTCACAGCCCCCTCACCGGTTCACGTCCACCTACAGCCGAGGACAGTGGCGGCTCAGGCAATGGTTGAGGTGCCAATCGCTGACGCGCTTCGCGTCGCGATGTATCCCGTACCAGGCCAGGTGGGTCACCAGCTCCGACCTGTGTGGTATCGAGCTGATCGAGAATCTCGGTCGCGGTCTTCCGCACCCGTTCACCGGCAGCCTGTACGACCTCGACCGGGGAGGAGTCCTTCACGGTGCTGGCCCAACCGGTCACGTACGGGATCGTGTAACCAGCAGTGTCCATCCCATGCGCGGCACCCACCATGAGGGCAACCGATTCGGCCTCCACCTCACCAACCCCGCGATGCCCAGATGCGTCAGGATTATTCGGTCCGTGGAGCATCACATGCGCCAGCTCATGCGTGAGCGTCTTCACCTGCGCCGCAGGTGACATGTTCTCCCGCACCGCGACCGTGTTCGCACCGTAGTCGGTGACCCCGTTCGCGCCGTGGGTCATGCCCTCATGCGGCACCCGCAGCACCGTGAATCCTCGCGCCTCAATCTGCGCGGCAAGGCCCTCCCAGAGCCCAGCAGGGGCTTCACCTTCCAACAGCACCGGCACTGGGCGTTCAGGAATCGGATCACCCGAGGTCTGCGAAACATCCCACACATAAGCGGGTTTCACCCCAACGACCTTCGACCGGGCAATCTCACCCGCGCGCGGTTTCTCGCCGCGTTCTAGCCTGCGCCACGACGCCGCATCAGCAGGAGTTGCCGAAGCGAATCGGGCAGTGACCGGGGCGAAGATCATGTACCCCGACTGACCCTTATCCACCTGCCGACCCAGAGTTTGCCACTGCCGAAACCCCGCCACATAAGACGGCTCCGCAACCGGTACGCGACCGCCCTCGAACGCATCGACATGCTGCGACCAGATCAGCAACGTGTTGTTGAACGACCGCGACCGAAACCTCACCGCGAAACGCATCGCGCGCTGCCAATCCTCACCAGACACGAGGCCATCAACCGCACTGACCAACCGCTCCTGCAAACCATCGAGCTTCGCCTCACGCGCTGCTCGTGCTTCCTCCCACTTCTTCGACATCGCGTCCGCCTCTCCCAGAAACCCTGTAGTCACAAGCCACTGCTGTGAGCAGGGCCTGCGACTACCAGGTACGCCGGGAACACATGAGCGACGAGCGGAAGTCAACGTACGGGACGACCGCCAGGAACAACACTGAACCCGACAGTCCTTACCGTCCTACCAGCCAAAAACCAGCACCAGACGGCGGTGTCGCAGAAGACGTCCCGAAGGACACCAGAGATGTCCCGTTCCCGATCGACTACTCGACGGCGCGCATTCGGCGGTACTCACTCGGCGTCATGCCCACACACTGTTGAAATGCCTCATTGGCACGGCTCCGGCTCGCCCAACCAACCCGGCGGGCAGCCACGTCAATCGTCAAGTGAGTTTCACGCAGCAGGTGCGCCATCTCCTCAACGCGCAGCATCGTCAAATACGCCAACGGCGTCTTACCGTAGGCCTCGGTGAACACCCGTGAGAGTTGCTTCGGTGACAGATGCACCCGGACCGCCAACGTATCCAGCGTCCAGTTCGCTGCAATGTTATTTGCCAGGGTCGCACGGGTTTGGTGAGCCTCGTCTCTGGCCGGTGCGAATCGCCGACATCTCGGCAGCGTCGGACGGGAGTGTGCCCGCTGACTGCGGCTGTGCCGTATCGGTGAGATATTGATGAACGGGGTCACCACATCAGCGATCGAAAACCACAGCGCCTGCATCCGATGAAAATGGTGACCGAACCCACCATCGATACTCTTTGCGACTAGCTCGTCCAGCCACGGCATCAACATCCCAGCACGGTCTTCTCCAAGCCGAAGCACTTGAGCAGGGTCACTGTAGACAGCTTCGGTGAACCGCTGCGCATCCAAACGGTCACGAAGTAGCCAGGCGTGCTGCCAGAACACCTGATCGATCACGTAATCAGTGTCGAGGTAGATCGTTGTCGTGGTGATGCGCCCCTCTGGTTCACTGCCACAGAGCACATTGGCGTTCAATACCACCACATCGCCGACCGTGACGATCCTCTGCCCGAACTCACTGAAGAGCAGCGCACTCCCGTGACGAACGATGATCACTTTCACACAATCAAAAGCAATGGGTCCGACCGGACGGTGCATGGATTGTGTACGGGCGATCAGAGGATCAAATCGTTGTGAGGAGTCTCTCTGTCGGGCTTGCAGCCGCCCGGAGTCAGGCTGTTTGATGAACGAGCACACGCGTACCATTCGCAAATCGCCGAGCTTCGCCTGGCGAGCGCCACGGCTCAAGCTTCGACTCCACCCGTGGGTTCTCACAAAAAATGAAACCAAACCCACTGTCAGGAGGTGTCGGGACAGATACCGAAGAGCAAGTAGTAATCGTAGAGTAAGACTTAGGAAACTTGATCATGAGGCAGACGAGTTTATTGATGACAATGGGTAAGATGGCTCTGTTGCAAAGATTGGCGGCAGTCAGAGGTAGGCTGTCGCTCTGCGCCGATCAGGCGGCTGCTGCGAAATGGTGGTTGAGCATGCCCATGGCCTCCGTCAGCGCCGAGGGCCCAATGCCAAAA
>Ga0209487_1002474_pt1 | contig 15025 bp, 16 predicted proteins | sample Poulit2012_FD_187524 | JGI IMG/M metagenome (GOLD analysis project Ga0209487, IMG submission 187524) | Agricultural soil microbial communities from Georgia to study Nitrogen management - Poultry litter 2012 (SPAdes) (version 2) | ecosystem: Environmental > Terrestrial > Soil > Agricultural land... | reverse complement strand
TACGACCTCTGCACCTACTAGCTTACGCTTCGATGTTAATGCTTCGTTTTAAATAGGCTGGGCTACTAGGATTCGAACCTAGGAATAACGGGACCAAAACCCATTGCCTTACCGCTTGGCTATAGCCCAATCAACTTTATTGTTTACGTTGTTCCCTAATGGGATTAATATGAAGAGTAATATCAGCATTGAACTGCCTAACTAAAACTCTTTGATGACCCGTACGGGATTCGAACCCGTGATACCGCCGTGAAAGGGCGATGTCTTAACCGCTTGACCAACGGGCCATTATGAATGGCGGAGAAGGAGGGATTTGAACCCTCGCGCCGAATTATCGACCTACACCCTTAGCAGGGGCGCCTCTTCACCACTTGAGTACTTCTCCATATGGCTCCACAGGTAGGATTCGAACCTACGACCGATCGGTTAACAGCCGATTGCTCTACCACTGAGCTACTGTGGAATAATAATAGTTTTTCAATTAATTCTAAAAAGAGTGACCGTCTTAGTTTTTTTCGTTTCCCTCACTTGCACACATTACTTATTTTCTATTATATATAGAAAGAGGTAATTATGATTGATTCTTTCTAGAAATAGCATTTGTATTTTCTTAACCACTTAATACCACACTGCATTCTAGATATCTACCGGAGATTTGTCCGAACTGATCGGATCAACAGCGATTTATTGCAACAGGAATAATCTTACCGCAAAACAAACACTTTGTCAATTGTTTTGTGTAAATGTTGATGTTGGCTACTCATTCCTCTCTTAAGTGCTAATATAATTTATCATGTATGGACTTTTTCGTCAATCGATTACCATAACAATTGCAAATGAGTATCAATTTAGTTCAATTACCCCTTTACATTTACCGCAACGAAGTTTATCTGTATTGACTCTCCTTATTCTTTTATATTCACTTTTACATTCCATGCATACATAGCTGTAGTTATACTTTTTTTGATTCGATGGTAATGGTTTGCAAAAACGTGGTGAGCCTGTGGCTGTTAACAGCTCCTTAAACTCTTTATCCCCATGCTTATATCCTCTTCCTTCTATATGTAAATGATAATGACAGAGTTCATGTTTAATAATCCCAATAAACTCTTCCTCTAATTCAACCATATATTTCGGATTTATCTCAATCACCTTTTTCATCGGTATGTATCGACCACCTGTAGTCCTTAATCGGTAATTAAACTTCGCTTCATGCTTGAATGGTTTATCAAAGTAACGCAATGATAATTCATTTACTAAATTAAATAAGTCTTTATTCGTTAATAATTTCATCAAAACCTTCCTTATCAATGAATTTTCTCTTATTCTAACATACTACTGACGACAGCGTGTACCTCTATATCGTTATGTGATGGAGTCAAGTATGACTTGGTACTCATTTACCATTCTTAAAAAGTTTATATTCTAATCATTGACGGGTTCGTTCATTAAATTCTTATCTCACACAGTGACATCCTCGTGAATTTTGATAGAGGCATTCGTCCGTATCTTAGCTTATGGGCAGTTTATTCTAACTATTGGCATATAGTTATTTATAATTATTACAAATAGATATTGATTTTAATTAATTTTGTATTATAATTAGACATGAAAGCTTATCTACTTAATATAGAAGGAGTGTTTGACTAATGGATGAAAAAAAGAAAAAACTAACGACAGCCGCTGGTGCACCAGTTGCTGACAATCAGGACTCAATGTCAGCAGGACCTAGAGGACCATTACTTTTACAAGATATTTGGTTATTAGAAAAACTTGCTCACTTTGATAGAGAAGTTATTCCTGAGCGTCGTATGCATGCTAAGGGCTCAGGTGCATTCGGCACCTTTACGGTAACAAATGATATAACAAAGTATACGAAAGCAAAAGTGTTCTCAGAAGTTGGTAAAAAGACGGATATGTTTGTTCGCCACTCAACAGTTGCAGGTGAACGTGGTGCCGCTGATGCTGAACGTGATATCCGGGGATTCTCCATGCGATTCTATACGGAAGAAGGAAACTGGGATCTTGTTGGAAATAATACACCTGTATTCTTCTTTAGGGATCCATTGAAGTTTCCAGACTTAAACCATGCTGTTAAACGTGATCCACGCACTAATATGAGAAGCCCACAAAATAATTGGGACTTCTGGTCGTCATTACCCGAAGCACTCCATCAAGTAACCATTACAATGAGTGATCGCGGTATTCCGAAGAGCTTTAGACATATGCATGGTTTTGGGAGCCATACATTCAGTATGATTAACGACAAAAACGAACGTACATGGGTGAAATTCCACTTAACAACTCAACAAGGAATCGAAAATATAACGGACCAAGAAGCCGAAGAAATTGTCGGACGTGACCGTGAGTCAAATCAAAGAGATTTATTTGAAGCTATTGAAAATGGCAACTTCCCGAAATGGACCATGTCGATCCAAGTCATGACAGAGGAACAAGCAAATGAAATGCCCTATAATCCTTTTGATTTAACAAAGGTATGGTCGAAAAAAGATTTTCCTCTTATCGAAGTTGGGGAATACGAATTAAATAGAAATCCAGATAACTATTTTTCAGACGTCGAGCAAGCTGCCTTCACCCCTGCAAACGTAGTTCCGGGAATTAGTTTTTCTCCTGATCGAATGTTACAGGGAAGATTATTTTCATACGGAGATGCGCAGCGCTATCGTTTAGGCGTCAATCATCACCAAATCCCAGTTAACCAACCACGTTGTCCTGTTCACTCGTTTCATAGAGATGGGCAAATGAGAACAGATGGGAACTTAGGTGGGACACTTCATTACGAACCGAACAGTTACGGTGAGTGGGAAGATCAACCTGATCATTCGGAACCAGCTTTAGCATTATACGGTGGAGCAGATCGTTGGGACTTTAGAGAAGATGATGATGATTATTATTCACAGCCAGGTGCTTTATTTAACCTCATGGATGATGAGCAAAAGCAGGTCTTATTCGAAAATACAGCAAGAAATATGGACGGTGCAACAGAAGAAGTGCAATTAAGACATATTGGAAACTGTTACAAGGCAGATCCAGCTTATGGTGAAGGTGTTGCAAAAGCAGCCGGATTGTCTGTTCCTGAACATGTAAAATAACACATGCATTCAGTTACTAAATCATGATCTCATTAAAAGACTCCCGTTATCTTAAATAGATAACGGGAGTCTTTTATGTTAATTATTTATTTTCGATCATTGATAAAGCGACACGTCCCCTATCTGTATCAATGTCTTCTACCCAGACCGTTACCACATCTCCTACTGATGCAATATCCATCGGGTGTTTAACAAATCGATTGGCCATTTTAGATATATGAACAAGTCCATCTTGCTCAACACCAATATCTACAAAAACGCCAAAGTCGACAACATTTCGAACCGTCCCCTGCATTTCCATGCCAGGCTTAATATCCTTTAAGGATAAAATGTTTTGTTGTAATAACGGTTGCGGAAAATCATCGCGCGGATCACGTTCTGGTTTACTGAGTGCCTCCATAATGTCGAGTAAGGTTAATGCACCAATCCCTAACTTCTCCGCCGTCTCATCTTTGTTTACCGTTTTTAATTTCTCTTGTAATTCATCAGAACCGATATCGTCAAGCTTACACTCAATCATTTCAAGTAGCTTTTCAGTATGTTTATAACTTTCGGGGTGGATCGGCGTTCGGTCTAGTGGATGTTCACCATCTTGTATTCGCAAAAAACCAACACCTTGTTCATACGTTTTGGGTCCCAACCTTGGTATCTTCTTCAATTGTTTCCGGCTTGTAAATTTACCTACTTCATTCCTTTGTTTAACAATATTATTCGCTACTGTTTTACTAAGCCCTGCAACATGTTCTAATAATGACGTTGAAGCTGTATTTACATTCACACCTACTTGGTTAACAGCTGTTTCTACAACAAAGGACAGTGAATCCGTGAGTGATTTTTGTCCGACATCATGCTGATACTGCCCAACCCCAATTGATTTTGGGTCAATCTTCACAAGCTCAGCTAACGGATCTTGAACACGTCGAGCAATCGAAGCAGCACTACGCTCTTCTACTTCCAAATCGGGAAATTCTTCGCGTGCCAGTGCAGAAGCAGAGTAAACACTCGCACCCGCTTCATTTACGATGATATATGGGATGTTCAATTCATTATTTGTGATTACATTAGCAATGAAATGCTCCGTTTCTCTCGATGCTGTACCATTACCAATCGCTATCAATTCAACATCGTACTTCGTAATAAACTCCATCACAATCCTTTCCGCCCCGACAATATCATTTCTCGGTGCAGTAGGAAACATAACCTGTACAGCGTGTACCTTCCCCGTTTCATCTACAACTGCTAGTTTACAGCCTGTTCGAAATGCCGGATCAACACCAAGCACTGTTCTTCCTTTTAACGGTGGTTGTAGCAACAGATTCTTCAAGTTTTCAGAGAATATATCAATTGCCTGTATTTCCGCTGTTTCTGTTAATTGATTGCGGATTTCTCGCTCAATTGAGGGTTGAATGAGTCGTTTATAACTATCTTCTAATGCTGTTTGCAGTATTTCACTACAGGTTTCATCTGCGCTAGCACTCGTTTTGATAATCTGCTTCTGTAAAAACGCGAGAATTCGCTCAGATGGTGGTTCAATTGCCACCCTTAAAACATCTTCCTTCTCTCCACGGTTTAATGCTAATATCCGATGCGAAACAAGAGAACGGACTGCTTCATTATATTCATAGTACATCTTATAAACATTCTTCTCATCTTTATCTTCATTTTTTACGGATGCATGTATCGTTCCGCGCATAAATGTCTCTTTGCGAATATATTCTCGATATTCAGGATCATCTGAGATCCACTCCGCAATAATATCATTCACACCGTCTAGGACATCCTCTTTCGTATGCAACTCCAGCTCTTCTGAAAGATAATTCGCAACTTCATGATCAACATCAAATATTGCTTGACTCCAAATTTGTTGAGCCAGAGGTTCTAGCCCTTTCTCTTTGGCAATCGTTGCTCTTGTCCGACGCTTCTGTCTGTAAGGTCGATATAAATCATCTATACGTTGCAGTTGTGTTGCTGCGTTAATCTCACGAGTTAATTCTTCTGTTAATTTTCCTTGTTCATCGATTAAACGAATCACTTCTTCTTTTCTTTCCGCTAAGTTAACGGCATATGTCCACTTATCTTGGATTAATTTAATTTGCACCTCATCTAATCCACCTGTTGCCTCTTTTCGATACCTAGCAATAAATGGCACCGTATTCCCTTCATTCAATAATACAATCACTTCATTAACGATTTTTGTATTTACATTTGCTTCTTTAGCTACCCAATGGGTAAGTTCTTGCTCTAATTGTGTTGACACAATTGTTCCTCCTTCATGTACGGGTTCATATTACCAAATAACAAACTCTTTTATCAAGCGATTGTAACAAGCTATGAACTTCATCAGGTCGTAACCAGGATAGTCATCTATTTATAATCGTTGCTTTATAAATGCCCAGTTGATACACCTTTTCTGTCTCTCTTTTTACTTGAGCTATGGAAAAGGTCCAAGGCATGAAAAAAAGACCAACGCTTCACCGTTAGTCAGCATTCATTCTATATAACGCATAGCGATTAATGTCGTATCATCAGATCTTGCCTCTTTATTAATCGTTGTGAAGTTTCGAATCATCTCCTGTACATTTTGATTCAAAAAATACTTCTGTGAAAGATCAACATCTGCAATTCCATCGGAAAACATAATAAAAACCATGCCAGGCTCCAACATACCTTCCATCTGCCGAAAATCTCTTCTGTAACCTGCAAGGTAGCCACGATGTGGGATGTTACGATTTTTAACATGATCTGGTGTCATGGTCACCAGCCCTATGTTACCGATCGATGAGTACGCAAATGTTTTATCCTGATAATCTAGACGTAATACACCAAGAACTACACCGCGACGCCCCACCAATTGTTCACTGCACAGGTGGGCGAGTTCCCGATCAGAAAGATCTGGATTGTTCTTAATCGTATCAATCACAATTTCCGATGATTCCTTCGCAAACTGACCACTTCCTAGACCATCAGCAATTGCGCATATAAACGTATCATCTGCCTCCTGATAAAAGTAACTATCACCGCTCGTAATATTTGTTCCCTTTGCCCGTTCATAAACGGCTACATTTACCTTTTCCCCTTGTTCCATCAATCAAATACCTCCGTGCTTTTGAGAGGAAGTGCCTCACGAAGCTTCCGTAGAGAACGACGTTGTAATCTTGATACGTGCATTTGTGAAATGCCTAACAATTCGCCTGTTTCTTTTTGGCTCATATTCTCATAAAATGTGCAGCGTAAAATTTGTTGCTCCCTCTCAGACAAGGTGGGCAATATCTTTTCAAGTATCATCCTCTGATCAACTGTTTCATAATCTGCTTCTTCGCTTCCAACAAGATCTAAAATAGAAACGGTACTTCCATCCGGACTGGACTCAACTTTTCGATCCACAGATAAGGCTCGATAACTCTGTCCCATCTCCATCGTTTCAAGTATAGCTTCCTCTGATACACCTAAGTGTTCAGCAATTTTATCAACTGTCGGTGATTCTTGATTAGCATTTGTCAATTCATCTACTGTCTTCTTTATCTTCGGTCCTAACTCCTTAATTCGTCGCGGCACATGGACACTCCATGTTTGGTCCCGAAGATATCGTTTAATCTCGCCAAGGATCGTTGGTATTGCAAAGGATTCAAATGACTTGCCAAAACTTGGATCATATCGTTTTACCGCAGCAAACAAGCCAATCATGCCAACTTGCACGAGATCCTCATGAATCATACTGTTTTTCGAATATTTCCTGGCAAGCGATTGCACTAAATTATTATATGTTTTGACCATTTCTTCTTGGATTTCATCATCTGTTGGATTTTCTTGCAAAAGTTCAATCCACTGATATACCTTATCCTTTTCCATTTTGTACACTTGAGATTTGGTCATCTAGACCCACCCCAGTCCCGGAAAGATACTTTGTCATCAACACGATTACACCATATTTATTATTAATCTCCACCTTATCCATCAGTGCTTCGATTAAAAACAGCCCAAAACCACCTTCACGTAAGTTATCAATTGGTTCGGTCTTTTTATTATATGGTCCAATCTCCTTCTTTACCTCTTGTAAATCAAAACTTTCTCCGCGATCAGCAACCATTACTTCTAATCGATCTTCATAAACTCCGAAGCCTATCGTTACTTCTCCCTCATCATCATAAGCATGTGTCACGACATTTGTAACAGCTTCTGAGATGGCAATCTTTAGATCTTCAATATCTTCATAGGAAAAATTCATCCGGCTAGCAATACCGGATATACTTAAACGAATCACACCAACATAGTCAGCTTTAGCAGGAAATCGCATTTCGATAAAGTCAAATGGTTCCATTTTCATCCTCCACCTCGCGTCTCTTATCAATAGCATTAATATCCATAATTTCATCCAACCCCGTTATTGTAAATAAGCGCAGAACACGTTCTTGTAAATTGGTAATTTTAAAACTACTATCATTTTCTCTTGTTGATTTTAGCACACTAATAAAGACACCTAATCCGGTACTATCCATATAATCAACCTCAGCCAGGTCGACTATAAGGACGTTGTTTTCACTCTTTGTATGAGGCATCAGCGCTTCTTTTAATTTAGGGGCGGTGTAAATATCGATTTCTCCAGCAAGCTTGATGATCGATTTCTGCCCCTCATCAATAACGTTAATTTCTAAATCCATTTTCACCCTCCTAATTTACAACAATCTGTCCATCTGTATAATCTCACCTAAACGATACCCGAAAAGAAGCAGACTAAACCTCTTTTCTTAAGATTATTAATGTAAAATCATCCTTTAATTCAAAATGTTGTAGTCGCTCAAAATGTTTATACACTTGGCTGACAAGTTCTTGTGTAGGTAAATGAGCATAGGAGCTAATTACTTCTAAAACTTCTGACCGTTCTATAAAACGATCGCCTTGCCTACACTCTGTTACCCCATCCGTTAGCAATATAATCATGTCGTCCTTTTCTAATTTCAGCTCATATTGTTTATATGTTGAATCAGGAAGCACCCCTAAGACAAGCCCTTTCGCTTTGATTTCTCTAAACTCATTTTTCTTAGCACAATAGTGATAGCCAGGCTCATGACCTGCTGAGGCATACTCGATCTTACTTTCTAACGGGGTATAATGTGCATAAAACATGGTGATAAACATATTCGCCTCTATATTCCGTTCAGCAACCCGATTTAAATTTTGAAGAATCATCTGTGGCTGCAAAGAGTCTTCCGGAAAACTTTCCAAGGAGTACTTAATCATCGACATACAAAGGGCAGCTGGGACTCCTTTGCCGATAACATCTGCAATGGCAACTCCCAGTGAACCATCCTTTCCTTTTACAAAGTGATGGTAATCTCCATTCATTTGTTCTGCCGGTACACTAATGACTCCAATATCTATCCCTTCAATCTTAGGTTTTGTCGTCGCTAGAAATGTATCTTGCATGCTTGCAGCTACCGAGATTTCTGATTTTAGTTTAAGCTGTTCTTCTCTCAATACTTGAAACTCTTGATAAGCTAAACCATAAGCGATCATCGTTTCTAATAGAAACTGCATGGAGTGATCGATTTCAGAACTCAAGCCTGGATATATTTCTTCTAAAGCTTGATTGTGAATATTGATAATTTCTTCAGGAGGAATATTATGCTTAATAAAAGACTTCGTTACTTGCTCAGCGCGATAAAGGGATTTTTCATCCTGTGTTTCGATATAGTTTCTTAATAATTCTCCGTAGTTTTCTGCGTCTAATCTTACTGCTTTATTCACGAGTCTTGTCTCCCTTGCGAAGTTGCTTTTACTTCAAGTATGATTACGATATATACGCACCCACTGCTTACTAAGAAGCTCTTTATAATCATGAAAACAATAACTTTCATACTCTAGGCTATGCAAAATTACCTTGTCCCAGGATTATCTTAACCATTTTACGACATTTATTTCAGTGCCACTTTCTACATCTGACTTTAAATCGAACTCATCCATTAGCCTCCTTACCCCCGGAAGACCCGCCCCCAGACCACTTGAAGTTGTATAACCATCCTTCATTACTTTACTAATATCAGGAATACCTGGTCCCGAGTCTACCACTCTCAAATGGATGCCCTTTTTTCCGAAGTCATCGACTATTTTAATGATAATTCGCCCATCATCTGCATATAAATATATATTTCGAGCTAATTCAGATATCGCCGTTGCAATTCTTGCTTGATCAACTGTACCAAAACCTACTTTTCTAGCTATTTCCCTACCTAGTTGGCGCGCACCAACGATATCCCACTCTTTATTGATTTTCATACAGGAACTATGGTTCATCGCTATTCCCCCAATTCCTGATGAAGTCTAATTAAACCTTGATCCAAATCCAATGCTGTTGGAACATTGTTTAATTGAATTCCAAGATCAATCAATGTCATCGCGACCGCTGGCTGAATACCGGTTAGTACTACTTTTGCCCCCATTAAATCTGACATGGAAACGACATCTCCAAGAACTTTCGCTATAAACGAATCAATCATTTCTACGGAGGTCAAGTCAATAACAACCCCTGATGAACCACTTTGGTGAATCTCACTTAATAAATCTTCTTGAAATTGAATGGCGGTATGATCATCTATTTCTGTTTGAATTGAAATCAACAAGTAGTTTCGTAATTTTAAGATTGGTATTCTCATGCCATTCCCCCCTTACGTAATGAATGAATCACCTTATCAATTACCTCTTCTCCTGCTTCTATATCGACTATTTTTCGATTCGTTATTTCGAGTGCTGTTTTAAATCCCTTTTGTAAAGAACTCTTCGTCGTAAACTCACTTAAATCAATTCCTAGACTGACAATCGTTTGTGCAATTTCAGGGCGGATACCTACGAGAATACAGCGGGCTCCTATCAAACGTACCGCTTCAGCAGCCTGAATAATATGGTGGGCTACCATTGTATCGACTACAGGAACACCTGTAATATCTACTAAGACAACTTCAGCCTCATGCGCTATTACTCCTTCGAGTATGTTTTCCATAATCGATTTTGCCCGTTCTGTATCGATTGTCCCAACTAAAGGCATGACCGTAATTTTATCCATTACCGGAATCAATGGTGCTGACAGTTCTTGTAAGGCAACACGTTGTAAGGATACAATATGTTCCCAACTCCCCGAATACTCATCGACTAATTGTTGAATGATTGGTTCCACCCAAGCATCCGCTTGTTTTAATAAACTTAAAAAATAATCAGTATTAACCTCTTCTGATTGACTGAGTATAAATTGAGTTGCAATTCGCCTGAAATCTTGCAGACCATCCGTAATATAACTCAAAGGCCATCCAAGATTAATCAATTTCTCTGCAAATGCGTCGAAGATATCGACTGTACTTTTATCTTTTATACTCGTGAAAATAATATTCACAAACTCCCTATTCGTACTCTTAAACAACTCATCAGATATGTGTGCTGAATATTTCGCCTCTTTAAAAGAGATGATTTCTTCCATCCACATCTGAACAATAACATCACTGTTTTCTAATACGATTTCAGAAAATCGATTATTCATTAATTAACCCTCCACATACTCTACTTAGATTGCGATTTGAATGTTATGAATATTGTCACATAACCACACTAATTGTGCAAACATAATTTTATTGTCATTTTATACGAATAAAATAAGCATAATCCCAAAGTTCACGTCAACAGGGATTATGCTTACTTTTCATATAATTCATTTAGTCCAAGACTTATTTCCAAAGCTTGATCTATCTTTTTCATCATTTCATTATCAAGCTTTGTTATTTTGTCTGTTAAACGTTGTTTATCAAGTGTCCGAATTTGTTCCAACAAAATGACTGAATTCCGATCAAACCCATACCGCTTTGCATCTATCTCTACATGTGTAGGCAATTTAGCCTTCTGAATTTGAGCCGTAATAGCGGCAACAATCACAGTTGGACTAAAGCGATTCCCAATATCATTTTGAAGGATCAACACTGGACGTATACCACCTTGTTCTGATCCAACGACAGGGGATAAGTCAGCGAAATATACTTCACCTCTTTGCATGACCAAATGGCTACACCCCGATCACAGAACGTACTAAGGTGTTGTCAGCCTCCTCTTCGGCTTGAAAAGCTTCCGAAGCAATTGTTAGATTAATACGGCCCATTTCTTCATATCCTTTTTGCATGGTTTCATGTACCATCTGAATGTGTTCTTGTTTTTTGTTTTGTAAATAGCTTTTAGTCGCCTGACATATGAAGTCACTTAAATCTTTATTTTCATACTTCATTAATCCATCCACCTCATTTAACAGGTATTTTGGTAACTTAACCGATATTTCCTGTAAGCTCTCTGACAAAACCCCACACCTCCGCAAACTCCGATGTTGTAATCAATATGAATTCTTTCTTCATAATATCATTGAATGTGTTGATTTGCAAAGAGTTATCATGATATTCTACAAAATTCTACCTTTTTGCGATTATTTGTGTAATAAGGGGTTAAATAACCTTTTCGTGAATCAAGATTAAAAGCTCTCCTTTAGAATCACGCTGCACTTTTTGGCTTATGGTAAATTCGAGATCAAGGCGCTAGTTTTCTTTATAAACGCGGGGAACACGATTATTAATCATACAAACAACTTCATAATTTATCGTATCTAAATGGTGAGCAATCTCATCCGTTTCAATAAAATCGTCTTCCTGCCTACCAATAAGTGTTACTTTTGTTCCGATGGGATAGGCTTGATCTAATTGGATCATTGTTTGATCCATGCAAATTCTACCGACAACCGGAAATCTCTTCCCCTCGATGAGTACATCTGCCCCTTGTAACTTTCGAGGCCATCCATCTCCGTATCCAATTGGAATGGTCCCAATCCATTCACTCTTATTTGTTTTAAATTCCGCCCCATACCCTACCGCTTCACCCTCCCCTATTTCTTTTACATGGACCAATCTGCTGTGTAAGGATAAGGCTTGTTTCAAATCGATCAGTTTTTCCTTTTTTACTTCTGACGATGGATATAACCCATACATTGAAATTCCAAAGCGAACATATTGATACATTTCTTTTGGAAAGCGGATGGAGGCCGCACTGTTTCCTGTATGAATATCGACAGACTCTTTCCATAGCTGTTCAAATACATGCAACAACTTTTCAAAACGCCTATTTTGTTCATTATAATAGGCTAAGTCCATTTCATCGGCCGTTGCAAAATGAGTATACAGTCCTGTTAAATGTATGTTATTATTTTTATTTAATTCATAGACAAGCCCTCTTAACTCGGATTCTGTTCGAATCCCAACCCTTCCCATACCTGTATCCCACTTCATATGCACCATTAATTTATTTTTAAAATTGTATTCACTTACCTGTTGCAACCATTTTTCTTGAAAAAAGGTCACGGTGATATTATTTTCTGCTGCTACGACTGCAGCCTCTGGAGGTATCCAATTTAGTACGAGTATTGGCGCTTCAATGCTAGCATCTCTTAAGACCAATGCCTCTTCAAGCAATGCAACGGCAATGTAAGTCGCACCTGATTCAAGTGCCTTTTTGGCAATTTGAACAGATCCATGTCCATACCCATCTGCTTTTACTACTGCCATGACGTGACTATTATTCGATAGTTTTCGTTTCATTTGCTTGATATTATGTTCGATCGCACCGAGGTCTACTTCTACCCATGTATCTCTATATATTTTTTTATCCACAATACGATAGCTCCTCTCCTCCTATTTTAGACGATTCGACTGTTTATTTTCATCGCCATAGGATCACGATCCACATACATTCATAGTACCGCCAATTATCCAACCTTTTGTCGAAAGTGTCAATTGCATTTAAGTAATACTAGTATTTATAAAGACGAATAGCACTTTCTTAAATAGATTATACATGATCTTCAGGGTATACAGCTCTCTAGATTCATCCTCATTCTTTATCCTACATAATACTTAAGAGTAGACATCACTAAAAGGAGCAGACTCTGGTGATGTATGAGTCTGCTCCTTTTAACGAATTTATTTTGCTTCTTTACCTTGTACAGATTGTGCCACTTCGATTAATTCCTCTTTCGTCAATTCTTTACTTGCTAAATAAAAGTCCATCCCCTCATAACTCCACTCAATTGTGTTTTCCGAAAGTGCTCCAATCGTAAATCCTAAGTTCACGATATCACCATGTACTTCTTTTGGTAGTGAAGAGGTGGGTATGGCCGTTAGCTGCTCTTGAATTAACGTAAAATCCTTATCGCCTGTAAATGTCATGATGACACGTTGTCCACCATCTACTTCTACTTCTTTCTTTTCAGTCAGCTCTGACCCAACCATTTCTAATGGGAATACGACTGTAAATGAATCAGTATCTTCTCCCTCACCTGATACTTCTGTTTCTGTCTCCGAATCCTTAGCTTCCTCCTCATTCCCTTCCTCTTTACCCAAATTCTCATCTACATTAAAATCTGCCTTTTCGAAGGTAGGAGCTACGTCAAACTCAGAAAATTGTACCTCGACTAACGCTTTCTTGTCCTTATCTAATACTTTAACAAGTTCTGGCGTATAGTCCTTTTTATTAAAATATATTTCTTGATATGGCAAATTGTTATTGCTTTGATAGTTCGTTTTTGTCCGGAAGATATAATGTGTATCCGTTTGTTCAAAATCAGCCTCATCATCCTGTTTGACATCAGTTACAAGTGATGCATATAAATAAGGTTGACTACTATTATCTGGCCAATCCGTTTGAAACTTAAAACTCTTACTTAGCGCTGGCGTGAGAACAAATACCCCGTCTTCGTTTTTCAAAATGATTTGACTTTCTTTTTCATCTTGATCATTTGCGAGTGACACACGATAAAAATCTTTCTGCTTATACCAGATGTCGATTTCATACTTTTGCTCCTCTTGACCGGTACTCATTTTCATCTCAGCTTTTGCCTTATATCCGTCCATCGCTTCTACCTTTTCATCTAATTTAGCTACAACGCTCTCCTTTGACTTCTCACCGCAGGCAGCTAAAAATAGCGTCAGACTTAAAATAACTGCAACCAAGACTCCTCGTTTTTTCTTCATGAACATATCTCCCTTGTCTCATTTCTAAGAATCAAACCCTCGCTGACATATTACGTTATTCACAGCTTGCTCTATTCAAATTCTTAGACTCGGACAAAGGGAACTCGACCATCATACAGATACAAGAAATGTGCGTTAACGAATGGCCCCTATGCATATCTTCCAAAAACAACCAATCTACACGTTAAGCTATTATATCTTCCACTTTAAGTGTTAAAAATCCCCCTCCACACTCAACATTCTTATAAAACACTCCTCTACCTTGCACCCTTGTACCATTTCTTAACAGGTCATAACCGCACATTTCTTAATGATGGTATGAACCTTTTCGTTCCCTCCTACCCGCACTAAAATATATGAGACAAGTATTAGAAATATGCGAAACGAATCAATAGTTATTTATCCTCGATGACAACTTGCGCTGCTGCATAGTGGTGACTATGGGTAATTGAAACGAATATGCGATCACCTTCATAGCCAACTGCCTTTATAGATGGCGCACCTTTAAGATCAGAAATTATCTCGATATCTTGAAAGCTCAATTTGCCAATCCCTCTTCCTGTTGCTTTTGCAAAAGCTTCTTTCGCAGAAAAACGGCCAGCTAAAAACTCGGCACGTCTTCGCTCACTCTGGAATTGTTTAAAGGTTTCCTTTTCATTTCGTGTTAACACTCGATTCGCAAGCCGATTACTTTTAGCGAGACTCTTTTCAATTCGCTCTATTTCAATTAAATCCATACCAATTCCTTTAATCATAGAATTTCGAACCTTTCTTTCGTGCTATATTTTTTGGAAGCAATTATACTTTTGAACATTAGTCAATTTCATAATACGGACTTATCGCTACACTACTACATGCTCATACCAAGAT
>Ga0209487_1002473_pt1 | contig 15026 bp, 15 predicted proteins | sample Poulit2012_FD_187524 | JGI IMG/M metagenome (GOLD analysis project Ga0209487, IMG submission 187524) | Agricultural soil microbial communities from Georgia to study Nitrogen management - Poultry litter 2012 (SPAdes) (version 2) | ecosystem: Environmental > Terrestrial > Soil > Agricultural land... | reverse complement strand
TTCATTTCAATTAAGTATAATTTATATTTTCATTAACATTAAGATGTTAATAAATACCGTTAATTTGTTCAGCTTACAAAGATAATAATAAGAGTTTTACCAATGGGTATAAAAAAATACAAATACAATACGGACACCACCACCTTTAAACCTATTAGACAAAAACGATTAAGAAGAATTCGAAACATTGCAGCTTTTTTGATAGTAACCGCATTTTTTGGAGTGATTTCAGGATTCACTTTTAGCCAAAAATTGAACAAGCCTGAAGAAAATTCTCTGGCGGCTGAGTTACAAGAAATGAAAATTCAGTACCAATTGTTAAATAAAAAAATAAAACAGTCTCAAAAAGTTCTTGCTCAAGTGGAAGAAAGAGACAATAATATATATCGTTCTTATTTTGAATTAGAGCCAATTTCTGAAGACATCAGAAAAGCCGGATTCGGTGGGGTCAATCGATATGCAAAGTTCTCCGATTGGACGCATGCCGATTTGGTAACTGAGGTTACAAAAAGCATTGACATTTTGAACAAACAATTGGTGATTCAATCAAAATCTTTGGACGAAATCATCATCAGTGCAAAAGAAAAAGATAAAATGTTGGCTCATTTACCAGCCATTCAGCCGGTAGCGAATAAAGATCTAAAAAGATTGGCTTCTGGTTATGGAATGAGAATGCATCCGGTTTTGAAAGTTCCTAAACTTCATAAAGGAACTGACTTTTCTGCCAATGTTGGTACACCAATTTATGCCACCGGCGATGGTAGAGTGAAATTGTCAGGAAGACATGGCGGCTATGGAAACACAGTGATCATCAATCATGGCTATGGATATGAGACGCTTTATGCCCATATGAGTCGAATCAAAGTAAAAAGAGGACAAAGAGTAAAAAGAGGTGATGTGATTGGATATGTTGGTAATTCTGGACTTTCTACAGGGCCGCATCTACACTACGAAATCCACAAAGATGGTAAGCCTATAGATCCAGTTTCTTATTTCTACCAAGATGTAAGTCCTGATGAGTTTAAAATTTTACTTGAAAAATCTCAACAAATGTCTGTATCTTTGGATTGATGCAATTTGAATTACCAGATAAATTATATTATAGCATAGGAGAAGTTGCTAAAGCTTTTAATGTCAATGCTTCCTTGATTCGTTTTTGGGAAAGTGAATTTGATATTCTAAAACCTAAAAAGAACAAGAAAGGCAATCGTTTATTTACTCCTGAAGATATTAAAAACCTTAAAATCATCTATCATTTAGTGAAAGAAAGAGGATACACATTGGAAGGTGCAAAAATTGCTTTGGAAGAAAAATCCAGTATAAAAGATGAAGTTGAGTTGATTGCAAGAATGGAATTCATTCGTTCGGAATTGATCAAACTCAAAGAAAGTTTCGATTCTGAAGAGGATTAACTCTAAAACGAATTCAATCTTAAATCCCTGATATTCAATTGCAGATAGATTTTATTGTTCCAATGATTTTCATCGATGGAATAAATCACATCTATACTTTTGCTGTATTTTATATCTTCTAAAGTTTCTCCCAAACCAAAACCTATAGCATTGAATTGAACGCCATTATCATCCATCAAAGCCATTCTCAAATGTTCGTTCTCTTTCCCCATAGTTCTGATATTTCCTGCTTTTAAATTTTTGGTTAAAAACAGAGGAGTTGGATTTTCAGGTCCAAAAGGCATGAGTTGTTTGAGAATTCTCAAAAACCTTGCATCGATTTCAGTGAACATTAATTCCGTATCGATTTCAATCGATGGTTTACGCTGAGAAGGTCTGATTTTTTCTTTTACTAAGTTTTCAAATCTTTCTTTAAATGCATCCAAATTTTCTTTTTTCATCGTTAAACCAGCAGCAAATTGATGTCCGCCATACCTCAACAATAAATCTGAACATTGATCAATCACTTCATAAATATCAAAATCCTTGATCGATCGCGCGGAACCTGTGATCTCACCTTCATTTCCATCAGTTAAAACCAAGGTCGGTCGATAATAAGTATCGATGAGACGCGAAGCTACAATTCCTAAAACACCTTTGTGCCAATTGGCATCGTAAATTACGGTTGAATAATTGTCTTCTTCTTTTTGGTCGATGATCAATTGAATCGCTTCTTCGGTAACATTTCCGTCGGTTTTTTTACGTGTGTGATTGATGATATCGATATCATTTGCGAATTTCTTTACTTCCTCCTCATCTTTTGAAATGAGCAATTCTACGGATTGTGAAGCATGTTCTAAACGACCACTCGCATTGATTTTTGGAGCGATTTGAAAAACTATATAGGAAATTGTCAGATTGTCTCTACTCTGTTCTCCTAACAAAGTTTTCAAGCCTAAACTCGGTGATTCTTTTAATTTTTTCAGTCCATAATAGGAAATGATTCTATTTTCATCGACTATCGGAACTATATCGGCAGCTATACTTACGACCAAAAGATCTAAATATTGGTGTAAATTTTCTTCATCGATTTTCAATTCCTTTGCCAATGCTTGAATCAATTTAAATCCAACACCACAACCGGTCAATTCCTTGAATGGATATTGACAATCAGGTCGTTTTGGGTCTAAAACTGCAACTGCTTTTGGTAATTTTCCGCCTGGTAAATGATGGTCACAAATGATAAAATCTATGTTTTTTTCAGAAGCATATTCAACTTTCTCCACCGCTTTGATTCCACAGTCCAGAGCGATGATCAAGGAGATGTCGTTATCATTTGCATAATCAATTCCTTGAATTGAGATTCCATAACCTTCGGTATATCGATCAGGAATATAATAAGTCACATTGGGATAAATCGACTTTAAAAAGTCGTACATCATGGCAACTGCCGTGGTTCCATCGACATCATAATCACCATAAATCAAGATTTTTTCTTCTTTTCGAATCGCCTCCAAAACTCTATCGACAGCCAATTGCATATCGGCCATCAAAAATGGATCATAGAGTTTGGAAAGGTCTGGCCTGAAGAACTCTTTGGCCAAATCGAAATTAACTATCCCTCTCTGGGCTAAAACTGTAGCCAAAGCTCTGGGTAGCCTTACTTCATCTTCGAGTAAGCTAACGATTTCATCTTTAGGTTTGGGCTTGATTACCCATAGGTTTCTCATAAGCCAAACAATAAATATCCTTAATTAGGATGATTACTTCTTATTAACTTCCTGCACATATTTCTCCAAAGCCATTGTCATGGATGGAGTTTCAGGAGTCGGAACTTGAATATCAATTCTCAATCCCATTTCTTCTGCTGCAGCTACAGTAGTCTTTCCGAAAACTGCAATTCTCGTTTTGTCTTGTTTGAATTGAGGAAAGTTTTCAAATAAAGATTTAATTCCTGAAGGCGTAAAGAATACCAAAATATCGTATTTTACATCTTCTAAATCCGATAAATCACTCGACATTGTTCGACATAAAATAGCTCTTTCCCACTTCAAGTTCAATTCGTTCAACAACATAGGAACCGATGGATTCAACACATCAGAAGATGGTAAAAGATATTTTTCGTTTTTGTATTTCTTAAAGTGAGGAGTTAAATCTTGAATTCCTTTTTCTCCTACATATATTCTACGTTTTCTATAAACGATATATTTCTGTAAATAATGAGCAATGGCCTCAGATTGACAGAAATACTTCATATCATCAGGAACGGTAAAACGCATCTCTTCCGCCAATCGGAAGTAATGGTCAACCACATTCCTACTTGTAAAAATAACAGCAGTGAAGTTCGAAAAATCTATCTTTTGCTGTCTAACGTCTTTAGCACTTACTCCCTCAACATGAATAAACTGACGAAAATCAATTTTGATTTTATTTCTTTTTCCCAACTCATGATACGGGGAAGACTCTTTTGGTTGAGGCTGTGAAACCAGTATAGATTTTACTTTCATTTTATTTTTGATTACCAAACACTTAGTAGTTTAAACAATACCAACATAGGCAATATTTCTAGTGCGCAAAGATATAAAATATTATAATACCAAATTTTACTTTTCTTATCTTGTTGGTTTTTCATCACACGCATATATGAAATAACCCTGATTATTATCATGAAAATCAACAGAATTCCTAACAAAATAATTCGATTAATCGGTGTGAAATAAAACAATAAAATCGCTATCCATAATGCAACTACCAAATAAACTCGGAAATAATTAAAGGTTTTGGTGTTGTAACTCCTGTCATAAGTTATCCCAAAAGCAAAACTCGCAACTCGATTTAACAATGTGCGTACACCAAAGAAAGACAAAATCAAAATACTTAAAACACCCACCTTTAAATAAGGAGTGTGCAACAAATAATCATATTTGCCTGAGAAATAAGTGACAATAATGCTGCTGACTAAAATTGCAAATACAACTTGAAACAACAATCCAAACAAAGCTTGATTGTCATTTACCTCTAAAAATCGATCGAATCTTCTCAACGATTCGAAGTTATTGTTGAACAATACCCGACCAATCGCCACTATCACCATGGTCAAAACCAATATATAGATCACCCAGTCCAAATCCTCGACCGGCCTCTCCAAAAATATGATGGATGCTAAGTTTTTCATAATTCTTACAAAAATACAAAAGCCATATATAGATATGAATTATATTTGCTGCATATTTTGACGAATGGAAAAAAACTTAGTGATCATTCCAACATATAACGAAAAAGAAAACATTGAAAATGTCATAAAAAGAGTCGTTGATCTAAAAACTCCTTTTGACATTTTGGTGGTTGATGATAGCTCCCCTGATGGTACCAGTCAAATTGTGAAAGAGCTTCAGAAATCTTTACCTCAACTTCATCTCGAAGTTAGAAAAGAAAAAGATGGCTTAGGGAAAGCTTATACACATGGTTTCAAATGGGCGCTGCAAAGGAATTATCAATTCATTTTTGAAATGGACGCTGACTTATCGCACAACCCTGACGACTTACCCAAACTTTTGGATGCTTTGAAAAATGGTAATGATGTAGCTATTGGTTCTCGATATTCTCATGGAGTCAATGTTGTCAATTGGCCCATGTCAAGAGTTCTACTTTCTTTCATCGCTTCAAAATATGCGCGCTTCGTTACAAGATTACCAATCAATGACGCAACAGCTGGATTTGTAGGATACAGAAGAATTGTTTTAGAAACTTTAAATTTAGACAATATTAAATTCAAAGGTTATGGCTTCCAAATTGAAATGAAATTCAAAGCTTGGAAAAAGAATTTTAAACTGATTGAAGTGCCAATTATTTTCACCAATCGTGTGGCGGGTGAATCTAAAATCAGTGCCAATATTATGGGTGAAGCAGTTTTTGGAATTTTAATGTTAAGGATTCGAAGTATATTTGGAAGATTATGAAAAAGTTGATAAGTCTTGTTTTTATAATAATTCTCTCAGTTGGTTGTCACAAAATCGTTGAAAAACCAAAAAATCTTGTCAGCCAAGAAAAAATGACTGAGGTTTTGGTGCAAATTTATTTGCATCAACAACCCACTTATATGAACCAAATTCCGAGTGTCGAATGGAATCCCACCGAAAAAGACATTCAAATCATACAGAACCACGGACTAAAAGTCGATGACTTCACTGATAGCTATCGATATTATGTCGTGAAACCTGAAGTGTTTAGTGCTATTTTACTCGAAGTTCGAAATGAATTAGAAAATATGTTGCCCGAAGAAGAAAGACAAAAAAGATTGGAAGTTAGAGAGTCCATCAAAAATTAATTCTTCTGTATAAAAACTTTAGAGGAAAATTCTTTGATAAATTCTAACGTAGGTTTTTCATCTTCCAAATAAGACATATGAGCAGTTTCTAATTCCAAAATTTCGATGTTTTCTCGGTTAGAAATAACTTTTTTAAATGGCTCTGGATCAATTGTTCGATCAAATTTCCCCAAAACAATTCCAATTTCACCATCGAATTCATTCAATATAAAAGTCCTGTCTTTTCTAATGCTCATTCCTCTAAGCGCTGCTTGAACTCCTTCAACACTGGTTGTCATCGCCATTTCCTTTACAAAATCTCTCTCAGTTTTCAACAAATGCAACTTGGATTCTTGAAACAACAAGGGAATACTCATTTTGATTAAAGTAGGTAAATTCCTTTGAGCCAAGTCAACAGCTCTCAATCGATTTTCCTTTTTTTCTTCTGTATCTGATAAACTCGATGAATTCAACAATATCAATCCTTTGACCTTTTCTGGAAATAAATCAGCCATAGCCAAAGCGACATATCCACCCATAGAATGACCTATGAACAAAGCCTCAGAAATGTTTAATTCATCCAAAATTTCATTGACTTTTTCTGCCATAAAATCCATCGAATGCGTGTCTGAATAAGACTTTGATTTTCCATGACCCGGCAAATCCATAATTATCGATTGATAATCCTCTGAAAGTTCCTCAGCGAATTTATCCCACATGTTTCCATTCTCCAAATAACCATGAATAAAAACTATGCTCGGACCTTTTCCTTGTTGTTTGTAATATAACATCTTTTAATATTAAACGATTCATTGTAAATTTACCGAAAGTTTTGTTTATGCGTTCGGCTATTTTCTTCGTAATTTCAATCATTTTGGTTTCCTGTGAAATGAAACCTCAAACGCCAATTGTTAGACCACAAGAATTTGACCAAAAAAAATACATTGAATCACTAAACTCTAAACAATCTTCAGAAAAAATTTCTTCTTCCATTCAAAAAACACCCATCGATTCAATTGACACCGAAGAAATCACATTCGAAAATCCTATCATTTCAACTGAAATTTCAGATACCATTCAAGTAAAAATAACTTACGGAAACGCTCAAATCAAAGCTTTGAAAAAGCCCAATCAACCCATAGTTTTCGTGTTTGATTCGGACACAGCACATCGAATGAACCTAAAAGTAACAGCTATTGATAGTTTATCAAATTTGATAATTTCGGAGATAAGCGATAGAGCCGGCAATACAAAACCACTGTTTTCACAATCGGTAGAGAATTTTATCATTGAAAACAAAGGCATTCATCAAATCAAAGTTGAGCAAAATCAATCACAAACTCCATCTTGGCAAGGTGAATTCAGCTTTGAAGTAGAGTTGAAATGGTAAATTGATAAAAACAGATTTAAATCGAGAATTTAATCGGAAAAACAAGCATTTTAACAGAAATAACTCAGCTTTTTTTGTTCTTTTGTAACAAAATCGAATTTTAACAAACATATAGTATAGTAACAATCAAATTAAATATGAAAAAAATTGGACTTATGTTCGCATTAATGGGCACTTTAGGAATGGGCACTCAATCCTTTGCTCAACAAATCGAATTTGAAGAATACGACCTATCCAATGGTCTTCATGTCATCTTGCATCAAGACCATTCAGCACCTGTAGTAGTTACTTCGGTAATGTATCACGTAGGTGCAAAAGACGAACAACCTGACAGAACAGGATTTGCTCACTTTTTTGAACATCTATTGTTCGAAGGAACTGAAAACATCGGAAGAGGTGAGTGGTTTAAAATAGTTTCATCAAACGGTGGAAGAAACAATGCCAACACCAGCGACGATAGAACTTATTATTATGAAGTTTTCCCATCCAACAATTTACAATTAGGTTTATGGATGGAATCTGAAAGACTTCTTCATCCAGTGATTAACCAAATTGGAGTCGATACTCAAAATGAGGTTGTTAAAGAAGAAAAAAGACTGAGAATCGACAATCAACCTTATGGAAATATCCTTAAGGCTGTAAAAGAAAATATTTTTAAAAATCATCCGTATCGATGGACAACCATTGGTGAGATGGAGCACTTGGACGCGGCAACTTTGGATGAATTTTTAGATTTTTATGAGAAATTTTATATTCCAAATAACGCTGTTTTAGTCGTGGCTGGAGATTTCGATAAAAAACAAGCCAAACAATGGATTGAAGAATATTTCGGACCGATTAAAAAAGGAAATTTAATTACTAAAAAAGAATATGTAGAAGAACCAATTACAGAAGAAATCAGAGCTACTTGGAAAGATCCAAATGTTCAAATTCCAATGTATTTGACGGCCTATAGAACACCTTCGATGAAATCGAGAGATGCCAGAATTTTGGATATGATCTCTATGGTTTTGAGCGATGGAAAGAGTTCGAGATTGTACAAAAGATTGGTAGATGTTGAGAAAAAAGCTTTAGAATTAGGTTCATTTAACTTCAGTCAAGAAGATTATGGAACCTACTTCACTTATGCTCTTCCAATTGGAGAAACAACTATGGATGAAATCATCGATGTTTTCTCAGATGAAATCAAAAAGTTGCAAACCGATTTGATTTCTGAAAGAGAATATCAAACCATCATCAATAAATTAGAAAACAGATATGTTAGCTCCAATTCAAATGTAGAAGGTGTAGCTCACAACTTAGCAACTTATTATTTACTCTACAAAGACGTAAATCTTGTCAACACTGAAATGGACATTTATCGTTCGATCACTAGAGAAGAAATCAGAGAAGCTGCTAATAAGTATTTGAATGACAATCAGAGACTGGTATTAGAATATGGTCCAGAAAATTAATTATCAAAACCTACAAATTAATAAGAATGAAAAATATTATATATAGCCTGATTATGGTGTTATTAGCAAGTGGTGCTTTTGGGCAAATCGATAGATCTCAGCCCAAACCAGGACCTTCACCTAAAGTAAATCTTGGAAAACCTCAGACATTTGAACTCAAAAATGGTTTGAAAGTAATGGTGGTTGAAAATCACAAATTACCTCAAGTGACCATGACTTTGAGCCTTGACAATCCTCCGTTTATCGAAGGCGATAAAAAAGGAATTCACGATTTGACAGGATCTTTGATTGGAAATGGAACCGATAAAATCTCTAAGGAAGATTTCCAAGAAGAAATCGACTTTATGGGTGCGAGAATTAATTTCCATTCATCAGGTGCTTTCGCAAATTCTTTGTCGAAATACTTCTCAAGAACTTTGGAATTAATGGCACAAGGGTTTATCAATCCTAAATTTACCCAAGAAGACTTCGAAACCGATAAAGCGAGATTTATCGATGGATTAAAAGCTGAAGAAAGAAGTGTTCAAGCCAATGCTCAAAGAGTGGAAAACGTATTGGTATTTGGTGCAAATCATCCCAATGGTGAATTTACAACTGAAGAAAAATTGAATGCTTTGACTCTGAACGATGTGAAAGAACATTACAAAAAATATTTTATTCCAAACAATGCTTACCTAATCGTTTTAGGTGATGTGAAATTCAACGAAGTAAAAAAATTGGTCGAAAAAGAATTCAAATCTTGGAAAAAAGGAAAACTTCCCGTTTCAAAATATGACGAACCAAAAAACGTAGCCAAAACGGAAATTAATTTTGTCGATATGCCCAATGCGGTTCAATCAGAAATTGCCATTTTGAGCATAGTTGACTTAAAAATGACCGATGAGGATTATTATCCTGCCTTAATCGCTAACCAAATTTTTGGTGGTGATTTCAACAGTTATTTGAACATGAATTTGAGAGAAGCTCACGGTTGGACTTATGGTGCTTTCTCAAGGTTAAGAGGAAGTAAATACGTGGATAAATTCAAAGCTTCGAGTTCAGTAAGAAACGAAGTTACCGATAGTGCGGTATTTGAAGCGATGAAAGAATTGAAGAAAATACGTGAGGAAAAAGTGGATGCCAATACTTTAAATGCTGTAAAAGCGAGTTTGATTGGAAACTTTGTGATGGATGCAGAAAAACCAGAATTCATTGCAAGACAAGCTTTATTGGTACAAACCCAAAATTTACCTGATAATTTTTACGAAAATTATATCCGAAATATCAATGCAGTAACTGCTGAACAAGTTCAAAAAGCTGCTCAAAAATACTTTAGCTACGACAATGCGAGAATTTTAGTAGTAGGTAAGGGGAGCGATGTGATTCCTGGACTGGAAAGATTGGGTTACACCATCAATTATTTCGACCGTTTTGGAAATCCAACTGAAAAACCACAACAGAAAACAATCGATGCAAATGTTACCGTAAAATCTATCATGGACAAATACATAGAAGCCATCGGTGGTGAAAACACAAAAACCGTTAAAACGCTCATCGCCAACTATGAAACTGAAATGCAAGGAATGAAAGTAAACATGAAGAGCATATCGACTACTGAAGGCAAATCATTGACTGTGATTTCTGCTATGGGAATGGAACTCCAAAAATCTGTATTCAATGGAGAAACTGGATACAATTCCATTCAAGGCATGAAATCTGAAATGGATGAAGATGAAATTAAAACTTACAAACAAAATTCTTATCCGTTCCCAGAATTATATCTGAATGAAAACTCTGGAATTACTATCACAGGTATTGAAAATTTCAATGGAGAAGATGCTTATGTTCTCGACAATGGCATGAGCAAAACTTTTTATAGTGTTGATTCAGGTTTAAAGTTAGGAAACACTGTTGAGATTGACGCAGGCGGTCAACAAATGGTGCAAATTATCACCTTTGAAAACTATAAAGAATTTGAAGGCATAAAAATCCCTGCAAAAATGGTGATGGATGTAGGTCAACAAATGGTGTTTGATCTGATCGATGTGAAGTTCAATGAAACTATCGATGAAGCTGAATTTCAATAACTAAATTTTTTATAACAACTAAAAATCGAACCGTCTCATCCACAAAATGAGACGGTTCTTTGTTTGTGAAACTTTCATAAAACTTGGACATAAAAGGCTTTGAGCCAAATAAATTTATGCTTTGCAATAAACATTTGACTATCAAAATGCTCAGAAAAAGCAAATGATTATTTAACAAAAAATAAACCGTCTTTATGAAATTCTCTCAAAACTTGTACAGATTGGACTAATTTTATATTTTTGCAGACTTGAAATTCAATCAAAATGGCGAAGAGCAAAAAGAAACAAGTATATACAACTGAAAAAGTAATAGATAGTTTAAACGAAACGGCGTACAAAGCGGAAAACTTTTTCGAAAAGTATTCAAAAGTAATTGTAGGAGTATTTGCTGGTTTAGCATTGCTGGCAATTGGATATTTCGTTTATTTAAAAACTGTAATTGAACCAAAGTCGGAAAAAGCAATGGTCGAAATGATTCAGGCCGACGAATATTTCCAACAAGACTCAATTGTTTTGGCTTTGAAAGGAAGTCCAGGAAGTTTCCAAGGCTATGAGCAAATCATCGATAAATACAGCGGAACTCCAAGTGCCAATCAAGCGCTTTACAAAGCTGGAAAAGCTTATTATCTATTAGGTGACTATGCTTCAGCTGTTTCTTCTTTCGAAAAATTCAAAACCAAAGATGAAATTTTAGATGCTCAGAAAAATGGTATGATTGGAAATGCTTTGGTTGAATCTGGAAAAGAAAAAGAAGCTCTGCCATATTATGTGAAAGCGGCTGAAAGAACCGACAATGAAATGATTCAAAACCTTTATTATACAAAAGCTGGAAAATTGGCGATGTATTTAGGTGAAAATGAAAAAGCATTGACTTACTTCCAAGCATTGGCTGACAAATATCCAAATGTAAATGATGAAGTCAACAAATACATTGAAAAATTAAAATACGCTACAAGTGGCAACTGAAAATAAAAATTTATCAGCATACGATAAAAATAATTTACCCAATGCCGAAGCTTATCGTTTCGGCATTGTTGTTTCACAATGGAATGATCATATCACTCATAACCTTCAAAAAGGCGCTATTGATACTTTAATCGACTTAGGAGCGAAGAAGGAAAATATTTTGAGTTATGAGGTGCCTGGAAGTTTTGAATTGATTTACGGCTCTTCTCAGCTTTGCAAAAAAGGTGAATTCGATGCAATCATTGCAATAGGAAGTGTGATTCGCGGTGAGACATCGCATTTCGATTATGTATGTGAAGGAGTGACTCAAGGAATTAAAGATTTAAATCTAAGCCAAGACATACCCGTAATTTTTTGTGTATTGACCGATGATCATGAACAACAATCATTGGACAGATCAGGTGGAAAACACGGAAACAAAGGAGTAGAAGCTGCAGTTGCTGCAGTGATGATGGCTGATTTAAAAAACAAATTATAATCTTAATTGATCAGTTCTAAATTTTTGCATTGAAAATTTCATTGATTTTCAATCGAATAATAGTTTATTGAAACGAACTAAAGCAAACCCTATTTTAAATTTCGAAATTGGATTCGTAACTTTGTAAGCTATGATTTCCACAGGTGATGTAATACAACTTTTGCCCGATCATGTGGCCAACCAAATCGCTGCTGGCGAAGTGGTACAAAGACCGGCTTCTGTTGTAAAAGAATTGATTGAAAACGCGGTAGATGCGGGAGCAACAGAAATAGACTTAATCGTTAAAGATGCAGGTAGAACCTTGATTCAAGTGGTCGATAATGGCAAAGGAATGAGCATTACTGATTTGCGAATGGCTTTCGAAAGACATGCTACTTCAAAAATCCAGACGACTGCCGATATCTTCAACATACAAACCAAAGGTTTTAGAGGAGAGGCATTGCCATCCATTGCTGCAGTTGCGCAAATCGATGCGCTCAGTAGAAAAAAAGATGAAGATTTAGGCAATCGACTCATCATCGAAGGCGGAACCGTCAGAGACCAAATGCCTGCAGCAAGTACCATTGGCACTTCGATTGCAGTCAAAAATTTGTTTTACAATGTACCTGCCAGAAGAAATTTCCTTAAATCCAATCAAGTTGAACTCAAACATATACAAGAAGAATTATTAAGAGTTGCACTTGCTCATGAGCAAATCAACTTCCGAATGATACACAATGATGCCGAAGTTTATGTGCTGAAAGCCGGCAATTTAAAACAAAGAATCATTCAGGTTTTTGGAAGGAAAATTGAAACCCAATTGGTACCGATTTCTGAAGACACAGAATTAGTGAAAATTTCTGGTTTTGTAGGAAAACCCGAAAGTGCAAAAAAACAAAGAGGTGAACAATATTTCTTTGTCAACCAAAGATTCATTCGAAGTCCTTACCTTCACAAAGCCATCATGGAAGCTTTTGAAGATTTGTTGCCCAATCAATACATTCCGAGTTATTTTTTGTATTTGGAAATCGATCCAAGCAAAATCGATATTAACATTCATCCGACAAAAACTGAAATTAAATTTGAAGATGAATATGCGATTTTTGCTATGCTGAGATCGGCGGTAAAACATTCTTTAGGTCAATTCAACATTGCACCATCCATCGATTTCGATTTGGATCCAGAATATTCTTTGGCGCCCACACGACAAGCAAACCATCCGATTAAAACTCCTGAAATTCAAGTCGATAGAAACTTCAACCCATTTGATGTTAAGCCTCAACCGCATTCCATCAAACCTGTAGAAAATTTGTATAAATCCATCAAAGAATTTGAAGTTGAACAACCCACTCAAACCACAATTTCAACAGATGAAACATCTGAAGTTTTGGATGTGAAAGTGATTCAATGGCAAAACAAATACTTGATCACAGAATTCAAAGGAGAACTTTTGATCATCGACCAAAACCGTGCACATCAATTGGTTTTGTTTCATAAACTCAAAAAACAGAGTAGGGGCAATGCACTCAGTCAAAAACTATTGTTTCCCGTCGAAATTCAATCCAATCCAACGGAAATTAGTCAACTGAAGTCAATTGAAATCGACTTGGTGAACTTTGGATTCGATGTAGAATTTAAAGAGGATAATTTTCAAGTCAATGCGTTACCGACCGATGTTCAAGTTGAAAATACAGAAGGGATTTTTTCGGATTTTTTAAAAGAACTCGACCTGCATGGGCAAATCGATTTCAATGTTGAAATCTCGAAAATCATCGCCAAAAATACAGCGATTAAAAAGGGGGTTTCTTTGCTACCTGAACAAGCGAAGTATTTGGCACAGCAATTGTTACAACTGAAAGAGCCAAACTTTTCGCCTTACGGAAAACCTGTTTTCGTGCAGGTTTCAGAAAATGAAATTTTTAAAAAATTAAATTAATTCTATGTTTAGACAATCCATTCCCAATGTTACCAAAAACTTATTAATCATCAATGGATTATTCTTTTTGGCTTCTTATGTTTTTGGTGAAAGAGGAATTGCTTTGGCGCATACTTTGGGTGCATTCTATCCTGAATCTGTCAATTTTAAACCTTGGCAAATCATCACCCATATGTTTATGCATGCTCCTTTTCCAAATATTTCGCATATTTTGTTCAATATGTTTGCGTTGTGGATGTTCGGTTCGGCTGTAGAAAATACTCTTGGATCGAAGCGATTTTTGATTCTTTATTTCGTGGCAGGCTTGGGTTCATTTGCATTGTTTAATTTCACCAATTATTTACAAATCGAAGAGCTTAAAACTGCTGTAGTCGCTATGGGCGTTGAGCCGGATTCGTTTTTACAAACCCTCAAATTGTCGGGCTCACCAAACTATAGTTTTGAGTTACCTAATTCTTCTGAGGAAGTGAAAACATTGGCACGATATTATATCACTCCAATGGTCGGTGCTTCAGGAGCGATTTATGGAATTTTGGTAGCTTTTGGAGTTTTATATCCCAACGCCAAATTGGCTTTGATTTTCCTGCCGGTTCCGGTGAAAGCTAAATACTTTATTCCAGCCTTGATTGCACTCGAATTTTTCATGGCGATTCAAGATTACGCATGGAATCCAGTGGCGCATTTTGCACATATAGGTGGAGCGATTATTGGATTTATTTTGATCAGAAGATGGAAGAGAAATTTACATAGAGGAAATTATTATGACTGATTTTATAGAAAAAATTAAATTTAAATATAAACAGGGAGAGATAAATGTTCGTTTGATTTTCATTTGTGTGGGAATATTTTTATTCTCACTGATTTTCAACTTCTTCTTTTCTAAACTATTGAATCTACCCAACATCCAAAACTACTTTGTCGCTAAGGCAACTTGGGAAGGATTTTTAGGGCAAGCTTGGGGAATCATCACTTATACTTTCATACATGGAGATTTGCTTCATTTGGCGTTAAATATGCTGATGATCTACTTCATTGGAAATATGTTTTTAAGATATTTTCG
>Ga0209487_1002471_pt1 | contig 15034 bp, 11 predicted proteins | sample Poulit2012_FD_187524 | JGI IMG/M metagenome (GOLD analysis project Ga0209487, IMG submission 187524) | Agricultural soil microbial communities from Georgia to study Nitrogen management - Poultry litter 2012 (SPAdes) (version 2) | ecosystem: Environmental > Terrestrial > Soil > Agricultural land... | reverse complement strand
GATCGACACCGCCGTCGACCCGATCGACGTCTACCGGATGCTGCGGGTCTCCAACCCCAGCCCGTACATGTACCTGCTGCACGTGCCCGACGACCACGGCGAGTTGGCCTTCTCGATCGTCGGGTCCAGTCCGGAGGCCCTGGTCACCGTCGCCGACGGGCGCGCGACCACCCATCCGATCGCCGGCACCCGCTGGCGCGGGCAGACCGACGAGGAAGACCAGCTCCTCGGCAAGGAGTTGCTGGCCGACCAGAAGGAGCGCGCCGAGCACCTGATGCTGGTCGACCTGGGCCGCAACGACCTGGGGCGGGTGTGTGTGCCGGGTAGCGTCCGGGTGGAGGATTACAGCCACATCGAACGCTACAGCCACGTCATGCACCTGGTGTCGACGGTGACCGGGCTGCTGGCCGAGGGCCGCACCGCGCTGGATGCGGTGACCGCCTGCTTCCCGGCCGGCACCCTGTCGGGGGCGCCGAAGGTGCGCGCGATGGAGCTGATCGAACAGGTCGAGAAGACCCGCCGGGGCCTGTACGGCGGGGTGGTCGGCTATCTCGACTTCGCCGGCAACGCCGACTTCGCGATCGCCATCCGCACCGCGTTGATGCGCGACGGCACCGCGTACGTCCAGGCCGGCGGCGGGGTGGTGGCCGACTCCAACGGCCCCTACGAGTACACCGAGGCCACCAACAAGGCCCGCGCGGTACTCGGCGCCGTCGCCGCGGCGGAGACACTCACCCGGCCTTCCGGAGGGCGCGGTGGCTGAGCCGCCGGCCCGACGCCACACCCAGGTGCCGCTGCGAGTCGCCCAGCTGTTGCTGCTCGCCGCCGCCGGAGGACTGTGGGCGGCCTCGCGGCTGCCGTGGGTGACGATCCGCTCCGCCGATGGACTCGGCCAGCCGACCCGCACCACCGTCGACGGAGCCACCTGGTCGACGGGCCTAGTGGCGTTGGCGGTGGTGCTGGTGGCCGCGGCGGTCGCCGCCGTGGCGGTGCGGGGCTGGCCGCTGCGGATCCTGGCGTTGCTGGTCGCCGGGGCGAGCCTGGCCACCGGCTATCTGGCGGTGGGCCAGTGGGCGGCCGGCGACGTGGCGGCCCGGGCCGCCGAGCTGGCCGACGTTCCGGTGCAGTCGCTGACCAGCGGCACCGAGCGGCATCTCGTCGGTGCCGGTATCGCCTTGGCCGTGGCGGTGGTCACGCTGGTGGCGGCCACGCTGTTGATGCGGGCGGCGTCGTACCGGGAGGCGGCCGCGAAATACGCTGCTCCCGCAGCCCGCCGCTCGAGGGCGCAGGCCACCGGGCCGGCGACGGCGGGCACGGCGGAATTGTCGGAGCGGATGATCTGGGATGCCCTCGATGAGGGCCGCGACCCCACCGACGCCGAGGGCCTGAGCGAGGGCCGGTGAGCGTCGACACAGTACCGGCGGCTACCCTTCGGGGTGCACCATTCGGTATGTGGGGAAGGAACCGACGGTCATGAGCTCGGCTACTGTGCTCGACTCCATCATCGAGGGAGTCCGCGCCGACGTCGCTGCTCGGGAGGCCCGGATCCCGATGGCGGAGATCAAGGCCGCCGCCGAGTCGGTGCGGCCGCCGCACGACGTGATGGCCGCCCTGCGCGAACCCGGCATCGGGGTGATCGCCGAGGTGAAGCGGGCCAGTCCGTCGAAGGGGGTGCTGGCCTCGATCGGCGACCCGGCCGAGCTGGCGCGCGCCTACGAGGCCGGTGGCGCGCGGGTGGTCAGCGTGTTGACCGAGGAACGTCGGTTCGGCGGTTCGTTGGCCGATCTGGACGCGGTGCGCGCGGCGGTGTCGATCCCGGTCCTGCGCAAAGACTTTGTTGTACGTCCGTATCAGATCCATGAGGCGCGGGCGCACGGAGCGGACATGTTGTTGCTCATCGTCGCCGCGTTGGAGCAACCCGCCCTGGTGTCGCTGCTGGAGCGCACCGAATCGTTGGGCATGACCGCCCTGGTGGAGGTGCACACCGAAGAGGAGGCCGACCGCGCGCTGCAGGCCGAGGCGAAGGTGATCGGCGTCAACGCCCGCAACCTCAAGACTCTGCAGGTGGACCGGGACTGCTTCGCCCGCATCGCACCCGGTCTGCCCAGCAACGTCATCCGGGTCGCCGAGTCCGGGGTGCGCGGCCCCGCCGATCTGTTGGCCTACGCCGGTGCCGGCGCCGACGCCGTGCTCGTCGGCGAGGGGCTGGTCACCAGCGAGGATCCGCGCGTCGCGGTCGCGGACCTGGTCACCGCCGGAACTCACCCGTCCTGCCCGAAGCCGGCTCGTTGACCCGCTGATGGCACGTTCGTCGGGACCCGAGCTGCCCCGCCCCAGCGCCGCCGTCGCCGAACCGACCGGGCACGATCCGGACACCGGGGGCCATTTCGGTGTCTACGGAGGGCGTTTCGTCGCCGAAGCACTGATGGGGGTGATCGAAGAGACCACCGCCGCCTACGACAAGGTACGCACCGACGCGGAGTACCTCGACACCCTCGACCGGCTGCAGACGCACTACACGGGGCGCCCCTCCCCGTTGTACGAGGCCGAGCGGCTCAGCGATCACGCCGGCGGCGCACGCCTCTTCCTCAAACGAGAAGACTTGAACCACACCGGATCCCACAAGATCAACAATGTGCTCGGCCAGGCGTTACTGGCCAAACACATGGGCAAGAGCCGGGTGATCGCCGAGACCGGCGCCGGCCAGCACGGCGTGGCCACCGCCACCGCGTGCGCGCTGCTCGGCTTGCAGTGCCGGGTGTACATGGGTGCGGTCGACACCGAACGCCAGGCCCTCAACGTGGCGCGCATGCGGTTGCTCGGCGCCGAGGTCATCGCCGTCGACGCCGGTTCGAAGACCCTCAAAGATGCGATCAACGAAGCGTTTCGGGACTGGGTCACCAATGCCGACGAAACCTACTACTGTTTCGGCACCGCTGCCGGGCCGCACCCGTTCCCGGCGATGGTGCGTGACTTCCAGCGGATCATCGGCTTGGAGACCCGGGTGCAGATCCAGGACCAGGCCGGCCGACTGCCCGACGCGGTGACCGCCTGCGTGGGCGGCGGGTCCAACGCCATCGGTATGTTCCACGCGTTCATCGATGACCCGGGGGTGCGGCTCGTCGGCTACGAGGCCGCCGGCGACGGTGTGAACACCGGCCGGCACGCCGCGACGTTCGCTGGTGGCTCCCCCGGGGCGTTCCACGGCTCGTTTTCCTATCTTTTGCAAGACGAGGACGGGCAGACCATCGAGTCGCACTCGATCTCGGCGGGATTGGACTATCCCGGTGTCGGACCCGAACACGCTCAGCTGCGCGATCTCGGGCGCGCCGAGTACCGGCCGATCACCGACACCGAGGCGATGGACGCGTTCCGTCTGCTCTGCCGCACCGAGGGCATCATCCCGGCCATCGAATCGGCGCACGCGGTCGCCGGCGCACTGCAGCTGGGCACCGAGCTGGGTCGCGGCTCCATCATCGTGGTGAATCTCTCCGGCCGCGGTGACAAGGATGTGGAGACCGCGGCGACCTGGTTCGGGCTGCTCGACGAGGGCGCGGAGCAGGCATGACCGAAGGCAGGCTGGCCGGGCTGTTCGCAACCTGCCGCGCGGAGAACCGCTCGGCGTTGATCGGGTATCTACCCACCGGATTTCCCGACGTGGCGACCTCGATCACCGCGATGACCGCGCTGATCGAATCCGGATGCGACATCGTCGAAGTAGGCGTGCCCTATTCCGATCCGGGCATGGACGGTCCGACCATCGCCGCGGCCACCTCGGCTGCGCTGGCCGGCCGCGTGCGGGTGCGCGACACGCTCGCGGCGGTGGAGGCGATCAGCAACGCCGGCGGCCGGGTCGTGGTGATGACCTACTGGAATCCGGTGCTGCGCTACGGCGTCGACGCCTTCGCCCGTGATCTGGCCGCCGCCGGCGGTGACGGGTTGATCACCCCGGACCTCATCGTCGATGAGGCCGACGAGTGGCTGGCGGCCTCCGATGCACACGGGCTGGACCGGATCTTTCTGGTGGCACCGTCGTCGACGCCTCAGCGGTTGGCCACCACCGTGGAGGCCACGCGCGGTTTCGTCTACGCGGCGTCCACGATGGGGGTCACCGGTGCGCGGGACGCGGTCTCGCAGGCGGCACCGGAGCTGGTGCACCGTGTCCGTGAAGTCTCCGACATCCCGGTCGGTGTCGGGCTGGGGGTGCGGTCACGCCAACAGGCCACCGAGATTGGAGCGTACGCCGACGGGGTCATCGTCGGGTCGGCGCTGGTCTCGGCGCTCACCGACAGTGTGACGGCGTTGCGCGGGCTGACGGCCGAGTTGGCCGCCGGCGTGCGACAAAGGACGACAACACCATGATGACTGACCTGCTGACCTTCCTGCCGAGTCCATCACGCGGAGTGTGGTACGTCGGTCCCGTTCCCATTCGTGCTTACGCCCTCTGCATCGTGGTGGGCATCCTGGTGGCCCTCTGGCTGGGCGATCGACGGTGGGTGGCCCGCGGGGGCCAACGCGGCGTCATCTACGACATCGCCTTGTGGGCGGTGCCGTTCGGTCTGGTGGGCGGTCGGATCTATCACCTGATGACCGACTGGCGCAGCTACCTCGACCCGGGCGGCCCCGGCTGGGCCGGCATGTGGCGAATCTGGGACGGTGGTCTCGGAATCTGGGGTGCGGTGGCGCTCGGTGGGGTGGGCGCCTGGATCGCCTGCCGTCGACGCAACATCCCGTTGCCGGCGTTCGGGGACGCGATCGCCCCGGGGATCATTCTGGCGCAGGCGATCGGTCGGATCGGCAACTACTTCAACCAGGAGCTGTACGGCCGCGAGACCAATGTGCCGTGGGGTCTGGAGATCTTCAACCGCGGCCCCCACGGCTGCCTGGGGGCGCAACCGTTCGACGGGGTCTCCACCGGCGATGTCTGCGCTGTGGTGCATCCGACATTCCTCTACGAGTTGCTGTGGAATCTGGCGGTTTTCGCGATGTTGATCGTCGTCGACCGTCGTTTCCGGTTGGGCCACGGTCGCCTGTTCGCCCTGTACGTCGCCGGCTACTGTGTCGGCCGGTTCTGGGTCGAGCTGTTGCGTTCAGACCCGGCGTCGATGCCCATCGCCGACATCCGGGTCAACTCGTTCACTTCCGCCTTCGTGTTCATCGGCGCGGTCGTCTACATGATGCTGGCCACCAAGGGCCGCGAAGACCCGATGACCCTCGGCGGGGGACACGACGAGGAGCAGGACGACGGCACTGCCGCGGTGGCCGCCGCTGCTGCCGGGGCGAGCGCGGCCGGGGTCACAGACGACGAGACGACCGAAACGGAGGCCGAAGACACCGCCGACGACGGCGAGCCCGACGGCGCGGCAACCGACAAACCGGACTCCGAGAGCGACGACGAAGAAGCCTCACCGGAGGACGAAACCACCGCCGAGGAACCCACCGCCGAGGAAACCGACGAGGAACCAGGCGCCGACACCACAGACGAGACCCCCACCGACGGCGACACCGCTACCGACACTGAAACCGACGAGGCCGACGAGGCCGAAGACATCGACACCGAAGAACCAGACTCCGACACCACCGACGAGACGACAACCGACGAGTCGGACACCGACACCGAACCCGACGACGAAGACGACGAAAACGCCTCACCGGAAGACGAAACCACCGCCGAGGAAACCGACGAGGAACCAGGCGCCGAGACCACAGACGAGGCTTCCGCCGACCGCGACGCCGCTACCGACACGGACACCGACGCAGAAGCCGCCGACGAGGAGGCCGACGAGTCCACCCAGGCGGAGACCGAAGACACCACCGAAGACGCCGACGAAACACCCAGCGACGACAGTGAGTCCGAACTCACCGCCACCGAGGAAACCGACAGCGAAGCGTCCCCCGAGACCACAGACGAGACCCCCACCGACGGCGACGCTGCCACCGACACCGACACCGACGCCGAAACCGCCGAGGACGACGAGGCCGAAGACACCGACACCGAAGAACCAGACTCCGACACCACCGACGAGACGACAACCGACGAGTCGGAGACCGACACCGAACCCGACGACGAAAACGCCTCACCGGAAGACAAAACGACCACCGCGAAGACCGACGAGGAACCGGGTGCCGAGACCACAGACGAGACCCCCGCCGACGGTGGGGCCGCTACCCGCCCCCGACGCCGACGCCGAAATCGCCGAGGACGACGAGGCGGAGGACGAAAGCGGTGAGAGGCCGGTTCGGTGTGGCGCGCGCCCTCCCCACACCCACGACTATGCTGGGGTCGTGACACGACGCGGAAAGATTGTCTGCACGCTCGGTCCAGCCACAAGCAGCGACGAGATGGTAAAAGCGCTGGTCGAGGCCGGAATGGATGTCGCGCGACTCAACTTCAGCCACGGTGAGCACGCCGATCACAGGACGGCCTACGAGCGGGTCCGGATCGCCTCGGACGCCACCGGCCGTGCTGTCGGGGTCCTGGCGGATCTGCAGGGCCCCAAGATCCGGCTGGGCAAGTTCACCGCGGGGTCGGTCTACTGGTCGGCAGGCGAGATCGTCCGGATCACCGTCGAGGAGTGCGCCGGCACCCACGACCGGGTCTCCACCACCTACGCCGATCTGGCCAACGACGCGGTCCCCGGTGACCGCGTCCTGGTCGACGACGGCAACGTCGGCCTGGTGGTCGAGGAGATCGACGGCAACGACGTCGTCTGCCGGGTCACCGACGGCGGGCCGGTCAGCGACCACAAGGGCATCTCGCTTCCCGGGGTGAACGTCTCCGCACCCGCACTGTCGGAGAAGGACGTCGAGGATCTTGAATTCGCCCTCAACCTGGGTGTCGACATGGTGGCGTTGTCGTTCGTCCGCTCGCCCTCCGACGTCGAACTGGTGCATGCGGTGATGGACCGCGTCGGGCGCCGGGTCCCGGTCATCGCCAAACTGGAGAAACCGGAGGCGATCGAGGATCTGGAGGCCGTCGTCCTGGCCTTCGACGCGGTGATGGTCGCCCGCGGTGACCTCGGTGTCGAGATGCCGCTCGAAGAGGTGCCGCTGGTTCAGAAACGGGCGATTCAGACGGCGCGGGAGAACGCGCGCCCGGTGATCGTCGCCACCCAGATGCTGGAATCGATGATCGAGAACGTGCGCCCCACCCGGGCCGAGGCCTCCGATGTGGCCAATGCGGTCCTGGACGGCACCGATGCGGTGATGCTCTCCGGGGAGACCGCGGTCGGCAAGCACGCACTGGCTGCGGTGCGCACTATGAGTTCCATTCTGCGTGCGGTGGAAGAGGATTCGACTGCAGTGCCACCGCTGGCGCATCTGCCGCGCACCAAACGCGGTGTCATCTGCTACGCGGCACGCGACATCGGGGAGCGTCTCAACGCCAAGGCGTTGGTCGCGTTCACCCAGTCCGGTGACACGGTGCGCCGGCTGGCACGGCTGCACTCACCGCTGCCGTTGCTGGCGTTCACCTCGCTGCCGGAGATCCGCAGCCAGCTGGCGATGACCTGGGGCACCGAGACGTTCATCGTGCCGGAACGCCGGTCGACCGACGACATGATCCGCGAGGTGGACAAGGCGATGCTGGAGCTGGGTCGCTACCAGCGCGGCGATCTGATCATCGTCGTGGCCGGCGCCCCACCGGGCACGGTCGGATCCACCAACATGATTCACGTGCACCGCATCGGTGAGGACGATGTCTAGTGCTCAGCAGTGACTTCGCGGAACTGCTGACCCTGCTCGACCTCTCCCGTATCGACACCGACCGGTTCATCGGCACCCACCCGAGCAAGAACCCGCCCCGCACCTTCGGCGGTCAGATGATGGCCCAGTCGTACGTGGCCAGCAGCCGCACCCTGGATCGCGCTCTGCCGCCCAGTGCCCTGTCGGTGTATTTCATCAACGGCGGCGACATCGACAAAGACATCGAGTTCCAGGTGGTGCGGCTACGCGACGAGCGACGCTTTGCCAACCGCCGTGTCGACGCCTACCAGGACGGCACACTGCTGGCGTCGACGCAGATCGGCTACCTGGCCGGCGGGGCGGGCCTCGAACATGGGATCGCCGTGCCCGAGGTGCCCGCCCCCGAGACGCTGCCGCCGGTGACCGACCTGCTCGCCGGCTATGAGAAAACGGTGCCGCTGTTCATCGAGGCGCTGCGGCCCATCGAATGGCGCTACACCAACGACCCGTCCTGGATCATGCGCGACAAGGGCGAGCGGCTCGAGCACAACCGCGTCTGGGTCAAGGCGGGCGGGCCGATGCCCGACGACCCGGTGCTGCACACCGCCGCACTGGTGTACTGCTCGGACACCACGGTGCTGGACTCGATCATCACCACCCACGGGCTGTCGTGGGGCTTCGACCGGATCTTCGCCGCCAGCGCCAACCACTCGTTGTGGTTTCACCGTCCGATCCGGTTCGATGACTGGCTGCTGTATTCGACTTCGTCACCGGTGGCCACCGATTTGCGGGGGTTGGGCACCGGCCACTTCTTCGACCGCTCCGGGCAGGTCGTGGCCACGGTCGTACAGGAGGGCGTGGTGCGCTACTTTCCCCGACGGGCCCGCTGACCGCGCCGGTTGCATCCGCCACTGCGGGACCGCGGCGGTGGCGGGCAGGTGATGGGTGGCGACCACCACCGTCTGTTCCGGGGCGAACACCCCGCCGTCCGGGGCGAGGATGTCGGTCAGCAACCGGTCGCTGTCGTCGGCGTCGAGGTTCTCGGTGGGCTCGTCGAGCAGGATCACCCCGGCGGGGGCCAGCATGGCGCGCGCCAACAGCAGCCGTCGACGCTGGCCGGCCGAGATCGCCTCGGCACCGCCGTCGAGTACGGTGTCCAGGCCGGCGGGCAACCCGGCCAGCCAGTCACCCAGGCCCACCCGGTCGAGCACCGCGCGTAACTCCGCATCGGTGCCGTCGCCGCGGACGACCAGCAGATTGTCGCGCAGGGTGGTGGCGAACAGGTGCGCATCCTCGGCGAAAAACAAGATACGGCATCGGAGTTCGCTCTCAGCGAGCTCATCGATGGGTGTGCCACCGATGCTCAGATGACCGCGATGCGGTGCCATCAACCCGGCCAGGGTCATCAGCAGGGTGGTCTTGCCGGCACCGCTGGGACCGGTCACCGCCAGCCGGGTCCCGGCCGGAAGATCGAGGGTCACCGGTTCGATCAGCCCGGTGCGGTGTCCGACGACGATCTGCTCGGCAGCCACGTCCACCGGTGGACACGGACCCGGGCGCCCGGCGGTGGGCGCCGGCCTCGGCGTCGCGGCCTCCGGCGCCACGGCGAACAGGTGGCGTGCGGCGATGCGGGAGCGGGTCAGTTGGATCGCCGCGGCCGGCAGCGCGGTCGTCGCCTCGAACGCCGAGAGCGGCAGCAGCATCAAGATCGCCAGGGTGGTGGGCGCCACGGTGGGAGCGATCGCGATGCCGGTCACCACCGCCGCCAGCACGCTGGCTGCGGTGGCCGCGGTCGGCATCGCCTCCGCCCAGGCCGCGGGGGCGGCCGCCGCATCGGTGGCAGCAGCCCAGTACCGTTGGCGGCGTTGGGATTCGGCGATGAACTCCGGCAGGCGTCCGCTGATCCGCAGCTCCGCGGCGTGCTCGAGGGCGGTCACCGCCGCGACATCGCGGTCAGCGTGGTGGCGGCGGGCGAGTTCTTCGGCCGAGCCGGCCGCCCGGCTCGCCAGCCAGGGTGCGATCACTCCGGCGGTGAGCAGACCGAGGGCCAGCACCCCCGCCGCCGGCAGCGAGATGACGGCGAGGACACCGACCGCGGCGATGGCCAGCACGAACCCCACCGCGATCGGCAGCACCGCGCGCACCAGCACCTCGGCCAGCGTGTCGACGTCGGCGCCGAGGCGGGCCACCAGCGCACCGCTGGGGACCCGGGTGGTGACCTCGGCGGGCCCGTAGGCGAGGCGGCGATAGATCTGCACCCGAGCCGAACCCGCGGCCCGCAGCGCGGTGTCGTGGCTGGCCAGCCGCTCGCAGTAGTGCAGCACGCCGCGGGCGATCGCACACGCCCGTACGGTCACGACCGCCACCGACAGGTCCAGGATCGGTGGCATCTGCCAGGCCCGGGTGATCAGCCACGCCGACACCCCGGCCAGGGCCAGCGCCGCCGTCAGCGACGCGGCCCCCAGCAGGGTCGCCAGCGCCAGCCGGGCCAGCCGCGGACGCAGTAACCCGAGTGCGCTGCGCAGCGGATCGGGCCGGCGGTCAGACCGTGCCATGATCGCTCGCCTTCACCTCGATGACCTGGTCGCCGATGGCCCGCAGCGGGTCGCGGTGCCCGGCGATCACCACGGTGGCGCCGGACCGGGCGCGGTCGACGATTGCGGCCAGCACGTGCTGTTCGGCCTGCGCGTCGAGGTGCGCGCTCGGCTCGTCGAGCAGCAGGACGGCGGCCGGCGAGCCGAGGGCGCGGGCCAACCCGAGCCGCTGACGTTGTCCCAGGGACAGCCCGACACCGCCGCGGCCGATCCGGGTGTGCAGCCCGTCGGGCAGATCCCGCAGCACCCGGTCGAATCCGCTCGCCGCGCAGGCGCCCGCGACGTCGGGCAGCTCGCCGAAAATGGCGAGGTTGGCCGCGACACTGCCGGGCACCAGCACCGGGCGTTGCGACAGCCAGGACACTCGGCGCCACCACGCCGGCAGATCCAAATCGGCCAGTGTGTCGGCGCCCACCCATACCCGGCCGCCGGTCGGCGCGGTGAGACCGGCGAGGACCTGCAGGGTGGTGGTTTTGCCGGCCCCGTTGGCCCCGGTCAGCACGGTGATCTCGCCGGGGCGCAGTGTGGCCGACACCCGGTGTGGTGCCGCTCGATCCCGACTCGCCACGCTGAGGTCCTGCAGGCGGATCACCGCCGGGTCGGACGGGACCCGGCGGCCGCCGACGGGCAGATCGGCGGGTTCGTCGATGAGCGCGAACGCACGCGCCGCCGCGGCCTTGCCGTCCTGGGCGGCATGGAATTCGACCCCGATGCGCCGCAACGGCCAGTACACGTCGGGCGCCAGCAGCAGCACCGTGAGGCCCGTGGTCAAGCTGAGCTCGCCGAACACCAGGCGCAGCCCGATGCTCACCGCGATCAACGCGACGCAGAGCGCGGCGAGCAACTCCAGCACCAGCGCCGAGAGAAACGCGATCCGCAGCGTGGCCATGGTGGAGTGCCGGTGGGCGCTCGACAGCTCGGCGATGCGGTCTTCGGGTCCGCTCGCGCGACCGAGCGCACGCAGGGTGGGGATCCCGGCGACCAGGTCGAGCAGTCGCGCCCGCAGCAGCGTCAGGGTGGTCAAGGCGGTGGCCGAGCGGTCGGCGGTGGCCACCCCGATCAGCACCATGAACAGCGGGATCAGCGGCAGGGTCAGCGCCACCAGCAGCGCCGACTGGCGATCGGCGCAGGCGATGACCACCACGGTGGCCGGGGTGAGCACCGCCGCCAGCAGCAGCGCCGGAAGGTAGCCGGTGAGATAGGGCCGCAGCCCGTCGAGGCCGTGGGTGACCACGGTGATCGCCTCGTCGCGCTCGACGGCGACCCGCCGTGGCGACCGGCCGGTGACCGCGACGAGGACCTGTCCGGCCAACTCGGCGATCACCGCGCTGGCCCCGCGTTGACCCAGCCGGGCCTGCAGCCACCGGGCGGCGGTGCGCACCGCCCACAGCCCGGCCAGTGCGGCCAGCAGCGGTGTCCACGCCGACAGCGTGCGTGTCGTCGGGTCGGTGATCACCCCGGCGGCGACGTGGGCCAGCACGACCGCCGCGCCGATCGCACAGCCGGCGATGAGCACACCGCAGCCCACGGTCGCGACCAGGTAGCGCCGCATCGCGGCCGACGACCGCCACAGCCGCGGATCCACCGGCGCACGGTCGACTCTCAGGATGGTCGCCTCGCCAGCCCGGTCGACGCGGGGATCCGCTCAGCGGAGATACGTTGGCGGAAAACCCAATACGTCCAGCCTTGGTACACCATGACCAGTGGGGCGAAGATCGCGGCGGCCCAGGTCATGATCTTCAGGGTGTACGGCGTCGACGACGCGTTGTAGATCGTCAAGCTCCACTCGGGGTTCGCGGTGGAGGGCACCAGGTTCGGGTACAGCGCACCGAACAGCAGGGTGACCACGGCGGCGACCACCACGGCGGTGGCGAAAAACGCCCACCCATCGGCGATGCGGCGCCACACCAGTGCCACCGCGGTGAGCAGCGCCACCACCGCCACCGCCAACGCCGCCCAGGTCCAGTTCTTGCCGTAGGCGATCTGGGTCCACACCCCGAACCCGGCGACCACCGCGATCACCGGCACCGCCAGTGCGGTGGCGAAGCGGTGGGCGTCGTCGCGGATGGCGCCGGCGGTCTTCAGCGCGACGAACACCGCCCCGTAGAACAGGAACAGCCCCGCGGTGGCCACACCGCCGAGCAGCGTGTAGGCGTTGAACACGTCGGCCAGGCTCAGATGCACCTGGTGTTCAGCGTCGACGTCCAGGCCTCGGAGCAGGATCGCGAACGCCACCCCCCACAGCACCGCCGGCAGCCAGGAACCGGCGGCGATCCCGACGTCGGCCCAGCACCGCCACCGCGGATCGTCGATCTTGCCGCGCCACTCGATGGCCACCACCCGCACGATCATGCCGACCAGGATCGCCAGCAGCGGCAGGTACAGCCCGGAGAACAGCGTGGCGTACCAGCCGGGAAACGCCGCGAACATGGCGCCACCGGCGGTGATCAGCCACACCTCGTTGCCGTCCCACACCGGTCCGATGGTGTTGAGCGCGGCACGCCGGTGCGCCTCGGCGGTCTCGGTCGGGCCGCCGGCGGCCCGACCGAACGGCGCCATCAGCATGCCGACACCGAAGTCGAACCCCTCCAGCAGGAAGAATCCCAGGAACAGCGCGGCCACCACCACGAACCACACTTCCTGCAAGCCCATGGCCATCAACTCCCTTCGGGGCTCAATAGGCGAACGACAGCGGCGCGATCTCGTCGTCGCCCGGCGGCGCCGGCGCGATCGGTTCGGCGTCGTGGTCTTGGGGGCCCTCCACCACGTAGCGCTGCAGCAGCCAGAACCAGATGACCGCCAGTACCGCGTAGACCAGGGTGAATGACACCAACGAGACGACGACCATGGCCGGGCCGTGCCCGGAGACCCCCTCAGCGACGGTGAGGCGCACCTGCTGGTCGCCGGTCGGATTGGGCACCACCACCCAGGGTTGGCGGCCCATCTCGGTGAACACCCAGCCCGCGCTGTTGGCGAGGAAGGGGGTGGGCAGTGTCCACAGCGCGAAGCGGGACAGCCAGCGCTGATCGGGGATGCGCCCGCGTCGGGTGCACCACAGGGCGGCCAACGCGAACAGCACCGGCACCGCCAGCAGCCCGATCATCGCGCGAAACGACCAATAGGTGACGAACAGGTTGGGCCGGTAATCGTTGGGGCCGAACCGCTGTTCATAGTCGGCCTGGATGTCGCGGATGCCCTGCAGGGTGACCCCGGAGAGCTTGCCCTCGGCCAGAAACGGCAGTACGTAGGGCACCTCGATCACCCGGGTGAGGTGGTCACAGTTGTTCTGCCGTCCGACGGTCAGAATCGAGAAATCGGGGTCGGTCCGGGTGTCGCAGAGCGACTCCGCCGACGCCATCTTCATCGGTTGCTGCTCGAACATCAGCTTGCCCTGGATGTCTCCGGTGACAAACAGCCCGGCCGCGGCGACCAGCGTCACCCAACAACCCAGAATGGTGGCCGGCCGGTACATGCTGGGGGAATCGTGGGCGGGGGAGTCGGCGGCACGCGACCGCACCATCCACCAGGCGCAGACCGCGGCGACGAACGTCCCGGCGGTCACCAGCGACCCGAAGACGGCGTGGGCGACCGCGGCCTGGGCGGTGTTGTTGGTGAACAACGCGACGATGCTGGTCAACTCGGCGCGGTTGGTCTCCGGGTTGTAGCGCGCACCGACCGGGTGCTGCATGAACGAGTTCGCGGCGATGATGAAGAACGCCGACAGGTTCACCGCTACCGCGACGATCCAGATGCACGCCAGGTGAACGAGTTTGGGCAACCGGCCCCAGCCGAAGATCCACAGGCCGATGAACGTCGACTCGAAGAAGAACGCGGCCAGACCCTCCAACGCCAACGGTGCACCGAAGACGTCGCCGACGAACCGCGAATACTCGCTCCAGTTCATCCCGAACTGGAATTCCTGCACGATCCCGGTCGCCACCCCGATCGCGAAGTTGATCAAAAACAGCTTGCCGAAGAACCGGGTGAGCCGATACCACGCGACGTTGTCGGTGAGCACCCACACCGTCTGCATGACCGCGATCAGCGGGGCCAACCCGATGGTCAGCGGCACGAAGATGAAGTGGTAGACGGTTGTGATACCGAATTGCCAGCGGGACAGATCCAGGGCGCTCAATCGGCTCAACTCCTCGGAGCGGCGACACCAGTCCTACAGAGTGTAGTACTTCGCGGCGACCGTGCCCAGGGATCGCCGCGGACCGCGCCCTACCGGGGGGCCAGGACCCGGTCGACCCGGTTGGCCGCGCTGCGCATGCTCAGCGCCGAGAGGACCTCGAACACCCCGATCACCACCAGCCAGCAGCCGGCGACCAGGGTCAAGATCGCGATCGACTCGAACGGCGACGCGAGCATCACCACCCCGGCCAGCAGGCTCACCACCCCGATGAAGATGATCCAGCCCCGCCCGGGCAGCGCGGCGTCGCTGACCGCGGCCACCGTGGTGGCGGTACCGCGGAAGATGAACCCGATCCCGATCCAGATCGCCAGCAGCCAGATCGCCAGCAGCGGGTCCTCGCCGAAATGGCGAAACGCCATGACCGCCAGGATCAGCGCGGCGGCGCCGCTGATGAACGACAGCACCCGCCCGGCGGCGCTGACGTGCAATCCGAACGCGAAGATCACCTGCGCGACCCCGGTCACCAGCAGGTACACCCCGAACAACACCGCCGCGACCAGCAGGGTCTTGCCCGGCCAGGCCAACACCACCACGCCGAGGATCACGGTCAACAGCCCCGAGA
>Ga0209487_1002469_pt1 | contig 15042 bp, 17 predicted proteins | sample Poulit2012_FD_187524 | JGI IMG/M metagenome (GOLD analysis project Ga0209487, IMG submission 187524) | Agricultural soil microbial communities from Georgia to study Nitrogen management - Poultry litter 2012 (SPAdes) (version 2) | ecosystem: Environmental > Terrestrial > Soil > Agricultural land... | reverse complement strand
GTCGACAATAAGGTCACCGTTCGCGAGGCGACCATTGAACTTGGCTACGTCGAACGTGGTGAGATTACCGAAGCACAATTGGACGAGGCGCTCGATCCAATGTCGATGACTCGCCCTAGCTAAGCAAGACCTGTTTTTCATCCGTGATCCCCGCCGTAGTGCGGGGATCACGTGTTTAAGGACGACAGCATTGACGAAGCGACTTTCACTCATGAAGTGTGTCAGGCGGAAGTGTGGTGATTGTGGAGGAATCTCCTAGTGGCATGGGGCCTGAGAGGCGCTTAACGTATTTAGGTGGTGGATAGTCGCAGACCTCGGCTATCCTTGCAGTTCGAAGAACTCAAGGCCGCTAGGTGTGGTCAGTAGTCGTCGTAATAGCTGAATGGGGCGACTTCTTTAGCCTTATCCGTGAGTTGGTCTTGCACTTCGGGGCAGAGCGCCCATGCTGAGGCGAAGATCATAACGTCCCGGTCAGTTGCGGTCAGTGCGGTGTCGAGTCGTTCTATGAGATATTCTTTGATACCAACGATGGTCTCAACATCGACCGGGGTGACTTCTCGTTCGATACCGGCTGCTTCGACTGCATCGCGTTCATCAGGCGAGAGGATCTCGTCGTGGAGGAGGTACTCGCATATCCGGTACCCGGTGTACAGCTGTTCCTCTTCGCTCAGGCCTGGGGCGATTTCGCCATCTTCGAAGAGCGACATATAGTATTCTTCGTCCGGCTGGTTGGGAGGTTCCGGGTTCGGAGCCTCGTATAGCCCATCTTCAGCCGTAGGGTCGAAGATCGATTCTTCCGGGTCTGGGGTTCGTACCGTCCTATTGGTAGACCCCTGAGATGAGGCTTCTGAGTCCGATTGGCTGGCGTCTTCTGCCGTATCGCCACTGCAAGCGGTGAGAACTAATGCAAAGCTAAGTGTGAGTGGTGCTAAACGTTTCATCGTGCCCTTAAACTTTTTAGGTACCCGACGGTCCTGTAAAGCGGAGTGTACAAGATTTGCGAGACTATTGCATAACTTCAAGCACGTTTCTTGGTTTAAAACATGGTAGGGCTGCGTCTACTGGTCGAGTCTTATCTCGGCGCATCTTCTCGGTGAGGGTTCATTATGAGCATGCAACTCTTTGTCATTCATTCCATGTGAAAGCTTTGCCGTTAACCAGTGTCGGTCGTCAAGCGGCTTGTTCCCGCAAAGTGCGCGATCCCTTAATGTGTGCGCTCACATTGGCGCGTCCCACTCATGGAAACGCTGACTCAACGAACCGATGAGGGAGGGAGGAACGATCCGCATCCCGACATCGCGAAACTGCGTGACCGCCGGACCAGATGCCTGGGCTACCCGCGCCATGAGTCGTGACTGACGCCATAGAATGCGCGTCCGTCTGCGTCGCACCGCTGAATATCGAGCCAAGGCTGGCCCAAGATTTTGTCCGCTCATGTGCCGCAGCAATAAGGTCAGGGTCACCGCATCCTCGATACCCTGCCCGGCGCCTTGTCCTAGGTTGGGTAACATCGCATGGGCTGCATCTCCCAACAGGACGGTGCGGCCCCGACCAAAGCTCTTGGGTAGACGATAGAGATCGTAGATATCGTGCCGAATGAGAGCCGACGGCGGAGTAACTGCGACGACATTCGGGATAGGGGCATGCCACCCAGCAAAAGTTTCTGAGACTGCTGCATGCTCGTCCTCGAAAATCATTCCTGCGGACTGGTTAAGCGTGCCGAACCAATACAGTTGATTATCGGGTAGCGGGACGACGCCGAAGATTCGACCCCTCCCCCAGGTTTCGGCGGCCTGCCCGGCGAGATCCACCGGGCTTTGTGTCACTCCGCGCCATGCAGTGTAGCCGGCATAGCGCAGCCCGGCGTCTAATCCCAACCGCTTTCGACTAAAACTGCGCAGTCCATCTGCCGCGAGAATCAGGTCGAAACTTTCTGTTCCATCAGGTGGTTCCAGACGTGCAGCCCCGTCAGTAGCGACGAGCGCGCGGACGCCAGTCTGGACCGTTCCGGGCGTTAGCTGGTCAAGGAGTGTATTGTGGAGGGTCACTCGATGCACGCTGTGGAGTTCTCCAACGGTTTGTTGAGGCATTGTTGTTAGCCAGGCCCCGTCGGGTGTTCGCTGTCCTGTTCTCATGGTGGGCAAAGTGTTATCTGAGATAGCCCGGATTGTGTCGCCCAGTTCTACTGCATCTAGTGCGGCAAAAGCGTTGCCGAACAGGGTGAGCCCAGCCCCATCAGCGTTAGGATCTTTTCGTTGCTCGTAAACGGTGACATCGTGCCCATCGCGTTGCAGACTGCATGCCGCGACTAATCCGGCGATCCCTGCACCGATAACGGCAATCCGCATGGGCTGACCTCCCTACGCTACTGTAGTTACGACTTTAGCAATACAACCACCTGAGGTTTTAATATCGGCGCAGGCTGACACGTTGGGGATGATGTGTGTACTGGCAGCAGAGCTAGCGAGTCCCTGATAAGACGCTCTTGTCGACCGCGGGGTTGAAGCTCTCACATCATGACGACGACGAAGCTTCCCAGCAGCATTGCTGGGCCAAAGGCGATTCGGGTGGATTTACTGGCACCGCGGAAGACCATTAGAAAGATTGCCTGCAGCCCACCGATGAGGAAAGCGAACACAAACCCAGCGATGAGCGCCTCCGCACCAAGAAACCCAGTGTAGAGTCCCAAACCTGCAGCTAATTTCACGTCACCCATTCCAAGCCCGGCCCGAGTCACGAGATGTAGAACGAACATGATCGCCAGATAGCTCACCGACCCGAGCAGGGTGGGCAACCAACGTCCATCCAGTGCTGACTCAGTGGGCGCGCTCAACGAACTTGCTATCAGAAGCGATCCGCCCACACCAAAGAGCAGACCGGTCCATACATTAGGCAACCGGTGCTGTTGAAGATCGATAACGCATAACACGACACCGCAGATAACGAGCCAGGCCAGCGCCCCGATAAGAAAGACGGATGGCCAGGGTGCAAGAGTGTCGGACGTGTGGTCCTGGGTTAACAGGTGGATCACGTCAGATACCTTAGCCAACGTGTCACGACAAGGGGTAGAGTCCGTCAGCTTCTGTGGATAACAGGTTCGTTAGGTGCCGTAGCGTCGATTGCGCGTTGCATAATCTCGCAGGGCGCGGATGAAATCAACTCGTCGAAACGCCGGCCATAAAGCTTCGCAAAAATAAAATTCTGAGTAGGCAGACTGCCACATGAGAAATCCAGAGAGTCGCTGCTCCCCGGAGGTACGGATTACCAGGTCAGGGTCTGGCTGGCCGCGAGTGTATAGTCGGGCCGAGATCGCATCCACGTCCAACGTTTCAATAGCCTGATCCAGCGTGTATCCGGCTTCGGAGGCATCAGTAAGAAAAGATTTCGCGGCATCAACGATTTCTTCGCGGCCTCCGTAACCGATGGCGACGTTGACGTGCACACCTTGATGATGCTTCGTGGCTTCGGCGGTCTGATTCAGCAGTTCGGCCAAGTCTTTTGGCAAAATGCTGTGGTCACCAACAGGATGAACTTTCAGCGGCGTCCCGTCCGCCAGTCCGTTGCCGAGCTTTCGCAAAGTATTAGCGATAATGCGGATGAGCGGTTCAAGTTCAGCTTTATCGCGGTTGAGGTTTTGGGTCGAGAGCATGTATAACGTCACGACGGGGATCTTGAACTCTGCGACCCAATGCAGAAATTCGTGGATCTTTTCGGCCCCGACCTGGTGGCCGTAGGCCGTGGACGCTCCTGTTTGTTTGGCCCAGCGGCGGTTGCCATCCAGGACCACCCCGATGTGGCCGGGCAGTTGGTCTTGCTTGAGGCTGCGCGCAAGCCGACGTTCATAAAACCGATAGACGAAGTCGGGCACCCACAGCGCTTCCAGCGGTGACGTTGCCATGCGCTAGTGTGCCTTAGTCATGACGACCGGAGTCGGGTTCTTGAGCTTCCAAGGTGGGCATGTCTAGGTACCCGGGATACTTTTTGCGCAGGATCTGCGTCTGGCTTTGCTCCAACTCATCAATTTCTGAGCGCTGCCGGTCTTCTGGTGGCAGGTGTGGTTGGTTACGTTCGACCAGCATGTCTTCGGCTGTCGTCGAGCGGAGCTTAACGCGGCGGATCTGGCGGATCATGATGCGGAACAACACGATGGCGCCCAGCACGAACGCAAAGGTGGCCAAAAAACCGATGATGCCGGGCGTGACGTCTTCTTCGCGTAATCCTTCGCGCAGGGTGGGGTCTTCCACGCCAGCGATCACGACGTTGGTAATAATCGTATAGAGCATGATTTTCTCAGTCTACCGGTGTGTCTCGTAGCCCCGCGAATAAATCGCTCTCGGGCAAGCTGGTGGGTACTTTTGAATCGATGAGCACGTAGTCTTCCCAGGGCCAGTGCTTGCGTAGCAATTCATTTGGGGTAAAGAAAAACATCCCGTGCGAGTCGACCTGCGAGCGGTGGGCACGCAGCGCGGCGTCGCGGTACTCCAAGAATGCCGCGGTGTGCACCTGAGTGGTGACTTCATGATGCGTCAGACGCCAGGCATCCGGATCATCTTCACCCGCAGCGACGCGGTCATACCATTCGATGCGCTTAGCGTAGGGCGATTCGTAACCGTTATCCAATAGGGCTTGGTGGATGACACGGAATTTCTCGGGGTTAAACGCCCGGTCGTAGTAAAGTTTAGAGATTTGCCAGGGTTCGCCCGTGCCCGGATACGCTGAGGGGTCGCCAGCCTTTTTAAAGGCTTCCATCGATACCGCGTGGGTGCGCAAATGGTCCGGGTGCGGATAGCCACCAATTTCGTCGTAGGTGACAAGCACATGTGGTTTGAACTCCCTGACAAGCTGCACCAGCGGAGCCGCTGCGGTTTCTAACGGTAGGTCAGCAAAGCACCCCGGTTCAAGATTTGCCATAGGATCGTCACCTTCTGGAAAACCCGAGTCGCGGAAGCCCAACCAGCGGTGTTCAATATTGAGAATGTCAGCAGCATCAGCCATCTCGACGTAGCGGACGGAAGTGATGTCCCGGTCGACTCGAACAGACTCCCCGTAGGTTGGGTTAATCAGGTCTCCCGCGGAACCGTCAGTGGCGGTGGCTACCATGACCCGCGCACCGGCATGGACGTAGGCGGCCATCATCGCCGCACCTTTCGAAGCCTCGTCATCGGGATGCGCGTGCACTGCCAGTAGTCGCAGACCGGTTGAATCAGGTAAGCCTGGATCGGAAATTGACGGCAACTGCGCGTTAGACGACATAACGGGATCTCCTTGATGCTCTGTGTGCCGCTGACGGCGGACACAATATGGACCTCGGTACCTGCTGTATTAGGCTAACCTACGATATGGTTTCGAACTCGAGTCAGGCACCAGCCTCTGCCGACAATAGTGTAGCGACACGCTATGGTGACACGAAACGGCCGCGGGTGTCGAAGACGACACGTCGCGTCATTGCCATTATGGCGCTTGTGGCCGCCGTTGCGATCACCGTGTGGTTCGCTTTTTCTGCCAGCTCAAGAATGCTCACAGCCAAAACCGTCGGATACGAAATCCACAATGAGGCCGAAGCGTGGGTCGAATTCGAGCTGACGAAAGAACCTGAGGCAACCGTCGGATGTGCCGTGCGGGTACTGACCGAGACCGCGGCGGTTGCGGGTTATAAGACCGTGTTCATCGGTCCAGATGAGGACCCGGATGCAGCCGGCAAAGAGCTGACAAAATATTACGACACAACGCTTCGGACGGATCAGCTCGGCGCTTCTGGTGAAGTGGATACGTGTTGGTACGTTGAGGACGAGGAAGCTCCGAATATCTCGAACTTCCGGGACTATTAGCGCGTCTTTTCGGCGTTGGAAGGGCCGAAGCCTTGTAACGTTACGCCGGCACAATGCTATGATAAGGTCCGGTATCTGCTAGAACTGTCGCCCCGTTTGCACATATTTGGTGCCGCGGGGCTTTTCGTTTGATAAAAGACAAAGTAAGGAGGCCGGCATGGCCAAGACGAACGGCACCCCTTGGTTGACCCAAGCTGCATATGACCGGTTGAAAGACGAACTGGACCACATTTCCGGTCCCTACCGTCAGGAAATTGTCGACCGGATTGAAGCGGCTCGTGAAGAAGGCGACCTGAAAGAAAACGCAGGTTACCACGCTGCACGCGAGGAACAATCCAAGAATGAAGGCCGCATCCAGGAGCTCAAGGCCCTGTTAGAAAACGCTGAGGTAGGCGAATCCGCCGCCGATGATGGCGTGGTAAAACCGGGCATGCTCGTGGAATGCAAACTAGCCGGCAATGACATGAAGTTCGTGCTGGGCTCTCGCGAGATTGCCGAAGGCACTGATTTAGAGGTCTACTCGATGGCCTCTCCGTTGGGCTCAGCTATTGAAGGGCACAAGGCCGGCGATACCGTCAGCTATGAAGCTCCGAACGGTAAAGAAATCGAAGTCCAGCTGATCTCGGTCGAGCCATATAACGGCTAACCTCACTGCGCTAAGCATTCTGCGCCATGAAAGCATCTGGTTTCAAGGTGGTTTCTCGTAAAAGAGAGACCACCTTGACCCGTTTAAACCCAGGTTTTGGTGCTAGCCTGGAGATGTGTTAAACATCGAAAAATTTCAGCTGCTCACCGTTCCGTATCGCTCGCGACTCACCGAGGTTGACTCACTGTTCGTCACCGCACGGACGGCGTTGACACTGCTCGAGTTTGAACGCACCTCGACCATCACCCTCGCGCCAGCCGACGCGACGAAAGCGTGGGATATGACGAATCCGCGCATTCGCATGCACGAGTATCACACGCCCGACGCGGTGGGCCTCAATGAGGCCTACAAACACCTCGATAAGTTCCACAATAAGCGTGTGTCTGCTGCCCTGGGCAACAAGAAGCTTGACCCGGTGAAAGGCCTCGAAGCTGAATTCGCACGGCAAGGCATCGTCACCGGCGGCCCAAAGGATTACCGTTTGGTGGCCGCCGATGCACTGCAGGAGGTCCGTGACGATCTGGGGTTGGCGTTGCGCGGCCAGCGCCCGGTGGAACGCCAAGATCGCATCCTGTTGGAAGTCATCGAAGCCATTAACGCCAGCCGTCTGCTGTTAGGTTCTCAGCAGCCGGAGTGGTCCATGAGCGACTTCAGCGACCACGTCCACCAGCACCCCTCGGGCCACCCGATCGTCGACGAGCTAGTAAAAGCTACCTCGTCGATGGTCGCACTGATGGAGAAATCCAAGATGGCGGCACTCTCCGAGCAGGCCACCGCGGCTTAGTGTTGTACCTCGGCTTCGTAGCCGGCTTCGTGGAGCGCGTTGAGGACCTCTTCGGAGTGATCGCGTCCGCGGGTTTCCATATCGATGGAGATGTGCACGCCACCCATTGTGAGTCCTGCGCCGACTCGTGAGTGGTCCACGCGGGTGACATTTGCATCGTGTTCGGCGATGATCCGCGAGATGGTTTGCAGTTCACCGGGACGGTCACGCAGTGCGATCTTGACGGTCAAAAACCGCCCGGCCGATGCTAGCCCCACCTGAATGACTTTCAACATGAGCATCGGGTCGATATTTCCACCCGATAACACCGCCACGGTTGATTCTGAATCGATGCCGGCCTCTTGCAACTTGCCGGTCATCAGCGCAGCCACCGGTGCCGCTCCAGCCGGTTCGACGACCATCTTCGAACGCTCAAGTAGAAACACAATGGCGGCAGCGATCTCGTCGTCAGTCACGGTCACGACTTCATCGCAGAGCTCTTTGATAATCGCAAACGGGACATCTCCCGGCCGACCCACTGCAATACCGTCGGCGATCGTGGCAACGTTATCTAACGCCACCGGCTTACCAGCCACCAACGACGGCGGGTAGGCCGCGGCTTTCTCGGCCTGCACACCGATGACGTTAATCTGGCGACCCTGACGACGGGCTTGTTCTTTCAAAGCAATCGCGGTTCCGGCCAGCAGGCCTCCCCCACCAATGCTCATGACCACCGTGTCGACGTCAGGCTGTTGTTCCAGAATCTCAAGTCCGAGAGTCCCCTGACCAGCTACAATGTGCGGATTGTCGAACGGGTGCACGAATGTCGCCCCGGTCTCATCGGCATAACGAGCCGCGAGTTCAAGTGCCTCATCGACTGTGTTCCCTGCCAACACGACGGTCGCGCCATGATCTCGGGTGGCTTGGACCTTCGGCAGCGCTGCACCCAACGGCATATAAATCCGAGCTTCTATACCCAGCTTTGAAGCTGCCAGGGCGACACCCTGAGCGTGGTTCCCGGCCGAAGCGGCCACCACACCTTTAGCTCGCTGTTTCTCGGTCAGGGACGCCATATGAATGTAGGCGCCCCGGACTTTGAATGATCCGGCCCGCTGGAGATTTTCGCATTTCAGGTGCACCGTTGAACCGGTAATTCGTCCCAGCGCACGCGAGTGATCCATTGACGTTGTGCTAATGACGCCTTTGAGCGTTTCGCGGGCTGCTTCGATGTCGTCATACTGGACGAGTGGAGAACCGGTTTCAGTGGATTGCAAGGATTTACTCCTGGGCTTCGGTGGTGTTTGGGGTTTGTGGGGCTGGACGGTCGTGTTGGAGGTCCGGGCCAAGGTCTTGCGGCTTCTTTTCTGCTATCGGGTCCGGGTCATCTAGCCAGGGCCTTCGGGACAGGTATTTGATGAATTCGTTGATAAAGGCCATTATTGGTACCGCAAAGACGGCACCTACCAGACCCAAGGTTGCTACGCCGGCTGAGACAGCTAAGAACACCGCTAGCGGGTGCAGATTGACTGCCGCGCCCATGACCAGTGGTTGCAGCACATTGGATTCGATTTGTTGGACCAGTAGGACGACGCCCAGCATGATCAGGGCGTTGACCCATCCGTTGGCCACCAATGCAAGCAGCACGGCGACCGCGCCGGTGACGACCGCACCGACAATCGGGACGAAGGATCCTAGGAAGACGAGGACGCCTAGCGGCATAGCTAGGGGTACTCCCAGAATCCAGGCGCCGACGCCGATGCCGACAGCATCGACGAAGGCCACAAAGATCTGTACTCGCACATAGGAGCCCAGCGCGCCCCAGCCGGCGTAACCGGCTCCGTCGACGGCGCGGCGGTGTTTGCGTGGCACGAAGTTGAGCAGAAAGCTCCAGATTTTCGGGCCGTCAATCAGGAAGAAGATCAGTGCGAATAGTGCCATGACGATGCCGGCACCGATGTTCGTGGCGGTGGATCCGAACCCCAGCGCCCCCGAGAGGATCGCTCCGGAGTTGGCTTGCAGCGCAGAGGTGAGATCTTCGAGCAGCGCCTGATAGTCCAGCTGTTCAAAGGACAGCCCCCACGACTCAATGAGCGCGATAAAGTCTCGAATCCCCGCGGATACCGAGGCCTGCATTGTGGCAAACCCAGCGGCCAACTGTTGGCCAGCCAGCGTAAGCAACGCAACAACTACGACGATTAGTAACGCCGTGAGCGTCAGCGATGACAATACCGGCGGGAACTTGAGCTTGAGTAAAAAGCGGTGGGCCGGTTGCAAAAGTGTGGCCAGCAGAGCAGCGATCAGTAGCGGAATGACCAGCAGTGAGACGTGCGATAGCAGCCAGACAGCCACCGCCGACATGACGATAATCAGCAGCACACGCCACGACCATGCCGCCGCGACGATCACTCCGTAGGGTACGTCTGCGGCGAGCTTTTCTTTCACGCTCGATGACAGCGAGGCTTGCGGCTCCGTGCCGTCTGGGCGGTAGGGTTCGCCCGACGACGTTGATGGGGTCGTCACATAGTCTCCTTCTGCCTGCTGTTGTCTAGCGTAATCGCTGCTGCCTATGGCGTACGTTATATTCCTTCAGAATACTATGAGGGCCGGACCATTTCGGTCCGGCCCTCAGAAGAAAGCAACGAATGAAAATGTGCTGTGGTATTAGTCCTGGTTGAAGATTGCCAAGATGCGCAGAATCTCGACGTACATCCAGATCATGGTCGTGGCAAGACCAAAGGCTGCTGTCCAGGAGTAGCGTTCTGGTGCACCGGCGCGTACGCCTTCTTCAATTGCGGTGAAGTCCATGACCAGTGAGTAGGAGGCCAGCAGCACGGCGATCACACCGATGGCAATACCGAGCCAACCGGAGCGCAGACCGAAGGCACCGTCGACGACGCCGGTGATCATCAGTACGAAGTTCACGAGGCTGAATACCAAGTAGCTGAGCATCGCAATCAACACGATGCGAGTCATTTTTGGTGTTGCGCGAACCTTGCCGGAGCGGTAAAGGGCGAGCACGACGGCGAAGACCGACAGGGTTGCCAGCACGGCTTGGAATGCTACACCTGGCCAGCGTGCATCGAACATGGCAGAAAGGCCACCAAGGAATACACCCTGCGAGACCGAATAGATCGAGATCAGCATCGGTGATGGTTCACGCTTGAAGGCGTTCACCAGACCGGTGACCAGACCGACAAGAGCGGCCACGAAGTAAATGACCAGACCGGTTGGGTTGCCAGGGTTGGCAAACGTCCATCCGAACACCGCACCAGCAATGATCATCAAGAAGACCAAGCTGCTGCGGTTGATAACCGAACCATAGGTCATCCGCCCGGTATCAGCCGGGGTGGCAGCTGGCTGCTGATACATGTTGGCCAGCTGCTCTGGGGTCAGGTTCGGCTGAACCCCTGACTGGCCCTGGTATGGGGCGCCTGCTTGGCCTGCTGAACCATATGGTTGTTGACTTGGTGTCTGCTGGAATCCAGCATGTTGTTCCTGTTTGGCGCGTTGCACCGGCGCCTGGAAAGCCTTTGAACGAAATACGGGGTTGGACATTCCAATCCTTTCTGAGCGTGCCCACCGACTAGGTGATTCGACGGGTGTTTCGTATCTTCGTCTAGCCTAATGGCACAACCTGAGCATTGCACGCTGAGAAGCTAGTTTTTACTAAGAATTCATATTTCGTCGGGCTACATCTCAACCAATAGAAGACCGTAAGCTGGTGGCGTGACTACTTCAGACTCAACTTCACAGACTAAACTGCCCGTTCGTATGTTGCACGACCGCATCCTAGTGGAACCTGATGAAGGCGCCACGGAACGACGCTCTGCCTCCGGTATTGTCATCCCCGCGACCGCTGCCATGGGCAAACGGTTAGCGTGGGCTAAGGTGGTCGCCGTGGGTCCCTCGGTGCGTCAAGTCAAGCTTGATGACACCATCCTATACGACCCAGAAGACCGTCATGAGGTTGAAATCGACGCCAAAACCTACGTGCTGGTTCGCGAGCGCGATCTGCACGCCGTAGCCGACCCGGACGGCATCCAAGAAGCACAAGGTATGTACCTCTAGGCCCACGCGCAGCACACCACACCGAAAGGGACCGGCTTGACTTACCAGTACGACCAGCAAGAACCACGCTCAAAACGGACGCAATATATCGGTCCCATTATTATCTTGGTGATTGCTGTGGCTGCTGCCATCTTCGGTGTGATGTGGTCCTCCGACGAAGATAACGCGACATCCGAACAAGAAACGACGACGGAAGACACCACGACTGAGGATGCGGTCCCACCAAATCAGCCTGATCGTACTCAGTACCTGAATCAGGTTCAGCAACAACATCCCGATGCTTCATCCGAAGAACAAGAAGCACTAGCTGCCGCTCAGGCAGAGTCCGACCTGTACATTGTTTCGGAATACTTGCTCGAAGAACTCTTGAACAACCCCGAATACGAATACGGCTTCAGTCAGGAAGCGACCGATTTCGCCGTGCAAAACGTCGAAGTCGACTGGAATGAAGAGGCCTACCAGTTCGCATCCCTGGCTCGTGAGGAATATCCCGATTCCACGGACGAAGAAATTGCAAACCTTTTGCAGCATCAAGATGGTGGGCCACAATTCACCGCCGAACAAACCGAGTATGCTCTAAGTAAATTAAACTAAACGTCAATACACGAGGTAGCTATGTCGGAACGTCCGTCTTCGAAAGAACTGCCACAATTCAATGCCCCTCCCCCGCCACCGCCGCCCCCTGCACCCTTCGAGGACGCACGTTCTATGGGTTTAGCAACCGAAGTGGTCTTTTCGGGGCAGCGTCGTCAAGAGTTACGAGATGCTCTACGTTCCACCGAATCTGCGTCACCTCAGCCACCGAATACGGCCCAGCGAACCGACACTGGCGTCCCAGACATGCGACAGGAACGATTTGATGACACGCAACCTGACGAGAATCTAACATTGTCAGAGCAGCCTTCTGCTCTGACAACCTATCTCCTCATGTCACTGATGGGACTGGGTGTTTTGGTCATTCTCGTGCTGCTGATGTACCAAGTCATCCTCGGTTAATATACTCAGCCCGCCACGGCGTAGGAGATCGTGACGGGCTGGTTCAACAGAAATCAGCCTACCTGCTGTAGTCGTAAAAACCCTTACCGGATTTTCGTCCGAGGTTGCCGTCGTCGACGAGTTTAGCCAGGGTTGGGCTCACCTCTTCGACGAGATCATCATTCGGTTCGTCGGCGGCTAATGCTTGGATACCCAAGTTGATGTCTAATCCCACGAGATCCATCAAAGTGAATGGTCCCATTGGGTGGCTCAGCCCTTCTTTGACCGCGATGTCGATGTCTTCGATCGATGCGTAACCTTCTTCATGCAAGTGCAGAGCTTCTCCCACTATCGCCATGAGGATGCGGTTGACGATGAACCCAAAGATTTCTTTCTCTACCACCACAGGTGTCTTGCCCAGAGCTTTAGCAAGCTCCAGCGCTCGATCTAAGGTCTCTTGAGCGGTATGCTCACCTCCGACAACCTCAACCAGCGTCATCTGCAGTACCGGATTGAAGAAGTGCACATTGCATACGCGCGCAGGATGTTTAAGCCCCTCGGCCAGTTTCGACGACACGATTGATGACGAGTTCGAGGCCAATACAGTTTCCGGGCCCGCGATTTCATCAAGCTCCGCAAATAACTCGCGTTTAATGTCCAAATCTTCGACGATCGCTTCGATCACGAAGGAAGACTGCTTCACTGCAGCGTCACGGTCCAGCGTGAATTCAAGATTACTGAAACCAATTTCGACGGCTTCTTCGCTCGTACGCTGACGCTCTACCTGACGCTTCGTTGCAGTCTCCAGCTTCTCGCGAGCGTTATCTAAGAATCGTTGTTCAACGTCCACCAGGTAGGTCTTGAACCCGCTCATTGCTGCGACAAACGCGATCTCGCGGCCCATCGTACCGCCACCGATGACGGTGATTGCAGATTCCTTCATAAAGCCTCTTTCAATTTTCTGATTTCGTTACCTCGAGAAATCATTCTAGGAATCGATTCTGAACGCAACGTTTCAACCACTGGACGTTACCTGATCCTGAAGTTCGTCAGTCGTTTGGCCCAAATTTCGGTAAGGCCTGGGACCGGTAAGTATCGCCAGATTTTATATTCGCCTCACCCAGCATCATCACTGGGTGCCGCAGGGGCGAACTGATGAATATACGAGGCTGCTATGCTCGCAGATGCTTTTTGAGGTAGCTCTTGAGCCGCTCAGGGATGTTAGCTGGTCGATTGTCTGAGCCAACGTAGATGTACACGACGCGGGATTCAGCAGCCAACTGTCCGTTTTGACGGGCTAATTCGTGCAGCACAAAGGAACTATTGCCGATCCGTTCTACTGTAATTTCGACCTGGACGGCTGGCACAAGGACGAGCTCCCGATGGAATGTGACCGTATATTCCTTGATCATCAGAGGAAACTCGGCATGGGGTGGGATCGCTGATGAAGTGTTCCAGTAGCGGTTGTCGTGCTTCTTGGAACCACACTGGCAAAACGGTGTTGTGCACGTGGCCTGTAGGGCCCATGTCGTCAATGCGGGGATGAACTGTTGATTTGATCATGAGGTTAGTGGCTTCTTAATTTATTGAAGGGGACATTAAAAGCTGATGTATCAACACAAGTAATCTGAGGGATACTTTCCAATGCAAGACTGTTCATAACGAAAACCCTGTCGAGCACGAAATTGTGCTCGACAGGGTTTTTATGTGGTGCCTCCGATGGGACTCGAACCCATAACACAGCGATTTTAAGTCGCTTGCCTCTACCTATTGGGCCACGGAGGCGGGGTAGACCATTTAGAGTTTAGCGCATTTCACCTCGATGGTCTTAATTTACTAACGAGCTGCACCAGAAATGTCACGGTCCGCCAGGTTTTCTGGCGGACCGTAACACTCATCAGGTGTGCTTACGCGTTGCTAGAAGCCTTGGCTTCGCGTGGGTTTGGAAGTTTTTCCAGACCAGCCGCTTCCCGGAATGCATTATGTGGTGTTTCGAGCTCTTTGAGCTGGGTAGTGTCCTTGCCCCAGATGAGTTCGTTGATCCAGCCACCGAGGACGCGAGAGCTGCGCTCCCAGGTTGGCATCGCGTAGTTATGATACGCACGGTGAGCAAGCCATGCGGCAATACCGGACAGTTCGATACCCAGTGGGTTACCGACACCTTTACCAACACCCATACCGGCTACTGCGCCGAGGGACTTGTGGTAGTACTCTTCAACAGCGCCTTCACCGAAACGGACAGCCATCAGGTTATCCGCCAGGCGTGTGGCCTGACGACCCGCGTGTTGGGCGTTTGGTACACAGTAGCCGCCTGGACCATCACCGGTCAGGTCTGGGACAGCGGCCACGTCGCCTGCGGCCCATGCGCCTTCAAGAACGCCACCCTCACCATCGGAGATCTGCAGGGTTGGGGTGACTTCAATGCGGCCGCGATCTTCGACCGGGAAGTCTGTGGAGCGGGCAACCTTGTTGGCTGCTACACCTGCGGTCCAGACCAGAGTGTCAGCGTAGAAGGAGCCAGCGTCCGAGTTGTCGGACATGTTCATGAGTTTCAGGTGATTATCGACTGCTGACGACAGTGAGGTATTCAGCAGAACTTCGATACCGCGCGAACGGAATTCTTCGACAACTTCAACAGCTTGTTCTTCGCTGACTTCCGGCATGATGCGACCCATGGCCTCAATCAGTACGATGCGAGCATCAGACTGAGCCAGGCGTGGGTTCTTGGAGATTGCGGTACGCACGAGGTCTTCAATCTCGCC
>Ga0209487_1002468_pt1 | contig 15043 bp, 17 predicted proteins | sample Poulit2012_FD_187524 | JGI IMG/M metagenome (GOLD analysis project Ga0209487, IMG submission 187524) | Agricultural soil microbial communities from Georgia to study Nitrogen management - Poultry litter 2012 (SPAdes) (version 2) | ecosystem: Environmental > Terrestrial > Soil > Agricultural land... | reverse complement strand
AGGATTTTTGGAGCGAAAATTTTATTTGGTAGGGAGGGGTACCCCTCCCTACCAAATAAAATTAAAACTAATCACATACAGGTTGAAACATTGTATTTGTATTTTACACAATAATTAGGACTTGACTCATCACTTCCATAATATCAAGAAAAGCGCAAGCGCCTTGTTCAGCCCCGACAAGCTTAAGCAAGATCCTGCAGTGGCGATTTTTGCCACGTAAGGAGATTGCTTAAGACCTCGAGGGGCTAGGCGCTGGAACTAGACAGATAAGCCCTAAATTTTATACATTCTTATCTTTTTAAAAAATACTACTTATAAGTTTTTTGTAAAGAAGACTAAGAGGTGAAGCCGCTTGATTTTCAGACTTCATACAGGATTTGATTACTACTTCCTAGCATAGGATGATTTTACATTTTACGAAGTCTGATTACCGGGGAATAGTTTGATGATATAAATGAAGGATGAAGCTTGGGAGGAAGACATGCCCGAAATGCGTCACGCAATGAATGCATGATTTCATTTCATAAAAACATTTTCACTGTTGCTTGGGGTAATTTTTTCTTAATTCGGAGCTTTAATTATAATGGCTTTTGATGTGGATGTCTTACTAAAAATATTTCAATATGTTCCTCATATATACGATAAAAAACCTTATAAGGATCAGATCTCCCAATAGCAATTAAGGCCATTCTTAATTCGACCGGCACTCCTTGAATAATAACCCGACGTCCAGGTATATGAATTGAAAAATTTTGCTGATTGAAGTAAAGATCTACGGTATGCATGATAAACGCTGCTATTGGTTCCAATTCAATACTCTTTCTCCATTCATCCTGTTCTACTAATGATTCAACTGCAGATTTTCTCCACGTTACTTTCATTTTTTTATACCTAATAACTCTTGGATCTGGTCATCAGATAAGATAGGATTTTTTTCTTTTAAAGCTTTCAGCAATTTCTCTTCTTCCTCCGGGTCAGTAACTTGATAGGAGTCATTGCCGTACACTTCATTTACTTCCATTAAAAGAAACTTTCGATTTCCAATCTCTATATAATTATTACCTGCTCCAATTTCTTTTTCCAGCCCTTTATGATTTATTTTTAACGGCTTCATACAACCATCTCCATTTATTGAACATATTTTTTATAGTATAACATGTGTGAATAGGTTAAGGAACGGCGAAGAAAAATCAGATTAACCCCATAACTCTACTTTTTTGTGCTATTGCCTTTAGTTAACCGGCACGATTATTTCAAGTTGCTGATCATTCGCTTTCATCTTCTTTTTATATGTTTCAAATGGCAGATAGAAATCTTCCGGGGGATTGCCGGCAAGTGTTTGAAATTCCCCTTCCTCAAATATTACGAAATAACCCTTTTCCAAATCTGCATCTACTTTACGAAAAGCATCAAGATATTCATTCACTTCTTCGCTTGATAGTGGACGCTGAAGTATTTTGTTAAATCCTCCCCCATCCTCTTTATGCAATCGACATATCCCATACCCTTTATATTCCTTCTCCAGAAAAACAGGTTCATTTTCATTCCAGTAATCAATTATTTTCTCATAAGTGTATCCACAACGGTAACACCAAATAAATAGCTCACCTATTTTATAGTAATTATCTTCCGTTGCACAACAGCCGCAATGCGGGCATGCGATTGCAGAATAACTAGTGCAAAACAGCTAAATTAACTCCCCCATCCATGTTATCCTTTAAAAAGAGGCGGTAGGGGATGGGCTGAAACAGTTGATTTCCACTGCAGGCGGACGCTTTCCGTTCCAATCAACGATGTAGTGCTTCTAAATTATGAATAAATAAAGTGAACGGATAGATTCAAATAGTAAAGCAAATCATTGTGAACGATAAAGGTAACCTATCCAAGCAAATGGAATATGCGAGACTCCTGGGGGAGATGAGGCCAAGGTGAGACCCCTGAGTGCGTCAGCACGAGGAGGCTCATCAGCCGCCCCCGGAAAGCGAGTGTATTCCATTTGCGGTGGCCGGAGAGAAAGTTTTTTGACATACTTTTTCTCACCGTTTTTTAATGTGGGGGATATATTTCAAACAGATAGCACTAGATGCCATTGGCGTTCGCTCCTTTACATTTATATCATTTTTTTAAAGTTTAGTGAAAAGTGATGCAGAAAAGAGGGGCTTGCTGGTAATTTTCAAATAGAAGAATTCAATGAAGTATTTTATGAGAGTTATGGAATTGCGTGTATTTTACTACAATTACAAAAATAACACAAACTTATTTTCTTCACAGCAAGCGCTTGAATCATCTTAGATGCTTTGTTCCGTGTAAACCGGAGTCATTTGCACAGGAAAAAAGCAGAGATAGTCCCTGCTTAATCTAATTTATATAACTCAGTTATGGTTTCCCAATAACATAAACATAATCTATAGCCCAATCCTTCACTCATAACCGCCAGTATTATTGGATCTTTCTCTGCTTCATGATTCCAATAACAATTGGAAGCCCTGTTCCAATAATCAATAAAGGTAACATCCATTCACCAAAACCATCTCCCCATCCTAAGGCAATGGAAACAGATTCAAACAAGATTAAAGCAAAGACAAGTAAACAAATATTTTTTAATTGATTAATCATCTTTCGGCTATGCAAATAAAATTGTTCAGCATTTGATTCATTAAACCTTTTTGGATAATTGTGCATTTCAGGGTACTTTTCGAAAAGTTCCATTAAAATAATCATGAATAACCCGATCCCTGGCAGGATGAGGAGCTCCCATTTCGATCCCCAACGATTCACTTCGCCTGCAGCATTATAATGTGCAGGAACTTCTGCTGGGAGTTTGCTCCAGATCGTTATTAATAAAATAATTGAACCAATATAAAATAAGTAACCGATAATATCCCAAGTCCATTCGCCTTTAGTCTTTGCAATTTTTATTTTTGGTCTGCCCCATGATTTAGACATACGCATCCCCTCGCATCGTTTTACATTTTACCTTTTTATTCCTTCACCCTTAACAACCGTAAACTGTTTAACGTTACGATTAATGTCGCCCCCATGTCTGCAAATATCGCTATCCACAATGTTAACCAGCCTGGAATAACCAATAGCAAAGCAACCAACTTTATGGCTAAAGAAAAGGTAATGTTTTGCTTGATCGTAGCCAAAGCTTTTCGGCTTAATTTAATTGTGTAAGGCAATTTCCCTAAATCATCAGACATTAAAGCAATATCAGCTGTTTCTAAAGCTGTATCGGTTCCTGAATCGCCCATCGCAATACCAACGGTGGATGCTGCAAGAGCAGGCGCATCATTCACACCGTCTCCAATCATTGCCACATGTTCATGTTTTGCCCGCAGGTCTTTCACTAAGTTTAATTTATCTGCAGGAAGTAAGTCAGCATCAATATCTGTTACACCAACATGATCACCGATCGCTTTTGCTGTTCTTTGATTATCCCCTGTAAGCATGACCGTTTTTTCAATTCCGGATTGATGAAGTTTGCTGATGACCTCTTTCGATGACTCTCTCAGTTCATCAGCAACGGCAATTAACGATAAAATTTCTTTTCCAGTTCCTAAAACCATTACTGTCTTTCCTTCTGTTTGCATACGGTTAATTTTTTCTTCTATGTTGGCCTCAATGGATTGGTGTAATTCCTCAAATAAGTTTGGGCTTCCGACATAATATATTTCATTATTTACTTTTGCTTTTACACCTTTTCCGGTAATGGATTGAAAATCATCAACAGCAACATCTTCATAATTCAATCCAGCTTCTTCAGATTTTTTGATAATTGCTGATGCAAGTGGATGCTGTGAGCCTTTTTCTATGGCTGCTGTGATAGTTAACCATTCCTTTTCTTTTCCAGCAAATGTTACAACATCTGTCACAACCGGAATGCCTTTTGTGAGTGTACCTGTTTTATCAAAAGCGATGACTTTTAGCTTTCCTGTTTCCTCTAAGTGAATACCGCCTTTAATTAACACACCATGTTTCGCTGCATTTCCTATTGCCGTTACAATGGATACAGGTGTTGAGACAACCAAGGCACAAGGACAGCCAACAACTAATACCGCCAACCCCTGATAAATCCACTCACTCCACATTCCACTAATAAACAATGGAGGTACTATAGAAATAAGTATGGCTAGGACGAGAATGACTGGTGTATAATACTTTGCAAATTTATCCACAAACGCCTGGGACGGTGCTCTTTCCGCTTGGGCTTCCTCCACCAAATGAATAATTTTTGATAAGGTTGTATCTTCCACCCGTTTCGTTACGTTTACTTCTAATAGTCCTTCTTCATTTAATGTACCGGCAAAGACTTCATCTTCAATCGTTTTCGTTACAGGAACACTTTCTCCAGTAATGGCAGCCTGATTTAATGTGGACATCCCTTTCGTAACTGTTCCATCCATCGCTAATTTCTGACCGGGCTTTACGATCATCGTATCACCGATCTGAATATCCTCTACATAAACGATCATTTCTTTATTTCCACGACGAATGAGTGCTTCTTTTGGAGCGATATCCATCAATGATTCTATGGACTGACGGGCTTTATCCATAGAAAAGCGCTCTAAAGCTTCACTGATAGCAAAAAGGATCACAACCGTTGCCCCTTCTCCCCATTGCCCAATAACAGCTGCACCTATCACAGCAATCGTCATTAACGTATTCATGTCAAATTGGAGTCTACTCAGATTTGTAAGCCCTTTAATAAACAGCGAATATCCGCCAATTAAAATGGCTATTGCATAACCAATGGTGGGAATAAGACTCTCTTCCCCGTATTGCTTCCCTAAATACCAACTTGCAACGAGCAATATCGCAGAAATATAGACCTTCATGTTTCCTTTTTGCTTCCAAATAGGTTGGTGTTCGATGCGTTGTTCCTTTCCATCCCTAACTTGTAAATTTTCAAAAGCACCGGCCTTTTCCAACTTAGGAATTGTAGTCTTGCCGTGAACAGTTATTTTTGATGCACCGAAGTTAACCTTTGCATCCTGAACTCCTTGTATATTCTTTACGTTTTTTTCAAATGTTGCGGCACAATTGGCACAAGACATCCCCTGAACGCGATAAGTTTTTGCTTCGTCATCCGTTTTTACCTGCTGGTTAGACATTAACTTTCTCCTCTTTCTTATGTGCCAGCGTGATCATCATTAATTGTCTGATGTGTTGATCATCCAGCGAATAAAAAGCGAGTTTTCCTTCTTTCCGGTACTTTACAATTTTTTGCTTATGGAGTGTCCGTAAGTGGTGAGATGTATTCGCAACCGAAGAGCCGATAATATTAGCAATATCACATACGCATAACTCCTCGGCCTGGCATAAAGTATAAGCGATTTTTGCCCTATTCTCTTCTGCAAGTGCTTTAAATAATTGAGCTGCCCCAGAAATATCTTCTTTTTTCAATTCACCTTGTATTCGATTCACTTTTTCTTCATTATAACAATAAATTTCACAAGTATCTTTTTCTTTCATTATTATCATCCACCTGTCATTCAAATAGTCATTTGAATATATGATAATACTTTATCACATATTATTCAAATGATTACTTGAATGAATAAAAAAATACTTATTTAAGATACCAAACAATAGCGATGCTCATAAAATGAAAAGAGTAGAAAGCCAAAATGACTTCCTACTCGTGGGGTTTAATTATTAAAGTAATTCCCGTGCTAATAAGCGATAAACTTCTAATCGTTTTTCTTGCGAATGTGGAATACTGCAAATCATCGCTTCATCAAATCCGTATTGTTCTTGTTCTTTTTGCAGTTGTGATGCGATTTCTTTGGCTGATCCCACCAAATGCAATTTACGATTATTTTTAATGGTCATTCGATCCATTTCGGTCAATGGATAATCTTGGGCTTCCTCAGGTGTTAATGATTGATCCATTTTCCCCTTCATCAACCATAGACGGGAAATATCCTGTGGCAATGCTTCGAATTCCGCTTCTTCCTTTGTTTCAGCGGTTGTTACCATGTAGGCTACATTAATTTCCGGCTTCTCCATAAATACGGAAGGCTGAAAATGATGTTTATATGCATCTAAAATTTCTTTAGTCATTTCCCCGTTGAAAAATTGGGCGAAAGAGTAGCCAACTCCCATGCGTGCTGTTTGTAGTGCGCTATTTCCACTTGATCCCAACATCCAAGCTTCCGGTAGCGTGACTTGAGAAGGGGTTGCCACCATTGAACTGTACAAGCTATCTTCAGGCACTTCATCACTGATCAATTTTAATGCTGTAGCAAATTTTTCATACATATTGTTTAACATCGGTTGACGACCTTCAGATAAGGCATATATGGAGTTTCTGTCCCCGCCTGGAGCCCTCCCAACACCAAAGTCAATCCGGTCAGGAGAAAAGGCACTAAGCGTTTTAAATACCTCAGCTAATTTTAATGGCGAATAGTGCATCATCATCACGCCGCCCGTGCCGATCCGAATATTGTTCGTCTTGGCAGCCAAACGCGCTGCAGTTATTTCCGGTGCGGAACTGGAAAAGGCATTTGTTCCGTGATGCTCCGCCATCCACATACGGTGGTAGCCTAATTCATCTGTTAATATTGCCAGCTCCTCCGCTTTTTTCAATGCATCAACAGCCGTATTACCACTGGTAACAGGCGCTTGATCCAGTACACTTAATCTCATCGATGAACATCCCTTTCTCATCCTTATTACAAGAATTATTTTTTATTTGCTTCCTGCTCTTTCCGAAGTTTATTCGGTGTGACATCATTTCCAAGTGGATCGACCACTGTCAGGCCGGAAAAAGTGTGGAGAACCTGACCGCGAATTTGACGTAAATAGTCTTCGCGCAATACTTGTTGTTCCACTTTTTCAGCATTTGTCAGACCATCTTCACGCTGTTTTTTGGCCAATTCATTAATACGATCTAAACCTTGAATCATTTTTTCTTCCCCTTTTCTTTTCATTTATTTCACCAATCATTCTATAAATGCAACTTTCACACCTTGATTGCCGGAAAATGTGGAAGTACATACTCTCCCAATTCTTGTATCACTTCTTCCGCTGGTCGGCTTCCATGTTTTAGCGAAAACATCATATGATTTACTCCTGCACCCTGGTATGCATGAAGATAGTCAATTAAAAATTTATGACCGGATCTGAATCCTGCTTCTATTGGTTTAGGGGCCTCATTTGGCCTTTCTGACAAATCGATTGCGACCACCTGCGCAAATGGTTTGAATTCACCGACTGCCTCTTGCCATTTTTTAATAAGCTTTCCCTGACCTTGAACATCTTGCGGATAAAATAACCAACCATCTGTATTTTGTGCTAACCACTCAACCGATTGACCACCATATCCTGTTCCAAAAACGGGAATATTAGACAAATCAGGCTTTGGCACAACATCACCTTGTGTCAGATCAACTCTTTCTGTTTGGATTTTCGGGAATTGATCGTTCCATATACTTTTCATTACCTTTATCGATTCTCTAAATGACGCCGCCCTTTCATCACGATCCACTTTAAATGCCGGAAATTCAATCGGACGGTCTCCGGTTGCAACTCCAAATAAAAAGCGCTTGCGAGATATTTTGTCGAGCGTGGCAGCTGACTTTGCTGTGTGTAGCGGGTGCCTTAGTGTAGTGACAATACTAGCTGTTCCCAGTGCTATGTTATCCGTATGTGCCGCCACATACGTCAGGAACATCCAAGGATCGTAAAGTCCTCCAACATCACCAAAATTCGGATCATACAGCGGAGAATCCCTAACAAACAGGGAGGCAAACCCCAGATCTTCTACCTTTTTAGCAAGTTTCATCTGCGCTTCTAAATCCATTGTAGGAAAACTTCCCGAATAAGCTTCCAAAGGAAACATGAGCCCAAGTGTTAATTTATTTTCCTTGAATGTTCGTGCAAATCCATAATGTGATAGAAATTTCTCCAAAGATTGCCCTCCCTATTGTAAATTATTTTATATGACCATTTTTTCGTTCAACCATACTTGCAATCCATCTACTTGTACCTCAAATCGATCTGAATGTATCTCATTAGACAAAGAAGCGATTGTCTCACGCTTTAATACAGTTTTCCAAGCCTGTTCCGCTTCGTCCATTAAATCCGCTAACAAGCAACATCTATCTTCTTTATCCAAATCAAGCATGTCGTCTAAGATGCCGCTTGGAGAATAAAGGGACTGTTGTCCTTCTATTGCAAGATAAATATCATATACACGAATCTCTCCCGGATTTTTCTTCAATTTAAATCCACCTTTTACACCTGGTACCGAAGTTATCAAATCCGCATTGACTAACTTTCTTAACAGTTTTTGAAAATAAGTAGGTGAAGCTCCTAACTGTTGACTAATTGCTTCCCCAGGCAAGACCGCTTTATCCGGTAGCATATTCAGTAAAAGAACGGCATATACCGACTGTTCAACACCTGTTTTCATCTGCATTAAAATCACCTCTTTTACTACGGTAATTTTTTAAAAAGAATCCATTAATTATTAACGCGGATAATCATTATCCGCGTTATACACATATATATGATATCCTATTCATTGTTTTAATACAAATGGATGGCTTAGGTTGTTTATTCTTAACTTCTCCCCGAGTTGACAAGTGGGTAAATTGAATGGACATTTTCATACTTCTTACTCATATTACTGATAGAAAAAATCACCCTGTTAAGCAAATTCGCTTCTGCTTTCAGGGTGATTTTCCATCTTTATTTTGTATCGAGCGGTGTTAAACTTTGCTCAATTTCTTCTCGTTTTGCTTCTAAAAATGGCGGTAGTGCAAGACTTTCGCCTAAATGATCGACGTCTTCATCTGTTGCAAATCCGGGTCCGTCAGTCGCCAGTTCAAACAAAATCCCGTTCGGTTCCTTGAAATAAAGGGAACGGAAATAATAGCGATCAACAAATCCTGAATTCGGCAGTCTGGCAGCTTTTATATGCTCTACCCAGCGGTGCATCTCTTCCTCCGTTTCAACACGGAACGCAACATGGTGGACACTGCCTCTGCCCGGTCGTTCTACAGGCAGATCTCTCCGTTCTTCGAGATGGATCTCTGACCCGTTTCCTCCTTCACCGGTTTCAAAGACGAGAATATCCGGTTGATCAGCTTCATCTGAAGCATAACTTCTTGTTTGGTTATACCCTAATATTTTTTTAAAAATACCTGCTGTAGCTGCTGCATTACGGACGGTTAAACGTACAGGACCTAAGCCAGTTATTCCGTATTCTGTTGGTACTGAACTTTTATCCCACGGGGTACCAGCTTCCACCCCATTGTCCTTTTCATCTGAAATAAGTGTGAGGCGCTGGCCTTCCGGGTCTTCAAATCGAAGGATCTGGTGACCCGCCCTTTCCGTAATTTCATCATATTTCACGTCATATTTATCAAAACGTTTTTGCCAATACTGTAAAGCTTCATCGGTCGGCACACGTAAGGAAGTATCGGAAATGCTGTTTGTTCCTTTATGCGTCTTGGCAAGCATCGGAATTTCAAAGAATGTAAGATCTGTTCCCGGGTTTCCAACTTCATCCGCATAAAATAAATGATACATGGACGGACTATCTTGGTTGATTGTCTTTTTCACCAGACGCATTCCTAGAATTCTCGTGTAAAAATCATAATTTTCCGTGGCATTGGCTGTATGTGCTGAAACATGATGAATCCCTTTCAATATCATGCGTTTTCCTCCTTTTGAATGGTCGATTTCTGAAGTTTTTTTAATAAGTGCAGAAGCTGTTCCTGCTCTTCACCATCCAAACCGCAAAATTGTTCAATCTGGAACTGCTCCTGTAAGGGAACGACCTCCTCATACAAAGCCTGTCCCTCTTCTGTTAAAGCTATATATTTTGTCTTCCATTCCTGCTCGCGTCTGATCAGAGATGCTGATTCCATACGTTTGAGCAGCTGGGTAATATTCCCTTTTGTTACCTCAAGTTTTTCGCCTAATTGCTGCTGTGTAATTGGTTGATGCAGACCAATTTGGTTAAGTGCGTCAAACTGTGCCATTGTGAGATCCCATTGTTTTAAATGATGATTTGTCATACGGATGCTTTGATTATAAAATCTTGCTAGCCGAAACCAAATAAGCAAGGCAAGTCGTTTATCTTTCGTGGATAAATATTGCTTTTCCTGATTCTCATCTTGCATAAAATTTACCCCATCTCATTTGTTATGCCTTCAGTATATGTATAAACTGAAGTTGTGTCAATAATAAAACATTGTGCTTGACTCTTCATCAGTTTATAACTATACTGACAAAAAGAAATCAAACTATTGGAGGCTTTTATAATGAAAGGTTTAAAAGGAATTCACCACGTTACAGCGATTACGAGCAGTGCAGAAAAGAACTATGAATTTTTCACATATACATTAGGTATGCGTTTAGTAAAGAAAACGGTCAATCAGGATGATATTCAAACGTATCATTTATTCTTTGCGGATGATGAAGGAAATCCCGGTACAGATATGACTTTCTTTGACTTTCAGGGTATCCCAAAAGGTGTACACGGCACAAATGAAATTTCCAAGACTTCTTTCCGCGTTCCGAGTGACGAGGCTCTCGACTATTGGGTGAAACGATTTGATCGGTTGGAGGTCAAACATACCGGTATTAAAGAACAGTTTGGTAAAAAGACACTTTCTTTTGTAGACTTTGACGACCAGCAGTATCAACTTATTTCTGATGAAGATAATGAAGGTGTTGCCGCTGGTATCCCTTGGCAAATGGGACCAGTTCCTCTGGATTATGCCATTACAGGACTTGGGCCGATTTTTGTCCGTGTGAACAACATCGATTATTTTAAAGAAATGATGGAAAAAGTTCTATTATTTAAAGAAATCGATAAAGAAGGTGACTTCCATTTATTTGAAGTAGGCGGAGGTGGTAATGGTGCACAGGTCATTGTGGAATATAACACCGTTCTCCCCCAAGCCAGACAAGGATTCGGTACCGTGCACCATGCAGCATTCCGTGTGGATGACCGTTCTGTGCTAGACGACTGGATTAAACATATGGAGAGTTTCCGCTTCCGGACTTCCGGTTATGTTGAACGCTACTTCTTCGGTTCTTTATATGTAAATGTAGCACCGCAAATCCTATTTGAATTTGCAACAGATGGGCCCGGATTCATGGGAGATGAGCCATATGAAACGCTTGGAGAGAAATTATCCCTCCCTCCGTTCCTGGAACCAAAACGGGAAGAAATTGAAAAAGCAGTTCGCCCGATTGATACGGTAAGAAGTACAAAAGAATTTACTAAAGAATAATACACCAGAAGAATCACTGCCAATCATAGTGCAGTGATTTTTTCAGTCCAGTTCGCTTTAGCATATGACTGCCCGCTACTTTCCAGGGTTCAATGTAACATTTATGTAAATTTTATCACCAAAGCTTGGGATATGATATTTTAGATGTTATATTCCTGGGAAAGAGGTGATTCGTATTGGACAAACGTAAAGCAAAAACTGGCTTAAATACTTTAATAGAAATTTTTCTAATCTCTAGCAGACTCGGTTTCACTTCGTTTGGCGGACCTATCGCTCATTTGGGCTACTTCCATGATGAATATATCCGGCGAAGAAAATGGATGGATGAAAAGAGTTATGCCGATTTAGTGGCCTTATGTCAATTCTTACCCGGTCCGGCCAGCAGTCAGGTTGGAATGGGTATTGGCGTCATGCGGGCAGGAACGCTGGGAGGAATTGTCTCTTTTCTCGGATTTACACTCCCTTCCGTTATTGTACTTATTCTATTTGCCATTATCCTACAGGAATTAGATATTGCGAACGCCGGTTGGATACATGGTTTGAAAATAGTTGCCGTGGCAGTAGTTGCACATGCTATATTAGGAATGGCAAAAAAACTTACGCCTGATGTAAAAAGAAAAACAATCGCTTTATTTGCCTTAGTAGTTGCCCTCCTGTGGCAAACTGCTTTTATACAGACAGGCATTATATTAATAGCTGCATTTGTCGGTTTCCTTTTATATCAACAACATCAAGCCAGTGATGAAACGCAAGTACAATTCCCTATTTCACGTAAATTTGGAGTTATGTGTTTAACACTATTTTTTGGCTTACTTATTGGTTTACCCATGTTGAGAGAGGCTTTTTCTTTCAATTGGATTGCCATGTTTGACAGTTTTTATCGGTCAGGATCTTTAGTATTTGGCGGGGGTCATGTCGTATTACCATTGCTGGAGCGTGAATTTGTACCTACTGGATGGTTAAGTGAAGAAGCATTCTTAGCGGGTTATGGTGCTGCACAGGCTGTACCTGGCCCTTTATTTACCTTTGCCGCTTATCTTGGAGCGGTCATGAATGGCTGGCAAGGGGGGTTACTAGCAACTTTCGCTATATTCTTGCCTTCATTCCTGCTTATCTTAGGTACATTACCTTTCTGGAATACGTTACGTCGTAATCCTAAAGTGAAAGGTGCACTAATGGGAGTGAACGCTGCTGTAGTTGGAATCCTGATTGCGGCATTTTATAATCCAATTTGGACGAGTTCGATCTTAGCACCAATTGACTTTGCTTTTGCAGCAATCCTATTCAGCATGCTTGTGTTCTGGAAACTGCCTTCCTGGGTTATTGTATTAACGGGGGCGATTGGCGGATCGCTTATGATGCTAATATAATTGCGGGAAACAATCTTTACCGAAAAACCAGAAGGATCCTTATTTGGGGTAGATGAGAAAAACAGTTGATCTTAACCATACATATTGTCTAATATGTATGGTTGTTTTTAATCGATTACTGCTGCTATAGCACCAGTTAGTAAAGAGCTTATAGAAATGTTGCTAGTGGAAAAGCAATTACCATTCCTATTGGTATAGATAACCACATTATCTTAACAGATGCCTGAAATTTCCTGAAAACGAGAAACAGTACGCCGACTAACCAAAATACTAAAATAAGAAAGAATACCGGGGCTACAAAGATGTCCTCTGTATAATTCTCTGCTATGGTTCCAGAGGCCATAAATGCAGAAAAGAAAAATGCAATAATCCCGCTCAAAACAGTATGAAGCGTAATAGTTAATTTTTTAACTTTCAAGACTCCCCCTCCTCTTTTTAAACTGCCGGTAGAATAAGAATATTATCCCGGGTAAAGTATGTAGCTGAATTATTATCTTAATTAATTCTTTGGGGTCCTTTTGGTTTTAAATACTTAGCCTTCCAGATATCTGTATAACGTCGATTTACTAATTCCGGTTTCATTTTTTATTTCCGCTAAACTGTATTTTTTACTCTCATACATTCCAATCGCGCGTTGGACATTTTCATCAGGCTTTCTTGGTCTACCTGCAGTAACACCCTTTTGCTTGGCCTTCGACAATCCTTTTTTCGTCTTTTCACTGATGACATCACTTTGAAATGTTGCAAGATGTTGTACAATATAACTAAATGAATAACCGGCTGTACTGCTTGTATCAATTCCCTCTTGAATCGTTTGAAGATAAGCACCTTTCCCTTCGATCGCTTCCAATACTTCAACTAGATGGCGCGTTGAGTCTGCTATAGTATAAAGTTTTTCTACGATGATTTTATCGCCTTGACTAAGATTTTTTATTAAGTCTTCCAGTTGAACTCTCCGTTTAGCGGATGCATGTGCTTCTGCAATAATCTTCGTACACTTTTTTTCTTGTAACATTCCAAGTTGATGTTTACAATCTAGATCATCTTGATCGGGTCTCATATATCCTATTAACATTTGTAATCTCCTTGCTATGAAATCTCTATTTTCTATCCTATCCTAAATTCATATGATTTCGTCCTGAAATGGTTCCTTTTTGGGACGAATAGTGTTAAACTATTTCTATTGCAATCTGACAGATATTATATAGATAAAAGGAGTACGTGTATAGTGGTAGAAAAAATAAAAACAGAGTGGTTTTCTAATATTAGAGCGGATATTCTCTCCGGAATTGTTGTCGCACTCGCGTTAATCCCGGAAGCACTCGCCTTCTCCATTATAGCTGGGGTTGACCCGATGGTAGGATTATATGCATCTTTCATCATTGCTGTCGTTATCTCTTTTGTTGGTGGACGTCCGGCTATGATTTCCGCTGCGACAGGTGCCATGGCATTGCTGATGGGGCCCTTAGTTCGCGAATACGGGCTGGATTATTTACTTGCAGCAACCATTTTGACTGGTATTATTCAAATATTATTCGGCATTTTTAAAATAGCTAAATTAATGAAGTTTATCCCTAATGCAGTGATGATTGGGTTTGTAAATGCTTTGGCGATTTTAATATTTACGGCACAGATGCCACATGTACTTGGTATTTCCAATATGACCTACCTATTTGTCGCTATAACACTTGTGATTGTGTATGTCGTACCGCGTTTTATAAAAGTAATTCCCGCACCTTTGATCGCAATTGTGCTTTTAACAGGTATTGCACTCTATACAAACATCGATTTACGAACTGTCGGTGATTTAGGTTCTATCACCAACACATTACCATCATTTTTTATACCTGATGTTCCATTTACATTGGAAACATTGGCAATTATCTTCCCGTATTCCATCGCCCTTTCGATTGTCGGGCTGTTGGAATCTTTACTGACTTCCTCTATCGTTGATGATATGACAGGTGCAGAAAGTAATAAAAATAAAGAGGCAAGAGGACAGGGAATTGCCAATACGATTACAGGCTTCTTTGGCGGAATGGCAGGTTGCGCTATGATCGGACAATCGATGATCAACGTAAAATCAGGCGGAAGAGCCAGACTGTCCACCTTTGTCGCAGGTTCCTTTCTAATGTTTTTAATTATTGTGCTCGGAGATTTGGTCGTACAAATTCCGATGCCTGTTCTCGCGGGGATTATGATCATGATATGTATTGGCACATTTGACTGGTCATCATTCAAATATGTAGTAAAAGCACCGCGAAGTGATGCTGCTGTGATGCTTGTAACAGTTGCAGTTGTCGTTGCAACAAATGATTTATCCAAAGGCGTTATCGCAGGGGTCATATTAAGTGCCGTTTTCTTTGTTGCTAAGATATCCAAAATACAAATTAGTAAACTGCCGGAAAATGAAAATAT
>Ga0209487_1002467_pt1 | contig 15056 bp, 15 predicted proteins | sample Poulit2012_FD_187524 | JGI IMG/M metagenome (GOLD analysis project Ga0209487, IMG submission 187524) | Agricultural soil microbial communities from Georgia to study Nitrogen management - Poultry litter 2012 (SPAdes) (version 2) | ecosystem: Environmental > Terrestrial > Soil > Agricultural land... | reverse complement strand
TTTCTGATATGTTAAGAATGGACCCAACAGATGAAATTCCTTTATTTAACCGTACAAAACATTTTCCAACTGTATTCAAAGGGGAACTTATGCAGTTGGATGTAACAGTTAAATTTGATAGCGAGCTTGATGGTATACGGATGAATGAGTTTGATCTTCCTTATAATTCTAAAGTTATTAAAGTAAAAAGATATGAAAATGAATTCTTACCTCATAAAAATACCATCCTTTTACCAGGGGACGAGCTTCGGATTTCTTGTGATAAAGGTTTTTTACAAGAAGTCGATCGGTATGTTGAGAAAATGAATATTTAAATCTAAATTGTGAAACACCTAATGAGCTATTTCCTAGTTAATTAGGTGTCTTCTTTTAAAAAATATTTATCATGTAAAGAAAAAATGCTTTACATGTTTAAATATCTCTGTTATTATATTCATCGTGAGTTAGAAACAGTCAAGTAAAAATACTTAACATAAAATTCTGAACTCTTTTAAATAGTTGAAAGTAACAGCTATTGAATAAATATTAGGAGGAAATATAAATGGCAGTAAAAATTCGTTTAAAAAGAATGGGATCTAAAAAACGTCCATTTTACCGTGTAGTAGTTGCAGATTCTCGCGCACCTATTTCAGGTCGTATTATTGAGTCAATTGGAACATACAATCCAATTGCTGAACCAAAAGAGGTTGAAATTGATAACGAACTTGCATTAAAATGGATGCATGAAGGTGCAAAACCATCTGATACAGTTCGTAAACTATTTTCTGACCGTGGTTTAATGGAACAATACCACAACGAAAAACTAGAAAATAAAAAAAATAATTAATTTTATTTATGAATACTTGAAATAGGTCACATGTAGGTGGCTTGTTTCAAAAATAAGGATGAGAATATGACAGACCAAGAAATGAGAAGTTTAATTACGACTATTGTAACAGCGCTCCTTAGTCATCCTGAAGATCTAAAATTAGATCTTCAAGAAACAGATGATTTCCATGAATATTTATTGTCTGTTCATCCAGATGACGTTGGACGTGTGATTGGTAAACGCGGACGTATTGCTAAAGCAATTCGTTCAATTGTTTATAGTGTTCAATATGATGGACCAAAACGTGTTCGATTAACAATTGTCGACTAAAACTCGTCCGTAACTTTAGCTTTTCAGACTATCTACTATTAGATAATCTGAGAGGCTATTTTTTTAAGAAATTTTAGAAAATATAAATTAAATAAACCTACTTAACATTCTCACCTATTTGGGGAACGTTAAGTAGGTTTTTTGATTCCATTAATTTTTTATTTACATAAGGTTTAAATTTATTTTAAACAGCTAAAATTTTAACTTGTCATTGTTCTTCTATTCATATAATGAAATGTTTTTGTTTATTGAAAACAAAGCTAAAATATCGTTCCTTTAGTTTGACTTTATATTATTATTAGGCTATCCTAAATTAAGTATGAACACGAAAAATAAACTATATAAATTACTGATATTTTAGAAAACAGGAGATGAACTAAAGTGTTAGAAATAAAAAATCTTTCCGTAACTTATCAAAATAATGTTAAGGCATTAGAAGATGTATCGGTTTCGATTCCATCAGGGAAACTTGTAGGTATTATCGGCCCAAATGGAGCCGGTAAGTCTACATTACTAAAAGGAGCCTTAGGCATGGTGGAAAGAACAGGCAGCGTGTCCTTTAAAGGAAGACCCATTGAAGAAGTGCAACAACAAGTTGCGTATGTTGAACAAAAGGGCAACTTAGATATGGATTTTCCAATTACTGTTTTGCAGTGTGTTTTATTAGGGACCTATCCTAAGCTTGGTTGGATTAAGCGCCCAGGAAAAAAAGAAAAAGAGATTGCAGTAGCAGCTTTAGAACGTGTTGGAATGGAAGGATTTGGCGATCGTCAAATTAGTGAATTATCCGGTGGACAGTTCCAACGAGTTTTATTAGCACGTACTTTAGCACAAGATGCCGATTTAATCTTTCTTGATGAACCATTTAGTGGGATTGATATCAAAAGTGAAGGTATTATTATGAAACAATTATTTGAACTACGAGATCATGGAAAAACTATTTTAATTGTTCATCACGATCTTACAAAAGTTGGTCAATATTTTGATGGCCTTATTTTACTAAATCAACGTTTAATTGCGAGTGGAAAAGTTGAAGATGTAATGACAGATGAAAACCTAGCTAAAGTATTTGGCGAAGATGCTTTTACAGATATAGGAGGTAATTAAGAAATGTTTGGACAATTTATTAGTGATTTAATGAATTACGCTTTTTTACAAAATGCATTAATTACTTCAATTATTGTGGGAGTTACCTGTGGAATCATCGGTAGCTTTATTACTTTGAAAGGGATGTCTCTAATAGGAGATGCGATTTCACACGCTGTTCTACCAGGAGTGGCAATTTCTTACATGATAGGCATCAACTTCTTTTATGGCGCAGTTGTCGCAGGTTTATTAACGGCTTTGGGAATTAATTATGTTGATCAAAAAAGTCGTATAAAATCAGACTCTGCAATTGGGATTGTGTTTTCGGCATTTTTTGCATTAGGTGTTATCCTTATGCAAAAGGCTCAGAGTGCGATTGATTTGTCTTCCATTTTATTTGGAAATGTTTTAACAGTAAGTAATACGGATCGTTATATTACCATGGCTGTAGGTTTGCTTGTGGTTTTAGTCGTTCTTTTATTTTATAAAGAATTATTAATTACAACTTTTGATCCAACAATGGCTAAAGCTTATGGACTGCCAGTCGATTTAATTAACTATGGAATTATGATTTTACTCACTCTAGTTTCTGTAGCGTCTTTACAAACAGTTGGAGTCATATTAGTAGTAGCTTTATTAATTACGCCAGCTTCTACAGCTTATTTATTAACAAGCAATTTAACTAAAATGATTGTTTTAAGTGCTTTATTAGGTGCGATTGCTGCTGTGGCAGGTTTATACTACAGCTTTGCTTATAACTTACCATCAGGAGCCGTTATTGTGTTAGCAGCAGCTACTATGTTCATCCTCGCTTTCTTATTTTCACCAAAGCAAGGATTGGTATGGCGTAAAATTAAATATAATCATCAATAATTTGTTTAAAAAAGGAGATTTTGTTCATGAAAAAGAAGAATTTTTTACGAATAATTAAAGTTCTTGCAATTACCGCCATGGGATTCTTATTCGTTGCATGTGGGAACGGAGAAGATACATCTACTGGAGAAGGTGACACTGAGAATACCTTAAATGTAGTGAGCAGTTTTTCTATCTTGACAGACATGATAGAAGAAATTGGAGGCGAGTACGTGAGTGTACACAATTTAGTTCCAATTGGTACAGATCCTCATGAATACGAACCTTTACCAGAAGATATTAAAGCTGCAACAGATGCCGATCTTTTACTTTATAATGGTTTAAATCTTGAAGGTGGAGAGAATGGCTGGTTCTTTAAGTTAGCAAATTCTGTTGGAAAAACAGAAGAAAGTATCTTTGAAGCTTCTGAAGATGTTGAACCAATGTATTTAGCGGATGAAGAAGGAAACCAAGAAGTTAACCCTCATGCATTTTTGTCTCCAAAAGTAGGGATACAGATGACAGAGAATATTCGCGAAGCGTTAGTTGAACAAATGCCTGAAAATGCAGAATACTTTGAACAAAGTGCTGCTGATTATTTAGAACGACTCAATCAAATTGACACAGAGTATACTGAAGGAATTGGGAGTATCCCCGAAGAAAATCGAGTATTTATTGCAAGCGAACAAGCTTTTCAATATATGACGAATGAATATGGCTTAAAAGAAGGATATATTTGGGCCATTGATACGGATGAAAACGGAAGCCCAGATCAAATTAGAAATGCTATAGAATTTGTAAATAAAAATCAACCCAATGTTTTATTTATCGAATCGAATGTGGATAGGAGACCTATGGAAACAATATCTGCTGAAACAGGCGTTGATATTTATGAGCGTGCAGTTCTATCCGATGAAATTGCTAAACCCGGTGAAGAAGGCGATTCTTATATTGAATATTTAGAGTATAACTTAGATGTTATTATAAATGGCTTAACAGAATAAAATTTTTAATAGGTTAAAATATGTTTATAATAAAGATCTACACAATTCAATGAATTATGTAGATCTTTTTTGTATAATAGATCAAGTAAGATAAACTATTTCACAAATATATTTTTATAATAGGAGAAAACTATGACAACTTATTTAAACGTAGGAAAAATTGTCAATACACACGGAATCAAAGGTGAAGTACGCGTTCAGTCACAAACAGAAAATCCCAAAGAACGTTACCAAGTTGGATCAGAACTTGTGATTGAAATGAGTGAGAATGAACAAATCCCTGTTACTGTAAAATCACATCGCGTACATAAAAATTTTGATCTTTTAACTTTTGAAGATTATCCATCAATCAATGATGTTGAAAGATTTAAAAATAAAATGCTACAAATTGATGAAAAGCTGCTTCCTGATTTAGATGAGGGAGTATACTATGAGAGTGAAATCGTTGGAGCAACTGTTTTTGATGAAGGAAAGAATAAAGTTGGAACATTAAAAGAAATTTTATTTTTGCCCGCTAATGATGTTTGGGTTGTTGAACGTCCGAATAAAAAAGACCTTTTACTGCCTTTTATTGAGTCGGTAGTCTTGGATGTCGATACGGTGAAGAAAGAAATTATTGTTCATGTGTTAGAAGGGTTAGATGTTGATGAAGATTGATATTTTAACGTTGTTTCCTGAAATGTTTGAAAGCCCCTTTAATTATTCAATGGTCAAACGAGCAATTGAGGGTGGACAAGTGGAGATCAATCCCATAAACTTTCGAGAATATGGCGTAGGGAAGCACCAAATGGTTGATGATACTCCTTATGGTGGTGGAGCAGGGATGTTACTGAAACCTGAACCAATATTTGAAGCGATAGAAGAAATTGAAAAAAATGATCCAGGAATTAAAAAAAGAGTTATTTTAATGGATCCAGCTGGAAAACCCTTTAATCAAGAAATGGCAGAAGAATTCTCTAAAGAAGAGCATCTTGTGTTTATATGTGGACATTATGAAGGCTATGATGAGCGTATTAGGACGCTTGTAACAGATGAGGTATCTCTTGGTGATTATGTACTAACAGGTGGAGAGTTAGCAGCGATGGTTATGGTAGATACGACCGTGCGGCTATTGCCTGGAGTCGTTGGGAATGAATCTTCAATTATTGATGATTCTCATTCTACAGGATTACTTGAACATCCTCATTATACGCGGCCAGCAACCTATAGAGGCATGGATGTTCCGCCTGTTTTAACGAGTGGAAACCATGGCTTAATCGAAGAATGGCGTCATAAGGAATCTCTACGCAGAACATTCCAACGGCGACCGGATTTAATTGAAGGAATTGATCTTACTGACAAAGAAAAAGAATGGCTGACTGAATTTTCTTTAGAAGAAAAAGAATAAAAATATTTTACGAAGACCTTCCATTTTAAATAATGGAGGTTTTTTAATTAAACAATATTTATTAATAGTCAAAAAATCTTATCTTATCAATTAATTCTATGCGATGAAAATTACCTTCGCATATGTTAAAATAAGAGTAATGTAAAAAGGAAAACGAATGAAAGGTAAGTATATGACATATTCAGAAAAAGTAATAGAAGCGATTCAAACGGGAAATTTAGATGAAGTCGATGAACTGATTCAACTTGCGTTAGGTGCGGATGATGAAGAGACTTTATACCTTCTTGGAAATACATTATTCCAATTGGGATTCTTAGAAGAAACAAAAAGGGTTTACAATCATTTAATTGATATTAATCCAAGCGATGATGAACTAAAAATATATTTAGCAGAGATTGAAATTGAAGATGGTCAAGAGTTAGAGGCACTCGAACTCTTACATTCAATTGATCCAACAAGTTCGTCATATTCTCAATCTTTACTTGTACAAGCTGATTATTATCATTTAAATGGCTTACCAGAAGTTAGTATTCAAAAACTAGAAGAAGCTGAAGAACTTTTACCTGAAGAACCAGTTGTCAAATTTGCTTTAGCCGAAGTTTATTTTACCACTGCAGAATATCAACTTGCCGCAAATTATTACGAAGTATTAATTGACGACAACGTTGAAGAAGTAGCAGGAACACTTATAAATGCTCGTTTAGGGAATGCTTATCTGATGCTTGGTAATTATGAAAAAGCTATTGAGAATTTGAATGAAGCTTTATCCTATAAAGATGATCCTGAAGTTTATTATCAGTTAGGTTTCGCTTATATTCAACAAGAAGAATTCCAAAAAGCCATAGATGTTTTAAATCAAGCAAAAGAGATTGATCCAAGTTTAGTTTCTGTATATATTCTTCTAAGTGAGGCCTTCGAGCAATTAAATCAACTAGAGAATTCCTTACAAGCAATAGAAGAAGGAATCACGATCAATGAAATTAATATAGAGTTATACTTACTGGCTGCTGAATATGCAGCTAAATTGGATGATTATCCAAAAGCAGAATCTTACTATCAAGAAGCTTTAAAAATTGAGCCAGAAAACGAGCGTATTATTTTGAAGTATGCTGAATTTTTAAATTATATGGCTAGTTATGAAGATATTCTTGAATTATTTGCTCAAGTTCCTGAACAGATTCAACAACTACCAGAAGCGATGTGGATACTCGCTACAGCAAATAATGAATTAGACGAATATGACAAAGCAAGAAACCTTTTTGATCAAGCTTATAGTTATTTAGAAGATAACTTGGACTTTTTAAAAGATTATGCCTTTTTCTTAAGAGAAGATGGTCGCAGAGATAAAATGCAAGAAGTATTAGAAAAATATACAGCAATGAATCCAGAATATGATGATGATATTGCTTCATTAATGGATGATTATCCATACTAATGTAACTTAATGGATGAGAGGTGAACGAACATGAATACATCCGTTACGAATAAAAAGAAAAAACAGTTTTTAAGATGGTTTACAAAAAATTATACATTGAAACGTCGCGAATCACTTTGGATTTTAGATTATCTATTTAATCATGATATTATGCTTGAAAAAACACACTTTGTAGAACAAGCAAATAAAGCGCCAAGAGGAATTTACATGTCTGTAAGAGATAATCACCAACCAGCCTTTCGTTTCTACAAAAATGGACATACATTCAAAGATGCTATGCAAGCTTTTCATGAAATTCGCTTAAATTGGAGTTCACAATTATATATTGAAATGGATTTTGAGAATGCTTGGCAATTTCCAGAATATTTAGCTGTTTTAGAAGATAATCCATATGCTCGCTGGAATGATAATATTCCAACAGAGTTAGTGGAACAAATGGACGATGCATTAACTTATGAAACTTTAATGAATGCCCGGAAAAATTTATTAGATGAAATAGATGACAGTTTAATCGAAGGTCAAGAAGAAAAGTTCACAGATTTGACGGAAGCTTTGAAAGAAATCGAACGTAAAATTGACCAAACGATTGTATAATTACATGTTTCATTCTACACTTTAAGAAAGAATTATAAATGAGAGGATTTTGCTCGTGGAAATGAAAGAAATGCAAAAGCAAGTGGATGACTATATCGGTCAGTTTAAAGTGGGCTATTTCTCGCCATTAGCCATGATGGCTCGTGTAACGGAAGAAGTTGGAGAATTAGCACGAGAAATTAATCATTACTATGGTGAAAAGCAAAAGAAAAGCTCTGAAGATGAAAAAGAAGTATCAGAAGAATTAGCAGATGTATTATTTATTATTATCACAATGGCAAATGCTTTAGATATTGACTTAACAGAAGCATTTGAACGTACAATGGAAAAGTTTGAGACTCGTGATAAATATCGTTTTGAACGTGTTGATGAAGAGACATCTGATTAAAAGGTTGCGTTGAAATGGAAAATAAATTAACAATTGATGGAGAATTTAAACGAGCTGTTCCAATCCTAGATAAAATTATTGAAGCAGGTTTTGAAGCTTATTTTGTCGGAGGAAGTGTTCGCGATCGATTATTAAATCTTGAAGTAAATGATGTAGACATTGCAACAAGTGCTCATCCTTATGAAATCAAGCAAATTTTCAATCGGACAGTAGATGTGGGAATAGAACATGGAACAGTTTTAGTTTTATACAATGACGATAGTTACGAAATTACGACTTTTCGAACCGAATCTACGTATAAAGATTTTAGACGTCCAGATTCGGTTACTTTTGTGCGATCGTTAAGGGAAGATCTTAAAAGAAGAGATTTTACTATGAATGCGATAGCAGTTGATATTAATGGCTATGTATTTGACCCTTATGAAGGTATAAAAGATTTAAAAGCTGGAATAATACGTGCGGTCGGAAATCCTCACGAACGCTTTCAAGAAGATGCTCTACGTATGATGCGGGCTGTACGTTTTGCTGCACAGTTAGATTTTGAGATTGAAAAAGAAACTCAAAATTCAATTAAAGATAATGCAGCATTATTACAAAATATCGCTGTGGAACGAATTCAAATTGAATTTGAAAAACTATTGATTAGCCAGTGGCGTTCAAAAGGGCTTCAAGCGATGATACAATCGCAACTTTACATGTATTGTCCCGATTTAGCGAATAAAAAAGCGGCTCTTGTTTCTTTAATTTCAGATAATATATCATTTAAAAATGTAGAATCTGCTTGGGCTTTTTTGCTTTATAAGATAGATGAATATTATCCTGGAACGGACTTTAAACCTGTTCGCTTCTTAAAAAAATGGAAACTTTCAAATAAAATGATTCAAGATGCATTGACTTTATTTGACGGCTTAAAATTCCGAATCAAAAATGAAGAAATAAATGCTTGGGAAATTTTCAATTTAGGAAAAGAATCTGCCTTAGAAGTTGAAGCGCTCATGAAACATTTGGGAGCAGAAACAAAGCACGAAGAAGTATTATCTGTATATAATCGTTTGTCCATTCATAAAAAAGATGAATTAGACATTTCTGGACATGATTTAATGCAGCGCACTTCTGAGAAACCCGGTAAATGGATGAGTGAAGCCATTGAAGCGTCTTTAAAAGCAGTGGTTTACAATGAGATAAATAATGAAAAAGAAGCTATTATTCAGTGGCTAGATAAAGAAAATAAAATTCCTTATCAAAATGATGATAAATAGAAAGAACGAAAACGAGGTGTAAATTCTTTGCGTCCTGATCAAATATACGCAATTGTGGATATCGAAGCGACTGGTGGCAGCGTAGGAGCTGACGAGCGAATTATTCAGTTTGCTTGTGTTTTGCTCAAAAATGGGGAAGTGATTCACACTTTTGAAACATTTGTCAATCCAGGGAGAAATATCCCAAGAAACATTAAACAACTGACTGGCATTTCAAATAAAGATGTTAGAAGAGCGCCTTATTTTGAAGAAATTGCGCCAATTATAACCCGTTTACTAGAAGATACAGTTTTTGTAGCTCATAACGTTGGCTTTGATTACCGCTTTTTAAATGAACAATTATTTCTTCATGATTTTACGCCTTTAGAGATTCCAGCAATCGATACAGTAGAATTAACTCAAATTATCTATCCTTCACTTGATAGTTTTCAATTGGAAGATATTGCAAATGCTTTAGGATATGACTTACAAGATGCTCATGATGCATTAGCGGATGCCAAAGCAACGGTGCATATTTTTAAAGAATTATTTAAAAAGGCGACTTCTTTACCGCTGGTGACTTTAGAAAAATTAAAGGTGCTATCTCCAAGTACAACCCATGAGACTTCTTTATTTTTTTCTGAAGCACTAAGCTATGCAAAAAATTATAAAGAACCATTGGCTGATGATCTAGTAGTTGTAAATCAAATTGCTATGCAAAAGCCCAAAAAAATAGACAGTAAAGAAATCATTGAGATAGGACCACAGTATCCTTTCTCTAAGTCCGGAAAAGAAAAATATCTATATCCAAACTATTCCTATCGCAATGTGCAATCTGAAATGATGGATTTAGTGTATGAATATTTGACCTCTGATTTTTCGCTTGAAAAATTAGCAATTGAAGTTCCACCTGGTGTCGGAAAGTCTTTAGGTTATTTATTTCCTGCATCATTTTTAGCAACACCTGAAGAGCCTATCGTCATCAGTACATATACTACTGTACTCCAAGACCAATTACTGAATGAAACAATTCCGGCATTGGAAAAGATGGTTGATCGAAAGATTAAAACAACCTTAGTCAAAAGCAGTCATCATTATTTATCATTGAGCGTTTTTGAACGATGGTTAAATAAAATAACAGCGGACGATTCTGAAGCTTATCTTTGTATGCGGGTATTGGTTTGGTTGACTGAAACACTAACTGGAGATCTATCTGAAATTAATGCCGGAAGTCATTTAGATTTGGTTTTCTGGCAAGATATTCGTGCGTCTAAAAACCAATACACAGATACACATTGGCAAGCATATGATTTTTATGAACGAATTAAAGAAGAAAGCAAGAAGAGTGAGTTCATTATTACCAATCACCACTATTTAACTTATGATTGGCAAAGTGAAAATCCTGTTATTCCAAATTTAGAGAATTTGATTATAGATGAAGCTCATCATTTTGCGGATGTATCGACTCAAAGTAGTACTATTACGTTACAAGGAAATGAAATTCCAGAGCAATTAGACAAGATGGGTTCCTTGTCAAATGAGACAGGTATTTTCAAATTGATCTATTATCTAAGTGTCAAAAATTATATTAAACAAAATGATATGAAAGTCCTTGCTAGAACGACTGCTGCTTTATCAGAAACGTGGAGCAATTTTTTTGAAAATTTGATCTTGTATTTTGGGAAGCAAGAATTTACGCAAAGAAAAGATTCAAACTTTGTAGAATATGAATATGATTTAGATTTTTTAACACTTAAACAAAAAAAGTGGCGAAAAAATATCTTACGTACGATTGAAGAATTTGTGTTAACTAGTCAAAAAATTTCAAAAGAAGCGTTTAAACATTTTGAAAAGTTAGATGATGAACAACAATTATTATTAATTGAGTTAGGCAATCTAACGTCTTATATAAAAGATTGGCATAGTCGTTTGAAACACACGCTTGCTTTTGATAAATATTCACCAAAAGCATTACGTTGGGCTAGTTTTTTACCTGAGAATATGAAGAATACTTTACAATTACATGTGCTAAAATGGGGATCGCAGAATTCATTCGTTGATTATTTAGCTACTCATTCAAAAGTTGTTTTTACAAGTAGTACATTATCTTTCCGAGATTCAGAAGATTATTTTTCTAGTCAGTTGAAAAATTTACCTTTACAATTTCATCAATTTGAAAGTTCGTTTGATTATGGAAAGCAAGTAAGATTGATGTTACCGGAAGATCGAATTAATCCAAAAGAAATGCATAAAAATGATTATCCAAAACGACTTGCAGAAAGTATTGCTCAAATTTTAAGTAAAACAAAAGTAAGTACTATTATTCTTTTTAGATCACTTTCTGTCCTTGAAGAAGTTTACGAAATAATAACAGAAGATAAAGAATTGCTAGATTATTTAATTTTAGCTCAATCGATTTCAGGAACACGAAATCGAATCCTTAAAAACTTTAAACGTAATAAGCCATCTGTTATTTTAGGTGCAGATAGTTTCTTTGAAGGGATTGACTTGCCTGATGAAGAGTTAGAGCTTGTCATTTTAACAAGATTACCATTTCCTGCACCTAATACACCGCTAACACGTTTAAAAACGGAGTATTTAAAAGAACAAGGTGTACATCCATTTATTGGGGAACTTTTACCTCAAGCAACCTTAAAATATAAGCAAGCTTTTGGTCGTTTAATCCGAAAAAACTCAGATCATGGAGTAATGGTTGTTTTAGATGATCGAATACTAACAGCGAGCTATTCAGATACCTTTATAAATGCATTACCTAAAGGCGTGCCGATGGAAATTTATCCAAATGATCAATTGGGTGATGAAATTCAGAGATTCTTAGACAAACCATAATCAATAGCACTAGCATCTACAAAAACGCTAAAATTACTTATTCATATATTTCAATTAAGGTTAGAGTTTGCTATAATATATGAGTTGAATTTGTATAGAGAGAGTTGAGCGAGTATGAAGAAATTTTTAATTGGTCTGTTAATAACAATGTTACTCTTAATTTTTGGTGTGACGACATTAGTGACTCGTTCATTATCACCGTATAACCAAGCGAGAGCGGAGACAATTGCACTGGCTGAAAGAAGAGCAGATCTAGTCGAAGCTGATGAATTCTATTGGTACAATGGCGATGAAACTTTCTTTACAATTACTGGAGAAAATAGTGAAGGGATTCCTATAGTCGTTATTGTTCAACAAGACGGGGGAGCTATTGAAGTCTTGGACCAAGAAGATATTATATCAGAGCATGAGGCTGTAGTAGAGACCCATAACCGAGAAAATCCAGAAAAAATATTAGAAGCTAGAATTGGGATATATAATGATCAGCCTGTTTGGGAAGTTAGCTTTCGACTTGAGAACGAGCAGATAGGATATACGTTATTATCATTAACTTCTGGCGAATGGATTCGAACAATTAAAAATATTTAATGATATATAAATGAGAAGATAGGGGATATAGAATGGAACAAATTTCAATTATTGATTCTAAGCATCACGTTGATCAAGAAGTACAAATCAAAGGTTGGGTAGCGAATAAACGCTCAAGTGGTAAAATTGCTTTTCTAGAATTAAGAGATGGTACAGCATTTTTCCAAGGTGTTGTTTTAAAAAATGAAGTTGGTGAAGAATTATTTGAACAAGCCACTCATTTAAACCAAGAGACTTCTGTAGTGATTACTGGGACAATTCAAGAAGACACACGTTCAAAATTTGGTTATGAAATTCATGTAACAGGCATTGAAATTCTAGGAGAATCTGAAGATTATCCTATTACACCAAAAGAGCACGGTACAGACTTCTTAATGGACCATCGTCATTTATGGTTACGTTCTTCAAAACAACATGCCATTATGTTAGTAAGAAACGAAATGATCCGTGCAACGTATGAGTTCTTCAATAAAGAAGGGTTTGTAAACATTGATTCTCCTATTTTGACGGCAGTTGCAGGCGAGAATACAACTGATTTATTCCATATTGATTATTTTGATGAGGATGCTTATCTAGCACAAACAGGTCAATTACATGCAGAAGCTGCGGCAATGGCTTTTGGCAAGGTATTCACATTTGGACCGACTTTCCGTGCAGAAAAATCTAAAACGCGTCGTCATTTAACAGAATTTTGGATGATTGAACCCGAAATGGCTTTTATGCATCAAGATGAATCATTGGAAATTCAAGAACAATATGTCGCTTATTTAGTTCAAAGCGTCCTTGATAATTGTGATTATGCACTTGATGTATTGGGTCGTGACCGCGAAACATTAGAAAAATATACAAAACTACCTTATCCACGTATTTCTTATGATGAAGCCGTTGAATTACTACAGAAAAATGATTTTGATGTCGAATGGGGCGTAGATTTTGGTTCTCCAGAAGAAACCTTTATCGCAAACCAATATGATCAACCCGTCTTTATTGTAAATTATCCAAAAGAGATTAAACCATTTTACATGCCAACACATCCAGAACGAGATGATATTGTATTATGTGCTGATCTAATCGCACCAGAAGGATATGGTGAAATTATTGGAGGATCTGAACGTGAGTCAGATTATGAAACGTTAAGACAAAATATTATAGACTTTGGGTTAAATGTAGAAGACTACGAATGGTATTTAGACTTACGTCGTTATGGTTCAGTTTCAACATCTGGATTTGGTTTAGGTTTAGAACGTGCGGTGACTTGGATTACAGGAACCAAACATATTCGTGAATCTATTCCATTCCCAAGACTGTTAAATCGATTAACTCCATAATAAACAATCAAATATTCAAAAAACTTAAAGACACCTTAAACTGCATAAGGTGTCTTTGTAAATTGAGGTTAAAGCTCTATTTTGAATATCATAAATTAAACTATATAAGAAAGTAGAGTGTCATTTATGGAAAATGAATTAATTCTAGATTGGATAAATACAGGTCAGACAGTATTACCGACACTCTTATTAAGATATTATCGGGACTTAAATTTATCAAATGATGAATTGGTTTTAATCTTACAACTGAAATCCTATATGGATAAAGGAGAACCTTTTCCAAATACTGAAATGATTGCTAAAAATATGCAAATGACAGAACGGAATGTATTTAAAGCAATTCATCAACTCATCCAAAAGAAAGTACTATCTATAGAGACAAATAAAGATGAAAATGGGGTTACTCAAGATGCTTATTCATTGAATATGTTATGGGAAAAAATACTTATTATAATGAAACAAGAAAAATCTGAGAAAACCATTGAGAAAGAGGAAAAAGAAGAAAAAAATCTCTATTCTATGTTTGAATCTGAATTTGGACGACCTTTATCTCCAATTGAGATGGAAACGCTGGTCATGTGGATAGAAGATGATAAATACTCTCCTGAACTTATCCAATTAGCTTTAAGAGAAGCAGTATTAAGTCAAGTTTATAATTTTAAATACATTGATCGTATTTTATTAAATTGGGAAAAAAAGAATATTCGCACGAAGGAACAAGTAGAAAAAGAAGCACAAAATTATCGAGATTATTCCAACAATAAAGGATCAAATTTAGAAGATGAAGACCAAAATGATTCAGGCCCAGTTCCAATGATTAATTGGTTAAAAGATGATAATGACAATAACTAGAACTAGAGGTAGATAATTTGCTAACAGAAAAACAATTATTGAATGATGTCGAGACAACAAAAGTAATTGAAGCGATGGGTAGAATATTTCCTGAAGCAAAAGCAGAATTAAATCATAGAAACGCTTTTGAATTATTAATCGCTGTTATTTTAAGTGCTCAAACAACAGACGTTGGTGTAAATAAGGCAACTCCAGCACTTTTTGAAGCTTACCCAACACCTGAATTGATGATGGAAGCAAACTTAGAAGATTTGGAAGATAAAATTAAAACAATTGGTTTATACAGAAATAAAGCAAAATTTATAAAGAAAACAGC
>Ga0209487_1002465_pt1 | contig 15060 bp, 14 predicted proteins | sample Poulit2012_FD_187524 | JGI IMG/M metagenome (GOLD analysis project Ga0209487, IMG submission 187524) | Agricultural soil microbial communities from Georgia to study Nitrogen management - Poultry litter 2012 (SPAdes) (version 2) | ecosystem: Environmental > Terrestrial > Soil > Agricultural land... | reverse complement strand
CCAGATAACATTCTTAATTTTTTCGAGCCAAAATGACCAGGCATTTGGCGACCACCTGAGTTTGGGTCTTCTGCTTTTGCAAAAGATTGTAACATCAACTCTTTAATTGTCATTCCTAATGTTAAAACAACACCAATATCGCGGTAATATGGAGCAGAATAATCTTTTGTTTTATCGAGAGCATAAGCCGCACCAACTTGTTGAGCTTCTTGACCTTGACAGGACACTAAGAATGGTATTCTCCCAGCGCGATTCAACAACCAAGTTCTTTCATCAAATCGCCTTGACTTTAGCATTAAGCGATACATCTCTATGACGTCGTCGTCTGTAAGATCTAATTCATTGTGATTAATCATTTCATCTCTCCTCTCATATTGTGTGGATGGGTTGATTATCAACAGCTAATGCAACTTCTTGAATGGCCTCACTCAGTGAAGGATGCGGATGAATAGCGAGTCCAATCTCTGTAGCTGTCGCGTCTAATAACATGGCTAAACCTGCTTCAGAAATTAATTCGGTTACCTGTTCACCAACCATGTGTACACCAATTAAATCATTTGTGTCTTGATCAATGATCATTTTTATAAAACCAGAATCATTTCCATTAACTAATGCTTTTCCTATTGAGGAAAATGATAATTTTTTAGTTTGATAATTGATTTTTTTGTCCATAACTTCTTGTTCACTGAGTCCAACCGTAGCGATTTCCGGTTGACTATAAACACAACTTGGTGCATATGTTGATTGAGCTAATTTTTCAGTGAGGTCAGTCATATGTTCCACAGCCATTTTTCCTTCATGAGCCGCAACATGTGCTAATTGTTGCCTTCCAATACAATCGCCTACAGCGTAGATGTGTGATTCTTTTGTTTGATAATACTCATTCACTTTTATAAAACCTGCTTGACTTAATTCAATTGATGTATTTTCTATACCGATATCATTTACATTAGCTTTTCTGCCAATCGCAACTAATATTTTACTCGACTGGATGGTGTGTTCACTTTCTTTATGTTTTAGATGTACGGTGACATGATCTTGATTCTTTTGTTCTGTTGTAACCACCAATGTGTCTGTTAAGATATTAATTCCCTTTTGGTTAAATTCTTTTTCTATTGCATTTGAAAGATCTTGATCAAAGGACGGTAATAAATGAGACTCACTTTCTACTAAAGTGACGTCTACACCAAAGTCATTTAACATAGAGGCCCACTCAACACCAATCACACCGCCACCTACGATTGTAATTGATTCTGGTAATTCTTCTAATAATAATGCATCATCTGACGATAATATGAACTCACCGTCAAAAGGTAAGGACTCCAATTCAATTGTTTTTGTACCCGTGGCGATAATTACCTGTTCTCCTATCAAAATAGTGTTTTCTTTGGTATCAGCATACTGAACAGAGATCGCACCAGGCATCGGCGAAAAGATTGATGGTCCCAATAATCGTCCAAAACCTTGATAGATATCAATTTGATTTTTTTTCATTAAAAACTGTAACCCTTGGAAAAGCTGTTCTACTACTTGTTTTTTTCGTTTTTGAATAGTTGAAAAATCAATTTTTGGCCTCGATGATTCTATTCCAAATTTTTGACTATTTAATATAGTTTGATAGATGGAGGCACTCTTCAGTAATGTTTTTGTCGGTATGCAACCTTGATGTAAACAAGTTCCACCAATTAATTTTTCTTCGACTAGAGCGACACTTAAGCCTAATTGTTTTGCGCGGATGGCCGCAACATAGCCTCCCATGCCACCACCTAATATGACTAGGTCATAATTTTTACTCATAAAAAAACTCCCTTTAACTTAATTATTTTGGAGTAACGTACTTATACGTATAATATAACATCATGATGTGGTCATTAGCAAGTATTTTATGATTTGATATTAGTACCTAGTTATAATTTATGGCAATAAAAAATAGTTGTGATGTAGATCCACAACTATTTTTATTTTACTTATTCAAAGAAAGCGCGATAAAGTGACTGAACAGATGCTTCAACGTCTTTTTCTTTAACACCAAACATCAACGATACTTCCGAAGAACCCTGGTTAATCATATCAATATTCACACCAATATCATAAAATGCTTTTGTAGCGGTATAAGCCGTTCCTACCTTTTTTCTCATACCCTCTCCTACAACCATGATTAATGCTAATTCACGTTGGGTTGAGACGTGATCTGGCTTTAATTCAGTTTTTATCCGGTTAATGATGTTTTTTTCTTTTGTTTCATCTATTTGGTCAGCTCTCATAATCACTGATAAGTCATCAATTCCTGAAGGTGTGTGTTCATATGAAATTCCCTCATCTTCTAAGATATTCAGAAGACGACGTCCAAACCCAATTTCCCTATTCATTAGATACTTACTGACATAAAGACTCATAAAGCCTTTATCACTAGCGATCCCGACAACAGGATCTCCTTGAAATTCTTTTTCTGATACAATGATTGTACCTAATCCATTTGGGTTATTTGTATTTTTTATAGCAACAGGAATTTCTGCCCTAATAGCTGGCATCAATGCCTCAGGATGAAAAACTGTAAAACCGGCATAAGATAATTCACGCATTTCCTTATAGGTTAATGATGTGATTTCTTTTGGATTATCAACAATTTGTGGATTAACACAATAGACAGAGTCGACATCTGTAAAATTTTCGTAAATTTCTGCTTTTACACCTGCTGCAACAATTGAACCTGTAATATCTGAGCCACCTCTAGAAAAAGTGACGAGCTTTCCTGATTTTGTATAACCAAAAAATCCAGGAATAACAAGAATCTCTTGATAATCCCTCAATTTATAAAGCTTCTCAAAACACTCGTCCAATATCTGAGCTTGACCAGGTTGATCACTTAATATGATCCCTGCATCTTGTGGATTCATATAGCGTGCTTGAATTCCTAACGATTGTAAATATTCACTGAGTAGTTGTGCTAATGAATCTTCACCGATTGATTTCAGTGCTTCCAATTTAAAATCAAGATCTCCTTCACCCGCAAATACAGCTTTAATATTTGTCTCTATCCGGCCTAGCACTTGCTGAGAAAGACCAAGATCATCAATAATCGATTGATAGCGAGCAATCACTTGATTTAATTCTTCTTGATAACTATTTTTTTTAATAAAAGATTGACCAAGTTCAATCAGTAAATCGGTTACTTTAATATCATTGTCGTGACGCTTTCCTGGAGCAGAAACAACAATGACACGACGAGCTGGATCACTTTGAATGATTTTGGCTACTTTTTTTAATTGTCCAGCATCTGCTACTGAACTTCCCCCAAACTTTGCTACTTTCATGATACACATCCCCAATATTTTTTCTTTATAGAGAGTTTACCACAAAAATAGGGTTTGTGTTAATGAAAATTCAGATAATTGTCACTTTAGTATGAAACAAAAATCTTTCACCGATAAATAAACATTTGGGTCCAATATTTTCCTTGTTCGACATAGCCCACTCCTATATGTGTGAAGTCTCCTAAAATGTTCGCACGATGACCTGGGCTGTTCATCCAAGCCCTGAAGACGGCATGCGGTGTTTGTTGGCCTTGTGCAATATTTTCAGCGGCTCTTTGATACTTTATTCCAAAGGCTTGCATCATATCAAATGGAGAACCATAAGTTGGACTTGTATGAGAAAAATAGCGTTGTTGCATCATATCTAACGATTTATGCCTTGCTACACGAGAGAGTTCCCAATCTGGCCTAAGTTCTTTTAAACCATGCCTAGCACGCTCTTGATTAACTAATTGAATAACGATATGTTCTGTGTGCTTAATTTGATCAATATTCGGCACGGTAATCTTTTGGTTTGGATAAATTAAATCAGGATTTTCAAGTTGAGGATTTGCCTCAATTATTTCTGTTACACCAATTTGATAGCGTAAGGCTATTTTCCATAATGTATCATTGGGTTGAACAGTGTAAATCGATTCTGCTTTTAGACCAACAGGAATGAATAGCATTAACAGAAAAGTTATTGTAAGTACTTTTTTCATCAAAAAACCTCCTTTTTATTAGTGTGTAATAAAAAAGAGGTTTTATGCATCTAAAGAATGGTGTTTTTTTGGGTTACTTTAAAGCAAAATCCATAATATTCAGATTCGTTAATCTTGATCCAACGATATTTTTAAAAAATTAACTCGCACGATAAGCAAGACGTAAATGATCAGCGACCATTGCGATAAATTCAGAGTTGGTTGGTTTCGCTTTGGAACTGCTGACGGTATAGCCAAATAAATCAGAGATGGATTCAACATTCCCTCTGCTCCAAGCAACTTCAATCGCGTGACGAATGGCCCGTTCGACTCGTGAAGGTGTGGTGTTGTACTTTTTGGCAATATCAGGGTACAATACCTTAGTGATTGAACCTAATAATTCAACATCGTTAAATATCATCGTGATGGCTTCACGTAAATACATATAACCTTTAATATGAGCCGGAACACCGACTTCATGGATAATATTGGTGATACTTGCTTCTAAATCAAACTTCTTTTGTTTATGATCAGGGTGTTTCGCTGTCCTTCTTTCTATTTTTGTCTCTCCGCTTACTTGTCTAACCTGCTCCGCTAAGTACTCCAGATCAAACGGTTTTAAAATAAAGTAAGAAGCACCTAATTGAGCAGCATTCTTCATCACATCTTCTTGACCAAAAGCTGTCAACATAATGATATTAGGTTGTTTGTCTAAAGATAGTTCTTTCATCTCTTTGAGAACAGCTATACCATCCATATGTGGCATGATAATGTCCAAGATAACCACATCTGGCTTATTTTCAACAATAAGCTCAAGACTATCTCTGCCATTATAAGCAGTACCAACTACTTCGATATCTTCTTGTGTTTCGAAGTACTCCTCCATTATTCTTACTAATTCTTGGTTATCGTCCACCAAACATACTTTAATTTTCCCCATTATTTGTTTCCTCCTAGATTTTTCTTTTATAGTCTAGATTAAGTTTCGACGGAAAGTAGGAATTCCCTTTTAAATTTGACGGAATAATTTTTATTCGCTAAAACTTCTTATCGTTTGATAAAGGTAGACAAAACCGGCTAATAACTTTACTTTTTTTATCTTTTTTGTCGAATAATAATTTCAAACACATTGTAACATACTTATTTATTTTTTCATCACTTTATGTATATATACATAAAGAGTAGTGCTTTTATTTTCCTGCACTACTCTTCTTTAGTGTATTTATATTGAATGTTGTTGTTTATTGCTCTTAGCCTGCTGATAAAAATGTTTTATTGTAATCAATTTCAGCCTCATTCAACATCCATTCTATATGAATTCCATAACCTGAAGTAGGATCGTTAACAAAGACATGTGTAACTGCTCCAACAATCTTATTATTTTGAATGATTGGACTTCCACTCATCCCCTGAACTATGCCTCCAGTTTCATCTAGTAAGCGCTCATCAGTAACTTTTAAAATCATTCCTTTTGTTGAAGGGTTTTTTTGTTCGATTGCACTGATAATTTCAATATCAAAAGCTTCCACTTCTTCATCATTAATAACGGTTAAAATTTGGGCTTTTCCTTCTCTAACTTCATCAGTTAAAGCTATTGGGATTGGTTCTGTTAGCCAATCAGTGTCTAAGTCGATATCTAGATTGCCAAAGACACCAAATGAACTGTTTTTGGTAATATTCCCTAGTAAACGATCATTTTTATTAAAAGAAGCCCTTTTTTCTCCTGGGAATCCTGAATCACCTTTTTGAATAGAAGTAATTTTGGATCTCACGATGGTTCCAGATTCAATTTCAATGGGTTCATTTGTATCAACATCAGAAATAACATGTCCTAAAGCTCCGTACTTATTGGTAAGCGGATCATAAAAAGTCATTGTTCCTATCCCAGCAGCAGAATCTCTAATGTATAGGCCAATCCTGTAACTATCCGTCTGTTCATCATAAATTGGAGTTAATTTTTCAGTAAATATCTCATTTTTTCTTTTATATTTTATTTCAAGCTTTTCGTTTTTTTCTCCTACCTCTGCTACAATCGGTGCAATATCACTGATAGCTTGAATTGGTTGTTGGTTGATTTCTAAAATGCTATCCCCAACTTTTATCCCCATATCTTTACCAGGTGAAATTTTTTCATCATTTGTATCGAGATAGTGAAAACCGACAACTAATACACCGATTGTATCAAGGTTAACACCTATCGACTCGCCACCTGGAATGACTTGATACTGCTCATTAACATTGACATTGATTTTTTTAAGGGGAATATTTTTATATTGATAATTTAAATCAGTTTGACCGATGTTTTTTGCTTTTATAGAAGATTGATCAAATTCAATAATTTCTTGATTGTCTTTTGCTACAAAATGATCTGAATCACCATAATCCATTAAATTGAAAACTTCAGAATCATTTGTGTATAAATTTATCTCGCTTGGAATCGCTAAATAATCTTTGACTGGAGCTAAAAATGGACCAATTAATAAAGTTAGAATTAGAAGGATTCCGAAAATATATTTGATAAATATTCTTTTCACAATTCACTCTCCTTTTCATTTTCTAATTTTTTGTGTACCTTTACTTTGACCTTGATAGCGACTTTTTAAACCAAGTAAAGTTCTGAAAAATTTGATTTGATTTCCTTCTTTACAAAATAAAAAGAAGCTTATGATAGTATAAGCTTCTCTTATTCATTGATATTTATTTTTTAGCATAAATTATCTAAAAATCAGTTCGAAGTTTTAAGATCATTGGCGCTATTTATTAGCTCTTCAGCATAATTGAGTGATGTATCAGTCAATTCGGAACCCGAAGACATTCGCGCTAATTCATTTATTCGATCCGTTTTTTCTAACAGTTGTACAGATGTTTGTGTCGCTTCTTTCGATGATTCCTTAACTATTAACAGGTGATGATCTGCCATCGCAGCAACTTGTGGCAGATGTGAAATACAAAGGACTTGCGAATCAACAGAGATACTATATATTTTTTCGGCGATGGCTTGTGCGACTCGACCACTTACTCCAGTGTCTACTTCATCAAAAATAACACTTGTCACACCTTGGTGTTTTGCAAATATTGTCTTGAACGCCAACATGATTCTGGAAAGCTCACCACCTGATGCGACTTTGTCCAATGGTTTCAATGGTTCTCCAGGATTGGTGGATAATAAAAAACGAACACGATCAAATCCTGTTTCAACGAGTTGAACAGGTTTTCCGGATAATTCAGGGTCTCCTGTTTTACCTTCACGAATTGTAATTTCTGGTTTAAAGTCTGCTTTTTCTAAATAAAGATCTTTTAATTCTCTTTGAATGACTTTTATTAATTTTTCAGCACCTTTTATACGTAAATCATGCAATTCTTTTGCTTCTATTAATGCATCTGCTGAAAGTTCGCTGATTTGATCTTTTATTGTTTGGATGGACTGATCGCGATTTTCTAATTGATCGATTTCATCTTCAATTTTAGCAGCATACTCCAAAATATCGCTCACTGTGTCACCATATTTTCTCATGAGCATTTGAAGTTCATTCAGACGCGATTCAATAGTAGCTAATCGTTTTTCATCATACGCATTATTATCTAAATAATGACGCAACTCTCCACTGATCTCTTCTAACAAGTAATAATGATTGGAATACTTTTCAGTGATTTCTTCCATTTCTGGTTCATGTGTACTCGCCGTCTCAAGAGAAGTTAAGCCCATTGAAAGCCAGTCCAATCCTTTATGTTCACCCTTTAAAGCATCATAGGCTTGTTGTATATTTTGATAAATCTGTTCGAAATTAACAAGCTTCTCACGTTCATTTTTTAAATCAATGTCTTCATTCAATGTTAAATCTGCTTGATTAATTTCATTTAATTGAAATCGAAGTAAATCAAGTCGCTGTATCATGTCCTGTTCATTTTCACTGAGATCATAAAATTTCGCCTTTGTCTTTTTAAGCTTATCATATACTGTTTGATAATCATTATGTACATCTTGAGCCTCGTCTTTATTAAACATATCTAAAAAATCTAAGTGACGACTTGAATCTAATAATGACTGTGTTTCGTGCTGAGAATGAATATCGATGAGTCGTTGACCAAATTCTCTTAAGATGCCTAAAGTCACTAAAGAACCATTCACCCGACAAATACTTTTTCCTTTTGCGCTGATGGTTCGATGCAATATGACCATACCTTCAGAATCTGATTCGACACCGTATTTTTCAAATAAACGATGTAGATCTCCTTTGACATTTTCAATTGTAAATAATCCTTCTAAAACAGCTTTTTGCTGACCGTGACGGACATACTCAACCGAACCACGACCACCAGCTAAGAGTTCAATAGCATCAATGATAATTGACTTCCCTGCACCAGTTTCACCTGTAAGGACAGTCAAACCATCATTAAATGGAATGGTTAGTTTATTTATAATTGTAAAATTTTCAATCGATAGTTCAGTTAACAAAACAGGTCACCTCGAATAAACAACAGAATTTTTAAAGCATTTTTAAAAATTTTTTTTCGATTTTTTCGGTAACAGCTTCATTTCTGCAGATTATTAAGATCGTATCATCTCCACAGATCGTTCCTATGATTTCTTCCCATTCTAGATGATCAATGAGAGCACCAAGTGCGTTGGCATTTCCAGGTAACGTTTTTAAGATTAAAAAATGCGTAGCTTTATCAAGGCTTACAAAAGCATCTTGCATTAAACGCTTTAGTTTTTCTAGTGGATTGAAACGACGGTCAGCAGGTAAACTATATTTATAGCCACCATTTGCCATCGGGACTTTAATCAAATGAAGTTCTTTGATATCCCTAGAAATCGTTGCTTGTGTCACGTTATAGCCTTCACTTCTTAAAATATCAACCAGATCATCTTGTGTTTCAATATCATGTTTGGTAATATATTCTCTAATTTTTATATGTCGTTGGCCTTTTTTCATGTGAACACCCCTCTCTGTGTCCTAATTGTATTATAGCATCTCATGTGCTTCAGCAACAACAGCCTTAATTTTTTCTTGATGATCTTTTTTGAGCATTTCTTGCTCCGGATTAAAGATAAAGTGTGCTAAAAATTCAATGTTTCCGTCTCCTCCGGTAATGGGTGAATAAGTTAAGTCTTTCAGGTAAAAAAGTGATTCTTCTGCAAATGCAATGCAATTTTGGATAACATCCATATGAACAGCTGGACTTCTAACAATTCCTTTTCTCTCAACCTTTTCTTTGCCAGCCTCAAATTGTGGTTTGATCAATGCAATCACATCTGAACCAGCACTTAAAATATGTCTTAAAGGAGGAAACATTAGTTTTAAAGAAATAAAAGAAACATCAATTGTTGCAAAATTTGGTTGATCACCTTCAAATAAATCTGGTGTGGCATACCGAAAATTGGTTCGCTCCATCACAATCACTCGAGGATCTTGTCTAAGTTCCCATGCAAGCTGATTATAACCAACATCAACTGCGTAACAAAGTCTCACACCATTTTGTAAGGCACAATCTGTAAAACCACCTGTTGATGCGCCTACATCAACCATGACACGGTCAATGAGTGAAACATCGAAATACTCAAGTGCTTTTTCAAGTTTAAAACCGCCACGACCCACATATGGACTCTCTTTTCCCTTAACGGTAATAGGTGTGTCAGCAGGAATTTTCACACCTGGTTTATCCAATCGGTTTGTTCCAGAAAAAACGAGCCCTGCCATTATGGTGCGTTTCGCTTTTTCTCGAGTTTCTATCAATCCTTTTTCAACAAGCAATCGATCTAATCTAATTTTTTTCATTATTTTACCGTACCTTTATTATTAGTTATCATTGAACTTCTTAAACTTGAATAGTTTATTGAAAAAAGCTAACACTTTACCAGCAAAAAGCATGATATCTGTACTGATATGAAGAGCAAAATATTTACCGATAGCTTTTCCACCCACTGTTAAGGCTGCGACAATGCTTGTGACGATAACGTTAATTGTAATGTGAATGGCAGTGCCTTCACCGTAGCCAATATTCTGAGCTAATTGAATGACGACAACGGCTGTTGCTGTCCCACTGATAATCCCAGCTATATCCCCTACCACATCATTACAGAAGCTCGCAAATCGATCTGCATTTCGAATGATATAAACAGCTTCTTTAGCACCGAAGATTTTCTCTGATGCCATTGCATGAAAGGGTTGCTCAGTTGCAGCTGTTGAGGCAATCCCAAGGGTATCAAAAAGAATACCGATAAGAACAATGAGAAGAATAATTAGAATACCGACTCCCCAGATAACGCCGTTTATGAGAGATGATGAAATAACTGAAAAAATAGCCGCTAACACAAAGGTGATAACGGCAATACTCATGCTGAAGTTAATTGATTTTTTTAGTCGTTTATTTTGATTTGTTTTTTTAGACATAAATTTGAATTCCTTATAATGAATATAATTTTTAATGAGATGGTCACTTAAAGAGTAAAAACTGCGGCTTAGGTCCAGTAGGTTTTCCCAGTTGTCTACCTAATGTCACCATTATGGCGGTTCCCCTTTAAAAACAACTTAGCTTTGTCACCAAGAGCTAGACTGGATTGCCACTTAGTCCGCACTATAATTCCCTTTAAGCTTCAAATGAACAGACTAGGAGCTTTCCTCAACAATTCTCTACCATTTTCTAGCCTCTTTTGCAATTTTGATTTCAGATAGCTTACTCATCTTGATAACAAGTGAAAATCGACTATCATCCCCTCAAAAGTCACTCAAGGCAGGCTACACTGTCACTAAAAAGTCTCCTTCTCAGTTAAACAGGTTCATACCCCATTCCATCATTATTCTTTGGCTAAAGTTGACGACAGAAATGGGCCTCCACGGAAAAAGGGTCAACGCCCACATGCCTTTGTGGATCGCCCTCTAACCTTAACTCCCAGCACCGACCCAAGGCTGGGCGCCCTAAGCCGACACAAGGAACTTCATCGATGTGCCCTTTGGCAGATTTTTAGGCCTGCCTTCAAAAATGAAGAATTGACTAGTATACTGCACCATCTCATAGCTTATAATTATAACACAGCTTTTCTTTTTTTTCTATTTTGACAAATTGTTAATCGTCAATTTTTACATCGTTTATCACTGGTCACGTGAACTGATATATGTCACTAAATCAGCTAAAGTTGACTCAAATATTCCTGCTTCTTTAAGTGTGTTTTGGGCTATTTCAATGTGTTGTTTCTTCGCTTTAATTGCACCTTCTAGACCTAATAATTTTGGATAGGTGCTTTTATCATTAGCTTGATCACTACCCACTTGTTTACCAATCAGGTTTTGATCGCCTTCTATATCAAGAATGTCATCTTGTATTTGAAAGATTAATCCAATCTGATGACCAAATTCTTTAATGAGTTTTAAGGTAGTCTTTGAAGCTCCCGCAAGATAGGCGCCCATTTCAACTGCAAAAATGAGTAACTCACCTGTTTTTAAACGATGAATTTGCTCAAGCTCTGATAAATTAACTTGTTTTTCTTCTGCCTCAAGATCAAGGATCTGACCAGCGATCATTCCTGATGGTCCTGACGCATGGCTTAATCGGTTGCTTAACATCACTTTTCGCTCTGGAGAAAGTGACGTTGCTTCTGCGATCACTTGAAAAGCCATTGTCAATAAACCGTCACCTGCTAAGATGGCCGTTGCTTCATCAAATTGAATGTGATTTGTTGGGTTTCCTCTGCGTAAATCATCATCATCCATTGCGGGTAAATCGTCATGAATTAGTGAATATGTATGAATCATTTCGAGGGCAATAGCAGCAGGCAAAACATCTTCTTTATTTCCGCCAAATGCCTCAGCGCTTGCAAACATTAAGATAGGGCGAATTCTTTTGCCACCTGCTTTAATAGAATAGAGCATTGAACTTTTCAGTTTACTTGGAATTGACGTACGTTCAATCGCTCTTACCATTGCCTCGTTAAGATATGTTCGATTCATTTCAATGTAGTCTGCAATGTTAGTTGCCATAAATTAATCCTCCTCAAACTCAATTGGTTTGATTTCTCCTTCATCAGTGACAATATTCGCAACTTGTTTTTCAACTGATGTTAATTTTTCATCACACCATTTTGATAACTTCATTCCTTTTTCGTAATATGATATGGCATCATCTAAAGGCACATCGTCAGCTTCTAGTTTTTTAATAATTTCTTCTAATTCAGACATTGCTGATTCAAAAGTTTGTTTTTCTTTAGTCATGATTATCCTTCCTCACCTTAGATATTTCGGTAACGATTGTTCCATCACTTAATTTAACCGCTAAATCTTCACCTAGTTTCACTTGATCTACCGACTTAACCAACTGACCAGATGCGTTGTAAGTAATGGAATAGCCTCTTTTCATTGTGTTTAATGGACTTAGTAAATGAAGTTGATTGAGAACACCATCAAATTGACTCGTTTTTTTCTCGAAAATTTGTTGAAAACGATTGTGTAATGTTCTCATTAAGTATGTCAAACTTTGTTGATAGGTCTCGATTTGATGCCTAGGATGATGCAGTTTCAGTTGAGATTGTAGGTGCTGAATAGTATGTTGTTTTTTTCTTAACTGTTCAAAAATACTTTTTTCTAGAGAATCAACCACTCGATCAAGTTCTTGTTCCTTTTCAATAATCATTTGTTTGGGATATTGAAAGGCATAATTTTTTTGTAACTGTTCTAATTGTTCTCGTCTTCGAGTGACTAATCGTTTGATTTCTCGGGATAAAACTCTTTCAGACTGTTTAATTTTGCGTTGTAATTCAGTTTGTGATGGAACAGCTAATTCTGCAGCAGATGTTGGCGTTGGTGCTCTTAAGTCTGCTACAAAATCTACAATTGTTGTATCTGTTTCATGACCCACTCCTGAAATGACAGGGATTTTAGAAGCAACAATTGCTCTTGCAACCACCTCTTCATTAAAAGGCCATAGATCTTCAATTGAACCCCCACCACGAGCAATAATTATACTATCTAGAGTAGTTATCTGATTTGCCTGTTCAATTCTTTTCACGAGATCTTCTTTTGCCTGCTCTCCTTGAACAAGTGCTGGAAAGACAGAAATCTTTACAGATGGGAAGCGACGATTAATCGTTGATAGGATATCTTGAATGGCAGCCCCTGTAGGCGAAGTAATCACTCCAATATGTTCTGGAAATTCAGGAATTGACTTTTTAACATTATCTTCAAATAAACCTTCACGCATCAACTTCTCTTTCAGTTGTTCAAAAGCTAAATGTAGCGCCCCCACACCATCAGGAATCATATCATGAACATAAAATTGATATTGACCCATCGCCTCATACACACTGACTTCGCCCTTAACAATCACGTGCAGCCCGTTTTCGGGTTGGAAGCGCAACGAACGATTGTAACCAGCAAACATAACGGCTAAAATTTTTGATTGATCATCTTTTAATGTAAAGTACATATGGCCTCTGCTGTGATGCTTAAAATTCGATATTTCTGCTCTTAGCCACACAGTTGTCAAATGCTGATCGAGCTCAAATTTTCGTTTTATATAACGTGTTAAAGCTGTTACTGTTAAATATTTTTTTGACACGATTATCACACCTAGTTGATTATTGAGAATCTTGATCGATAGCAGCTTTGATTGTGTTTTTAAGGAGCATGGTAATCGTCATTGGTCCGACACCTTTTGGAACAGGCGTTAAAAAACTTGCCTTTTCTTTTACGGAATCGAAATCGACATCACCTGTGAGCGTACCATCTTCTAATCGGTTTATCCCAACATCTATAACAGTCGCACCTTTTTTTATATAAGATTGATTGATCATATGGGCACGACCAACAGCAGCAATTACAATGTCTGCTAATTGAACGAGCTCTTTCAGATTTTTTGTTTTTGAATGACAATAAGTCACCGTTGCATCTTCGTTCAAAAGCAATTGTCCAACCGGTTTACCAACAATATTACTTCTCCCAATCACGACAACGTGTTTGCCCGCAATTTTAATGTCTTTCAATTTAAGCATTGTTAAAATCCCATACGGTGTACACGAAAGAAAAGCATCTTGATTTGTCATCATCCTGCCAATATTAATTGGATGAAAACCATCGACATCTTTTCTTGGATCAATTGCTTCAATCACTTGTTGTTCGTCAATATGTTCTGGTAATGGTAATTGAACTAATATGCCATTAACATTTGAATCATGATTCAACTCATCGATCAACGCCAAAAGCTCACCTTCTGTGGTTTGGTCTGGCAAATTGATTAGATCGGATTCAATCCCAACATAGTCTGATGCTTTTTGTTTACCAGCAACATAGGATTTTGAAGCTGGATGATCACCGATAAGCACAACTGTCAATCTCGGATGAATCCCTTTGCGATTTAATTGTGTGACTTCTTCTTTCATTTGACTACGCATCGTTTTAGAAATTTGATCACCATAAATAATTGTAGCTGTCAAGATAAAACATCCCCTTTATTAATTCATTTTTGCTAAAACACCATTGATGAATTGCCCGGACTTATCATCACCATAGATATGGGCCAGCTCAATCGCTTCGTTTATAGCCACCCCTTTTGGCGTTTTCAATTCATTAAACATTTCAAAAGTAGCTATTCTTAATAATGTCTTTTCAACAGTCGGTAGCCGATTCATTGACCAATTTTCTAAATGGTTTTCTATCTTCTTATCGATTTTATCAAGGTCTCTAACTACTCCATTGACCAATGTTACAATAAATTTATCGGGCTCTTCTTTTAAAATATACTCCATGGCTTGTTCGACATTAAAATCTTCTCTGTCAACTGAGAATAGGATTTGAAATGACTTTTCTCTTCCGTCCCGACGACTCATATTACTCATGTGAATTCTCCTTGCTGAAAGTTCTATGCAATTTTATTTTTAGTGAATTAAACCAACTTCATCATACAAAAAAACTGAAGAAATTACGAATGATTCATGATTAAGATGTTAGTTTGCTTATTAAGTAATTATGGAATCTGTTCACTTTAAAAGACAATCATAGCACATTGTCTTCCATTTAAAAATAGTAACTTATAAAATATTGCATTGTTTTTTAGAAATATCAACTAATTAAAAG
>Ga0209487_1002463_pt1 | contig 15068 bp, 20 predicted proteins | sample Poulit2012_FD_187524 | JGI IMG/M metagenome (GOLD analysis project Ga0209487, IMG submission 187524) | Agricultural soil microbial communities from Georgia to study Nitrogen management - Poultry litter 2012 (SPAdes) (version 2) | ecosystem: Environmental > Terrestrial > Soil > Agricultural land... | reverse complement strand
TAGAAGGTGTAGGATCAGGTTATGGTGATTTACCAAGCGTAAGCATGGACTCTAATAAAGTCATTGATGATGGTTCTGTAAAAGTGTTGTCCGCAAGTGCAGGAAAAGGTATGGGTGAGTTTGATTTCAAATTCCCAAGCAATGCATTAACACTTAACGTAGATGCATCTACTGCAAAAACAGGAACATACACATCTACACTTACATGGGATTTAGTACAAGCTCCTTAAATCATCGAGAATGAAAAGAAAACTAGCAAGAAGCAAGCTTGGTGTTCCGAGTTTGCTTCTTTTTTAAAAAAGATTTATACAAGGGGTGTATTAAAAATATATGTTTAAAAGGTTTTTTGCTGTCCTAGCGTCAATACTTGTTTTGTTAGTGCCTTTTATTGTAAAGAAGTTTGATTTCGTAGAAGCAAGTTCAGCAAATCCAGCGTCTGATTTTGAATGGGAAGAAGTTGATGGTGGGGTTGAGATAACGGGGTACACTGGCCCAGAAGGTGGTCACTTGGAGATTCCCGATCAACTTGACGGAAAAAATGTGGTGAGTATTGCTAGTGCAAGTATTCTTGAGGACGGGGTATTTTATCGAAAAGGAATTACATCAGTAAAAATCCCCGATAGCGTGGAGAAAATAGGAGGTTATGCGTTCTATTACAACAACTTAGAGTCTGTTGACATTCCTGATAGCGTGACGGAAATAGGGAGTGGTGCGTTTCGGAACAACAACTTAGAGTCTGTTGACATTCCTGATAGCGTGACGGAAATAGGGAGTAATGCGTTCTATAACAACAACTTAGAGTCTGTTGACATTCCTGATAGCGTGGAGAAAATAGGAGGTTATGCGTTCTATAACAACAACTTAACATCTGTTGACATTCCTGATAGCGTGACGGAAATAGGGAGTGGTGCGTTTCGGGACAACAACTTAGAGTCTGTTGACATTCCTGATAGCGTGACGGAAATAGGGAGTCATGCGTTTAGTTATAACAACTTAGAGTCTGTTGCAATACCTAGGAACATAGAAGCTTTAGAACAAGATGTTTTTAGTAATAATCATATTAAAGATGTTACTTTACCAAACAACTTAAAAACTATAAGTCAAAATGCATTTAAGAATAATAAAATCAAAGATATTGAACTGCCTATTTCTTTAAAAGAGATAGGTTTTAGTGCTTTTGAAAATAATGAGTTATCAGGTGATTTAGTATTGCCTGAAAAAATAGATCTAATTTTGTGGAATGTATTTAAAGATAACAACCTAGATTCGGTCACAATACCAAATAAGGAAGTTGAAATATTTGATTTGTTCGGAGATCCTTTTGAGAACAACAAGAATAACCCTTCAGATTTCACACTAGCAGGAATTAAAGGCTCTGATGTCGAAAGGTTTGCTGATGAATACGGTTATACATTCAAACAATTAAACGGCGAAGTTATATTTGAAAAAGAGGGATCTTCAACTTGGAAACAAAAACACTCTGTTAAAGTAGATGTTTACGGCGTAAGTGATAAAAAACCATTAGAATATTCTTGGTCTACAAGCACAAGTACACCTACGAGTGGTTGGAAGTCCTTCCAAAGTGGTGATACGTTAAAGATAGAGGATAAAACAGGTGAGTATTATTTGCACATTAGGGGAGAAAGCATTTTAGGCGACGACATAAAGGAAAGGTCGAATGTATTTAAAGTAGATAACACAAGGCCTGATCTTTCTTTAACATTAAATACTAAAAAACCTACAAACAAGGATGTGACATTGACTGCCAAAGGTTCCGATGAGTATAGTGGTGTAAAAAGAATCCGAATGTCTAGCGATAGTTTTTGGACAAATGGTGACACTTTGACAAAAACAATTTCTGAGAATGGAGTATACACTTTTGAGGTTGAAGATAATGTAGGTAACAGAACAAGTAAAAGTATTACCGTAGATAACATTGATAAAGAGAAACCTAAAATTAGTTTATCTAGCGATGGTGGCGATTGGGCAAGGAGTCATTCGACAAAAATAACAGCAACTGATGATGAATCAGGTATTGAAAAGCTTGAGTACCGATGGACAACAAGTTCAAGTTTTCCTTCAAGTAGTTTTTCATCAACATCAAGTGGAAGTGCCGTAAATGTACCTAAAGAAAGTGGAAAACATTACTTGCACGTAAAAGCAACAGATAAGGCAGGTAATGAAGCAAAACACACATCTAAAGCATTTAAGATTGATAGGGAAAAACCTCAACTTACAATTACATCTAACACAACTAGCGAAACACATGAAGACGTTATTTTAACGGCAAAAGGAAAAGACTCTTATAGCGGAGTTAAGCGTATTAAGAACCCTGATGGTAAATGGGAAAACAAAGAAGAAGTTACTTTTACTGTAACGAAGAACGGAACATATGAATTTAAAGTAGAGGATCATGCAGGAAACACAAGTAAAGAGAGTGTAAAAGTAGATAATATCAACAAAACCATGAGTTTTAAAAAACCAACAATTGATAACTTTGGTTCAATTGGTTTAGGAAAAGAATATAAACGAGTGGGCATCTCACCAATAAAAGTAAGTGACTGGCGAGATGGAGGTAACAATTGGCGACTGAACGTATCCGCTTCTAATCTAACAAACGGTACCGACACACTACCATCAGGATTAATCAAATTACGTGGTGTAGAAAATGTGAACAAACTATCAGGCGAAGGAAGTACCCCAAGCTACTCAACAAGAGAGAGCTATATAGATGCTTCTATAAGTGAAATAGCTTCTGGAAGTAATTCAAGAGGAGAATTTGAAATCCGCTTCGTACCAGACGCATTAGAAATACACATTGACCCTTCAGTCATGAAGGAAGGCACATATGAAACGGAAATCACATGGGAGCTTATTAATGCACCTTAAAGATAAATAAAGAAGTGGTGATGCTTTAAAAAAGACATTGCCACTTTTTTTAATTGAAATTACTCAAAAGATATATGGAGGTTATTAAAGAGAAATGAAATGTATATTTAAAAAGACACTAACAATATTGACTATTTTATTTCTAGTAGGAACGAGTTTTTCACTCACCGTAAGTGCAGAAAGCAAAGAAGGGAACTTACCCTTTAGCGTTGAACCAATTTATCCAGAAAATCAAAAGGAAGATGTAAATGGATATATTTATATAGATGAAAAGGGAAAGGTTAATCAACCGCTTCATTTTAACATACAAAATCATTCAGAAGAAACTATTGAAGTTGAAGTAAACCCTGTTAACGCTTATACATCGCCAAGTGGGGTTATTCAATATAAGGAAAAAGAAGCAAATAACAGTAAAATTACTAATCCCGATTATGAATTAAAAAAGTATTTAAATGTAAAAGAAAGTGTAATCACTCTTCATGAGAATGAAAACAAGACAATAGAAATTGACTTTAACACAAAAGAAGGTTTAGAAGGTATGATTTTAGGGGGTGTATCATTCTCTTTAAAAGATAGTAAAGATGAAGCGGAAGCAGGGGAAGAAAACACTTTTACGATTAATAACAAAGTAAATGTCATTATTGGTGTAATGGCAGAGTTGTCAGAAATAGGCGAAGCGGAATTTGAATTACAAGAACCTTCTTTTCAAACAATGCCTTCTTATTACACCATAAATTTACCGATTGAAAACAAAACTCCTGTTTACTCACCCAATAACAAAGTTAATTACACGGTTTCATATAAAGGCGAGGAGTTATTTTCAGGAGAAACAGAACTTGATTTCGCACCACATACAAGCACAAGTTTTTCTTTTCCTTATGAACATGAGGAAATCGAAAAAGGAAGAGATTATGAAATTAAAGGTGAGTTAGTCACAAAAGATGGAACAAAAGAAAATTTTAATTATCATGTTAAATATGAAGGTAAGGAAGAAGAGAGTATATCAAGTACCGCTTCTTCCACCTCTTCAATAGAGAAACCCGAAGAAAAAAGTCAAATGTCTTTTTGGGTTATTGGTTTAGCATCAATAGTTTTATTAATCGTACTATTAATGATTTTCAAAAGAAGAATCTCTAAGGAACAACATTAAATATTTTTTGAGAAGGGCGATTTTTACTCGACAAAAAAGAGTGAAGGTCGCCCTTTTTAATCAATGTTTTTTTTGTAAAAAAGAAAGGAGATAATCTATGAAATCACAAAAACACTTTTGTGAGAAATGCATGAAAGAAACTAACTTTTTTGAAGAAATGAAAGAACAAAGTTTTTTGTTTGATCATGTTGTTAAAGTAAATGTCAATATACCTGAATTAAAATGTTCTGTTTGTTTAACACCACATCCATCACCTGTTTTAACGAAAGAAGAAGAAAATAAAGTGAAGAAAGCGTATGAAGATGTGACGGGTAAGAGGTTTAATCAAGAAGATAGAAGCGGAAGTATTATTCATTATTCTTAGAAAGTTGTGTTTTGATACTTTAGGGAAGTAAAATTTCGCAAACTATTGTCTGGTTAATGTAAGGATTATACCATAAATAAGTAAGGGGGATGTTTTATGTAAAGGAGGTCTTTGTTTGTTTGAGTTCAGAGAGAAAAAATAGGTTTAAAGGGGTCATAGGAGCAAGAGAAATACTTAGAAGCAGTTTAGAAGAACACACTCTTGTTCTTGGATTAGAAAGAAGCGGGAAAACATCTGGTATTTTAAAACCGCTTGTTTATGAAATATTGACATTAAAAACAAAAGGTATGCAGATTGGTTTAAGCGTCATAGAGCCAAGGGGTGATTTAGCAAGATTAGTAGCGGACATGTCAAAAGAAATGAACATTACACATGCTCATGTTGATATGTCTTTAGGTAAAAATAGTGATGTATATAACCCCCTAATCGGTGACGTTGAAGAATCCGCTGAAATTATGTATGAAATAGCAAAAGTGTTCATTGGAAGAAGTGAAAATTTTTCGTTAACTATTATGAAAGTTATTGTTCAGCATGTGACAAGATTATTGAAGGGATTATACGGAAATACATTAGACGCTTTATATGTTTTTCAAGTGTTAGCAAATCCGCTTCTACTGAAAGAAGAATTGGCAAATTACAAAAGAGACGTTGGAGATAGGCGTTTAATATCTTTTTTTGAATACGAACTTACGAGTGGTTTATCAAAAAAGCACTTTAAAATAGCTTCTTGTGTTGAGGAAAAGCTAGAAGAAAGAAATTGGTTAATTGACGAATCGTATGTTCTAGCTCAAGGAGGAATAGATGTCATTCAACATCTTAAAGAGGGTAATGTTTTAGCGATAAATACGAATTTGGGAAATGATGAAAGTTTTAATAATGTTTTTGGCATGTCTGTACTTATGAACTTACAAAATAGAGTTTTAAAACGAGACTCTATACCTAAAGTACCGCACATTATTATAGTGGATGAAAGCTATCGATATATCAATCAAGATACTAACTTTTTTCTTTCCTTATCCAAAAGACAAAAGGTTACAAGTGTTTTCACTACAAGAAAATTAGCAGAATTAAACAAAATAAGCAAAGGTTCAAAAGATGAGGAAATACTTCTTTCAAAATTTAAAAATAGGATTGTCTTTGGTTTATTAACGACAGAAGATGCTTATACGTGTAGTGAGATGTTTGGAAAGGAAAGAGTAGGTTATTATAACGGGGTACCAATCATTGAAAAACGTTTTAAACCTTCTGATATATTAAATGGTTTGTCGAGGTTCCAATTTATTCATCAATTAACCATAGATGATGAAACTCAAAGTCCGAGCATAAGTACATGTGCATTTGTACCAAAAGATTGGAGAAGGAAAAGAGAATGGGAAACAAGTAGTTTTTTCTTAGATTTACAACAAGAAAATGAATGAATTAGGAAGGGGTGATAACATTGGGTTTGCCAATCAAATGGGGTGGTTCTGACCCATTTACACATATGTTGGTTGTTGGAGCTACACGAAGCGGTAAAACGGCGACTATTTTAAAACCTATTATTTATCAGCTATTAATGGCAAAGAAAAACGGAGTTGAACTAGGTTTAAGCGTTGTAGAGCCTAAGGGAGACGTAGCACAAATGGTTGCGGATATGTCTGAAGAAATGGGTTTAGAATATACGCATATAGACCCTATGATAGAGAATTCAGGGAAGTTCAATCCCATGGAGGGAGAAATTAACTCCGTAGCGGAAGCAACCGTCATTGTATTAAAAGGGTTATTTGGAAAACAAGATGCTTTTTTTGCAACTGTACAGGAATTGTCTGCAAGGAATGTTACTAAGTTGTTGAAAGAGCTATATGGTGATGATATTGATATAACAGATGTCCTTAATACATTGAGAGATCCAAAAGTATTAGCTGAAGAAGTTGCTAATTTAGCAAGACGTGGGGGCAACCCTGATTTGCTACATTTCTTCCAGTCAGAATTGCTAGGTTCAATGGCTGATAAATATAGGCAATTCGTAATTGGATTAAGAGCGCAGTTAGAAAATATAGTCAGTAATGATAATTTAAGAAAAATCATGACGGGCAAGAGTAGTATTGATATTGATGAGCATTATGAAAAAGGTGGTATTTTAGCTGTTAATACAGCTCTTGGTATGCTCCGTTCAAGTGGTGATGCGTTTGGGCAGTTTGTCATTATGCACTTACAAAATGGTGCATTCAGAAGACCAGGTACGGAAGATACGAGAATACCTCACTTTTTAATCGTTGATGAGTATTCAAGATATATTAACCCAGATGTGGAGATATTCCTCAGTTTAGCAGCCGAATATCGGGTAGCGGGTATATTTGCTGTTCAGTCACTATCACAACTTGAAGTAGAGTCTGGAAAATACAGTGCACAAGCAATAAAAAATTCAATACTGACAAACTGTCGAAATAAAATTGTTTTTGGTGGAGTCGGTATTGATGACGCTAAAGAATTTGCCGAAATGTTTGGACAAGACAAAATTATGATGCGTCAGAGTACGTATAAAAATAGATGGTTCTTACCTGTTGTTTTACCTCAGCAATATCGTGATACTGAAACAGTAGAATACCGCTTCGATCCAACAGATATTATGGATCAAATGTCACGCTTTACGTATATTCATCAACTTGTACAGGATGGTAGATTACAAGAACCTGGTATAGGCATAGGTTCGTTTGTACCAAGAAATTGGAAAGAGTTACGGGAGTGGGAAAAGAGTAGTTCCGCTTCCAAGAGTTTACTCAATAGATTAAAAGATTTCTTCCAACCAACAGAAGAAACTGAGGACATATCAAATTTGGAAAAGGAAGAATTAGAAGAGTTAGAAGCCGAATTTGATGAAGAAGAAAAGAAGTGGGAAGAAGAGGTACAAAAAGCAGAAGAAGAAATTAATTTGTTTTCTAAACAAAGGGAAGATGTTTTAAGCAAAGGACAAACCGCTTCTAGTGATAAAAAAGCGTTACCAGAAGCACAACAGAAAAACCCTTTAAAATCTTTATCAAATCATGAAGACTTTTCTCACAGTGAGAAAGCAGTTAGAAGTGAAAAAGATAAAAGTTCAATAAAGAAGGGTCAATTTGTGCCAAACGATAAACATAGAGTAGATAACGAGGGATATGAGGTGAATAATATAAACGATAAGGGGAAAGAGAAGGCAAACTTTGAAAAAGAAACATCTACTTCTAATGAATTAAATGGAGGTGAAAACAACTTAACCTCTCAAGAAAAACAAAGCAGGAAAGAAGCTGAGAAAGTACCTTCTATTCAAATAGCAGATGAATTTAACGAAGATGATTTTTGGGGATAATTAATCCGCTTCTAACTTCCAATTCTTAGAGATACAAGACACTTGAAAGGGGTGATATTTTTTTAACATATTTTCCGAAAGAAGTCTCTCGTCCTTAAGGAAGGTGAGTGGTTCACGAGATAGAGTTTATATCACTTTTTTTATTTGTAACGATTAGATAATCAAAATTATATTTTTAAAAGGAGTGTATAAAAATAATGGAAAAGTTATTAGAAGAAAATTATTTAATTGAGGGGTTTAACGAAGAGAAGTTAGAGGAGTTAAAAAAGCAAGCCCAAGGACACACGGGTTGGGAAAAAATTTATGGTGCTGTTCAAAACGACAAAATTTTACAAGCGCATATGACGGGAATTGAACGAGTAAGTGATATGATTTGTGCGGTTGTAATGGTCGATAACGTTAAAGGTCTTATTCCAATCAAATTATTTGGAGCAGATAATAGAAGACATTTGCGAACATTCATTGGTAAAGAAGTAGCTTTTACGATAGAAAATTATGACCGTGAAGCGGAAGTATTTACAGGGTCAAGAATTAGAGCCATGGAACAATTAGCTGAAATGACACTAGAGCGTTTGGAAGAAGGAGATGTTACACCATTTGTTATTACTCGTGTACGTCCAAATGGTTTGTTTGGCGATATTGGTGGTATTCAAGCATTTATTCCTATTCATGAAATCAGATATGGTTGGGTTGATAATTTATATGACGAATATAAAGAAGGCGAACATTTATTAGTTGAAGTACAACGAATTAGTTTGAAAGAAGGTAAAGAAGATGAACCGATTAATTATCATGCATTAGCAAGTGCCAAAGCCTTACAAGAAAATCCTTGGGAAGAAGGCGGGGTTGCACATACATTTAAGAAGCGGAACGAATACATGGGTGTTGTATCTGGTGTAGCTGAATATGGTGTTTTTGTTCGTTTGGCAGATGGTGTTGATTCTTTAGCACGTCATTTAAAGTTTGAAAATGCAAATGTAGGCGACAAAGTAGTCGTTAGGATCAACGACATTGACGTTGAACAAGAACAAATTAGGTCACAAATTTTACGTATTATTTAACTGAAAATATCTCCCTTAACTATTTAAAGGGTTGATAATAAAGAAGCGGTTATAGGTATGGGCTTTAATAAGTGGAAACGATTTAAAGAACTTGCCCTCCTGTACCCGCTTCTATTTTCTTTTTCTTTCAATTTGTACTGTTTTTTAAAAAAAGATAAACAAGGAAACAACAAAAATATATGGTAAAAAAATAAAAAAGGAGGATGGTAACCTCATGCCAAAGGTAAAAAGTCCTTTTTCGCTTGAACATAAATGGTCAGTCAATTGGACACGTATTCCTTCTAGTATAAGGATTGACCCAAGAGTCATGACACATACTGAACGTGAAGCAAAAGCGTTACGTTCTTTAGCTTCTGTCGGTTTAATTAGTAGAAAGCAATTGGTAGAAGTGTTTGGTTTATCAATTGGGCTAATTAATAGCATGGAAAAAACGCATAAACTTATTCCTCATACATTCATAAGAAATAAAGAAAAAGGTATAAGAGTTTATACGCTTGGAATTAAAGGGGCAATGGCGATTGGGTTAGATAATTATGAGAAAAACTATTGGGTACGGTATTTAAGAGAAGATATATTAAAAAGACTTATCTTTTTTCAAGCATACCAACACGTGTCAAACCTAGAAATACTTCCGACTCCATCACCCTTCATAGGTGCAATTCAAAACAATGACACATTGATTTATGTATATGTCATGAAAGGAAACCCTAGTGATTTAATGCGTTATTTACGTTGGGAGCGAAAGGAACATCACAGACTCATACTCGTTGTTGAACATTTAAACGAATTAAAAGCACTTGAGTTATATTTAGAAAATTTACGTGTGAGAATATTGCTTGAAAGAGATTTAATTTCTTCACGACACTCTAATACTTCAAAAGAAAATGTTTTTTATCGTTATGAAGATGGGAGGTTAATTCGCTAGTATTTATTATGTCTTAACGTTTTTTTTAAAAAAAGAGGTGTTAATCTCATTTGAAAAGAATTATTTATAATTTAATAATACCTTTATTTGTAATTGGTGGATTATTTTACACAATAACAACTTTAAATTTTGAAAACTGGGTGGTTGACCGAAGTACTGATATAAAAAACTTTGAAATAAAAAAAGAACTTAAAGAAGATAAAAGTTCGTTAAAAACGGATAAAAAAACTTTACGGGAAAGTTTACGAGAACGAATAGAAGAAAGCGAGTCTGGTAAAGAGAATAGTAAGGAAAATGATACATCTTAATGCATTATGTTTTTGATTATGTTTGACTGGAAGCGGGATATAAACCCGCTTCTTGATTTCCTACATATAGAAAGCGCTTTAGTTCATGATATAATGTTATTAACAAGATAGTGAAAGGGTTGATTTTCGATGACAAAGGAAGAGGTTTTAAAACTTATTAAAGATGTTGAAAACGGAAAGGTTGAACATTTGGATGTTGATCCTGATTATCACGAAAAACAATATCTTGATGGAGAAGAGCTTTATATCGTTCATTGGGTAACGGAAGACATTCAAGTTTTCTATGCGGAGCATGAACATGTCAATAAAAAGAGGCAAGAATGGTTTAAAGGAGAAATCACATCTGAAGAATTTACACAATATATAAATGGCATCTATAACGAATATGCTGACCAATTTAATTATGATGAAGTTGTCGGTTACCAAGTAGATGGAAAAGAGATTGAGTGGTTATAAAAAAATTAGAGGAGTGTGGATGAGATGGAATTAAAAGAAATCTATCATTTCTTGAAAGAAAATTTTAAAATTGATGGTGAAAACGAAAAATATGCAACTTTTTACAACGATAAAAATGACGTCATTGGTCGAGAAAAAGAAATGGAATTGGACGTCTTTGAAAGCAAAGTTGGCATGAACATTGACGAAGTTAATTTCCCAATCATTGAAATAGACGAAGCTACTTCAGTAGATAGCTACGTATTCGATAATGAGAATAAGGATGAAGTAATCGACTTTGCAAAGAATTTTTTTGAGAAAAAATAAAAAGGCGAGTGATCAGCTCGCCTACCGACTTCCAAAATACCACGCTCACAACCGAGTGACCATGACATCTAAGTCAATATGAAGTTGGTAAATATAGTATAACATTAAATATTAAGTAGATCCAAACAAAATAATAAAAAAGTACAGAGAAGCGGGAGGGAACCGCTTCTTTTTTGTTTGTCCTATATATAGAAACGCTAATTTTTCAGATTATAATGAACATATTGTTTAGGGTCAACGTTTAGTGAGATTAACAGTTTAGATACAAACCTTTGTCTGAAACACCGGAGTATCTATACAATCGGACTATGTAAATGAGAATGGAAGGAAAAAAGTGAGTTTACAAAACGCCACAAGAGAAGACTCTTTAAATGAATTTATTGATATAGAAAAAGTTGTGTTTGGTTTTTAATAAAACATTTACGAAGGAGGTGTACGGAAAGCGTCCTTATTCTAGTATAGACCATAAACCTCATGTGTTAATTCGTGAAGTTCTTGATGTGTTTTCAGAATTAATTCTAAGAACAGAAAATAGTAGAGTTATAAAATATACTGAACATGAACCAAATATGATTAGGGAATTGCTTTCAGCCATAGCTTGTGGTTATGAGAGGGAAGAATATATTTATAAACGAAGAGAGGATAGATTAATGTTTAGAAATTGTTCAGACCTTGAATAGTGAAGACGTCAAGAATATCAAAATGTTAAATTTTTAAAAAATATAAGGAGTTGAGTATATGTTTTTTGTTACTGGTATTACGGGTTATGAATTAATAGATGATGAAGATTTTGAAGTAATTGAGGAAAAGGGAGCAACTTGCTTTGGTTATTTCCGAGCACTAAGAAACGCACAAAAAGCAGTATACACAAACAGTATAAATGTGGATGGAAATAAATATAAATACATTGTGATCGAACGTATATCTCCTAACATTCCTCATCCATATAGGGACGAATGGGACACTAATTGGTGGAAGTACAATAAAGAAAAGGGTTTATATGAAAGAACAACGAACAAAATATCATACAGTCCTTATTTTTCATTAAAATAAAAAAAGTACTTTTGTTTCGTGATAGTAATCGAACAGATTTTTTACAAAAGAATTCGTTTGAAAAGGGAACCACTTCTGATTATTCATCTTATGATAGATATCCCTGCTTCCGTTAAGAGTTAAAGTTTTTTATAAAGTTTATTTTAAAAAAAGGGGGATTGAACATGGAACAGGAAAAAACACAACAAATCATAAAGGAAATCGATAGGATTAAAGAGGAAAATTATATAAACGCTAAAATGTTCTTGTCTTTGAAATTAATCGAGGAACATGGAGATTGGATAACAAGATCTTTGAAAGAAAAAATAAAAAGTGCAAATTAAGTATACGAGGAAATAAAAGGGGTGAGTTAATAAATATGCCAGAAAATGAGCAGGAACAATTAGTTAAAAAGATAGTTAAGACATTTAATTTTGATAGCAAGTTTTATCAAATTGGCGATATTATTGAAAGTGATAACAGGCATTTTTTAGTACTAAGTATAGAAAGAGTAAGACTTTTTGAGACATCAGTTGTTGTTCACTATATTTGTCAAAATTTAAGTGTAAAAACGAATACAGGAATCTCCGTAGATTTCTCACATTATAATAGGGTGCCTTCTAATAATTATACTGAATTACGTGCGTGTATTGATTTAAGAGATTTAGATAATGTCTTAGACCAAATGAATGTTCTTCAATGGAAAAACATAATACCCATCGGTTCACATTTCACGTATCATAACAGATATTTTAGATGGATAGGCTATAAAAGCGTTGAAGTGAGAAATGAAGAATTAATCATACATGCTTATTCAGAAGAAATTAAATTAGCAAATCCAGAAAAAATTAGGCAAAAGTTACTTAATCACAAAAAGGAAAAAATGAATTTCACAATTGTATAAAAGAAAAAATAATTAAGATACAAAACGTGTTTTGATACTTAAAAAAGGAAGTGGAGAATGCCGCTTCTTTTTTTATTATTTAAAAGTATTGCCTATATATAGAAAAGCTAAAAGTATGCCATATAATAAACGTAAAGTTTATAGAAAACTGAAAAAATACACGTAAACGATTATTATAACGAGTTTAGGAGTGAGTGCAATGATTAATCTAAAAGAAATGGAGTGTGCTTCTTTTGTTCGAAAAAATTAAATTAAACTCAAATACGAAAATAGAATATGTGGAATTGGTTTTTGAGAACTCGGAATCAATCGTCTTGCCTAGATTTTTGGTTAAGGAATTGATTGTCACGGGTATTCGTTTGAATCTCTTTTACCAAAGTACTTTTATACACTTTGATTTGTCGGAGTCGCTGTACTACACATGCGAAGAAGCTAGGTTAACGATAGGGTTTGATGACGTATCTAACTTGGATTACGAAGGTGATGTAGAAGTTCTCGGAATGTTTGTCGGTAATGAAACGGTAAACAACGTCTGGGAAAGACCAGAAATTTTAGGAAGGGTAACAGCTCACAATGATATTAGTCACATAGATCTCTTGGATAAAAATGAAAAATCAGTTTTATACCTTGGAGTTCCATGGGGTGATCATGATTTCATAAACGATTGCATGAAGGTAATAGTGGATGAGAAAAGCAAAGAGTTGCACATCCATTTTTCTTCAGGTTTTCTTCAGAGATAAAAGACGAGAAGGAAGAGTCGTAGATTGTACGTCAGTGATAGAAGAAGAGAAAAGGTTAATTAAAGAAAAAAATCAAGAAGTTATGGGAAGAGGTTTTGAAGCGGATCGTAAAGAGAATTCGATTCAGGTGGGTACATGTCTTTAACAAGGGCGAGTGATGTTTATGGAATTGTTTGCCTTATATAAAAATGATGAACTATACGATTTTGGAAAGCTTGAATATATTGAGGAGTTGATATATGGGTACATAGAAGATTTTGACATGAACGGTGAGGAATGGGTGAAGTTTAGGATTAAAAGGATTAGGAACATAAAAGGAAGGTGATTTGTTTGGGGCGTTTGATGTGGGGTTCAAAGGACTTTGATAATTTACTACTGAAAGAAATTAGAAAACAATCTAAACAATCAAAAGTTGGACAAAAAGAAAATCGTGATTACCTAATTAACAACGAGTATCCAGAGTTAATAAGGGTGCATGAAGTAGATCTTTTCTTCATCAATCATATGTTAGCAAGTGGTGGATATAGGTATGCGACTGAAGAAGAGGTAACAAAACACAAGTTAAAAAAGAAGATTAAAAATTACATTTAGTGTTTAGGGGGGGATAATACATGTTAAAGAGGCTTATTGACTATATTCGTGGTGATATAAAAGTGAAAGGAACACAATATTTTGATTATGGCAAGAAAGTAATTGACGGCTTTTATTTTGTGTATAAAAAACCTTTTACGACACGTTATAGTCGTAATGCCCCAATAAGCATCGAATACATTGATTATATTTTAAATAAGCTAAATGAAGCATTGAAGAATGGGAAAAGCGAAGTGCATATCACAGTAAATAAAGGCACAATTGATGAGGAAACAATCTTTGTTCCCGAAAGGAGTGTATTAAAGGTATGTTTTGAGATGACTAGGTTAAAAGTAAAAGTTTTAGAAGGTCAGCTAGAACATAAAGGGACAAAGGAATTGATAAACGAAAGGGCTGTTAAAGATAACGTTGTTTATTTTGAAGAATATGCCAAATAAAGAAAGGGGTTAAATAATGTCGATTATGGCTAAGCACAAGAGGGATATAATGGCGGAGCAAGAAGAAAGATTAAGATTATTAAATAGAATAAACGAAATTGAAGATAACATTTGCAAAAAATGTCCTATCAACAATAATCGCTATTGTTTAGATGAATGTGAGGTGGGCAAGGAAATATCCTCGCTAGGCGATAAAATACTAGGAATTACAAAGCAGAGGTCAAAAGAAATCATCAATAGAAGTTTAAAAAGAAATAAAACACCATCTTTAAGGGATATTTTCTATTTGAATACTAGAGGGTACTCGATTTACAATCTAGCCGATTACTTCGGCTGGGATAAGTCTCAAGTGAGGGTGGTGCAAAGAGAGTTGCGAGAGTACAGAAGTGAAAAAGGCTATCCTCCACTAAAGTAGTCATTTGCTTTCTGGCAAATTTTTGTGTCTAAGGAAGGTGTGGGTTTGAAATAAAGTCGCGACGTTTGTAAAAAAGATGCGATGTTTAAAACAAAGTCGCGATGTTTATAAAAAAGTTGCGAAGTTTTACCCCTTTGGATATGATTGTCCAAAGGGGTGTTTTTC
>Ga0209487_1002462_pt1 | contig 15069 bp, 11 predicted proteins | sample Poulit2012_FD_187524 | JGI IMG/M metagenome (GOLD analysis project Ga0209487, IMG submission 187524) | Agricultural soil microbial communities from Georgia to study Nitrogen management - Poultry litter 2012 (SPAdes) (version 2) | ecosystem: Environmental > Terrestrial > Soil > Agricultural land... | reverse complement strand
CGGCGTCGCCACTATCCCGCTGCCACCGGAGGCGAATCGCGGGTCGGACAGTCGCTGCACGGCCTCGTCCGGACTGATCAGCGGGTACTCTCCCAGGTCGTACGGGGTGGCGATGTTCCCCCACACTGCGGCGATACCGTCAGCGACCACAGTGGCGCTGATCGTCACCTCGGTGGGCTTCCCGTCCGCGCGCAGTGTGCCGGTGACCGTGGCACTGCCGCCGGCCTCGGCGACGTCGACGTCGTAGCTCTGCGGGTCCAGGCCAGCATCGGTGAGGAACCTGACGAAGGTGGCCTGGGCGTCCGGTGGCGCGGGCGTGTCCGCATCCGAGCAGTCGAGCGAGCCGCTGCTGCCGGAGCCGCTGCTTCCTGAGCTCGGCGCTGGCGCGGCACCGGAACCGGGTTCGGTCATCGGCTCCACCGGCAGGCACAGCAGGTCGCGCAGTGCCGGATCGGAGTAGGACACGCTGCCGTCGGCCTCCAGGTGCAGCACCGGGTCGCTGTCGTCGTCGCCGCCCACCACCCAGGTGCCGTCCTGCTCGTGCGGCTCACCGGCCATCCCGAGCGCGGCACTGAGCTGCGCTGCACGCTCGTCCCCCGGTCCGGCGTCCAGACCCCAGACGTGCTCCTGTCCCGGCCCGGACGGGAGGTCACCGGCGGTGAACACTGTCGGCGCCAGGGCCGGCCACGGCGCACGTTCGGAGTCGCTGGTCGGACCGGAGGACGCACCGTGCTGCCCGCCAGAGCTGGTGCCGTCCGGTGCGCTCTGCTGACCGGCGTCAGGCTCGATCTCGGGTGTGCCGGAGTCGGCGGCCCCCTGCTGCTCTGCGCCCTCCTGGGCACCGGTGTCGGCAGAGCCGCCGCCGGCCGCCCCCGGCCCGGTGCCCACACCGAGGGCATAGCCGCCCCCGAGGAAGAGCACCGCTCCCACCGCAGCAGCCGCATACCGCAACGGGCGCCGCCGGCGGGTGGCCAGCTCGTCCGCAGCACCAGTCCGCTCGTGGGACGTGCTGCTCCTCTCGCTGTGTCCGTCGTCAGCAAGCCGTGCGTTGACGCCAGCCTGCACTCGCCCATGGTCCGGTGCCGGATGGCCTGCCGCAGGATCAGCCGCGCGCAGCCGCTCCAGGGGGTCGTCCTGGTTGCTGTCGGTCATCACAGTCTCCAGCGGATCGCAGTGGGTGGTCTCACTGGGCCTATGTGGCCGAGCAGGCGAGTGTTGCAGCCCGCCGACATCGCCGTCCTGACTCCGCCGCCCGGTCGACGCAACGCCTGAGCACGCCAGGGCATGCTCATCCGACCTGCTCGGACCACGCCTCCCGGAGCCGGGCCCTGGCCCGGGACAGCGCCGCAGCAGCTCCGCCCCGGGTGAGGCCGAGAGCGTGACCCAGCCCTTCGCCGTCGAGCCCCTCCCACGCGTGCAGCAGCAGCACGTGACGGTCCTTGGCACTGAGCCGGCCGAGCACCTCCTGCACGGCAGCATCTGCCACTGCGATCTCCGCGGGGTCCGGGGCGTGCTCGCCGTCGTCGGGCAGGAGCTCCACCGGTTCTGCTCGACCCTTGCGGCGGAAGTTGGTCAGCAGATAGCCGGCAGTGCGATACAGCCAGGCGAGCTCATAGCCCTGCGGCAGGTCGGCGCGGCGGCGCCAGGCGGTGGTGAACACGTCCGCACACAGGTCCTCGGCGTCGCCACCGGCGCCGCGGCGCAGGAGGAACCGGTGCACCGCGTCCAGATGGGTCTCGAAGAGGTCCTCGAACCAGTCCCGTTCCCGCAGCCGGTGCGGACGGGCAGCAGCCGGCACGGCGGCGACCTCATCGGCGTCGCTCATCGGCAGCTCCTCCGGCAGGATCGGACCCAGGGCTCATGGAGTCTGTGTCGCGATGGCCCCGATCGTTGCACCAGGTTCGCGAGCGCTCTGGTTGGCGGCCGGAGAACGCCCTCCAGCCGCGAAAGCGGGCGTTCGCGGCTGGCGGACGGCTCAGAGCTGGTCGAGCGGCACCTGCGGGTCGGCGAGCCGGGCCGGGTCGATCTCCCGGCCGATGTGCTCGCGCAGCTGGTCGGAGACGTCCCAGATGTTCACGTTCATCGCCGCGGTGAGCACACCGGAGCGCAGCCAGAACGCGAGGAACTCCCCGGAGTCGATGTCGCCGCGGATCACCACCTCGTCCGCCGGGGTGCTGCGGCCGACGTACTCCATGCCCAGGTCGTACTGGTCGGTGAAGAAGTACGGCTGCCAGTCGTAGACGTCGTCGGTGCCGACCAGCACCCGTGCGGCCAGCTTGCCCTGCCGGATGGCGTTGTCCCAGTGCTCCACCCGGATCCGTTCACCGAGTGCGGTGTTCACCGCGTTCGCCACGTCCCCGATCGCGTAGATGTTGCCCCCTGCGCGCAGCCGCTCGTCCACCAGGATCCCGTTGTCGACGTCCAGCTCGGCGGACTCCGCCAGGTGGGTGTTCGGCGCTGCCCCCACGGCCACCACCACCGCGTCGGCCGGCACGGTCTCCATCCCCACCCGCACACCGGTGACAGCATCGGTGCCCTCGATCGCGGCGGCGGACATCCCGGTGCGCAGGTCCACTCCGTGGTCGGTGTGCAGCCGGCCGAAGTACTCCCCCAGCTGTGGGCCGAGCGGTCCCGCCAGCGGCACTGTGGCCATCTCCAGCACGGTCACCTCCGTGCCGGCCTGCCGGGCAGCGGCGGCGACCTCCAGGCCGATCCAGCCGGCGCCGATGATCACCAGCCGCTTGCTCTCACCGAAGGTGGCCTTGATCGCCTCCGAGTCCGGGATGCGGCGCAGCGTGTGCACCCCGGGCAGGTCCATCCCCTCGATCGGCAACCGGCGCGGGGTGGCTCCGGTGGCCAGCACCAGGTCCGTATAGCTCACCTCGGTCCCGGAGGCCAGGCGTGCGGTGCGGTTGTCGGGGTCGATGCTCTCGACGGCGTCATCCCAGCTGGTCTGCACGCTGCGGCTGTCGTAGTGGTCGGCGTCGTGCACGTAGACCGACTCCATCGGATCGTTCCCGAGGAGCACACCCTTGGACAGGCCAGGGCGTTCGTAGGGGCGCTCGCCCTCGTCTCCGGCTACCAGCACCGTTCGCTCGTCCCCGGCGTCCCGGAGCTCGTCCACGAGCGAGGCGGCGGCCAGCCCGGCCCCCACGATCAGCAGGTCAGCGTGCGTCATGATCTCCTCCTAGGGATCGGGCACCCTGCTCCCCCTGGACCCGCGATCGGACCAGAGCCGGGTGCGCGCTGATTCCACTTTGACACCTCGCGCCCGGATGCACGAGTGCGCACGTCCTGCGCTGGGCAGGGACCGGCCCGGTGACGATGTAGCCGCCTGCCCGCTCGTCCCGGTCCGGTCCAGGCAGCCGGGGCCGGAACGGCGTCCCTCCCGGCCGCCTGCTCCGGTCGGGAGGGGCGCCTGGTGTACCCCCGGTCCGTATGACGCTAGCACTGCGGCTGATCCGTTGCCTGCTGATTGGCGAGGCTTCTCGGTACGCCGACGCCGGATCCTGGCCTGCACGCCACGGGCGTCGCGGGCGGCAAGCCCGGCCCCCGCAGAAGCGAGCATCCCAGGCCTGAGCAGTGCTCGGACCTGGGACGATGGAGCCGCCTGTGGGAATCGAACCCACGACCTATTCATTACGAGTGAATCGCTCTGCCGACTGAGCTAAGGCGGCGCAACGGCGGGCCCACTGTACCTGGCGCCCGGACCGGCGAGCAAAACGCGGTGGTGCGACCCACCAGCAGCGCCCGGTCAGCAGGACAGCCCGTCCTGAGGCACCACCCCGTCGACCAGGAACCCTTCCACGGCATCGTCCACGCACGCACTGACGCCGCCGTAGGCAGTGTGGCCGTCGCCGTCGTAGCTGATCAGCACCCCGGAGTCGAGCTGTTCGGACAGCGCGTCGGCCCATTCGTGCGGTGTGGCCGGGTCGCGGGTGGTGCCGATCACCACGATCGGCGGGGCGCCCTCGGCGTGGATCGGCTCACGCACCGCATCTGAGCTGACCGGCATCGCGGCGCAGCCCACTTCGCCATAGCTGAACGCCTCGCCGAACAGCTCGGAGATCTCGGCGTTCTCCTCGGCGAGCTCGCGAGAGTGCTCCCGGTCCAGCTCCACCGGGTAGTCCGAGCAGTCGATGAGCCGGAACGCGCCCTCGTCCTCCGGGTACTCGCCGTTGTCGTCCCGCTCCATCGCGTAGTCGGCGAGGAACCGGATCTGGGCGCCGTCGTCCTGCATCAGGGCGGCCATCGCGCTGGTCAGCACCTGCCAGGAATCCGGGCTGTACAGGGCGATGACGATCGCGTTGTACAGGTCCGACTCGGTGACCGGACGCTCCGGGTCACCGCTGTCCACCGGAGTGTCGGCGAGCTGGTGGACCAGCTGGACCGTCTGGTTCACCGCATCGTCCACGTCCCCGGTGAACGGGCAGTCCGCGGAGCTGAGGCAGTCCTCGAGGTAGGACCGGTAGGCCCGGTCGAACGCTGCGATCTGACCCTGCGTGATCTCGGTGTAGTTCAACGCAGGATCGATGGCACCATCGAGCACCAGCCGGCCCACCGTGTCCGGGAAGTGCTCGGCGTAGATGGCCCCGAGGAAGGTACCGTAGGAGAAGCCGAGGTAGGAGAGCGACGGCTGCTGCAGCACGGCTCGGAGCACGTCGAGATCCCGCGCCGCGCTCACCGTGTCCAGGTGGTGGACGAGCTCGCCGGTGTTCGCCTCACAAGCCTCGCCGTAGGCAGTCAGGTCGGACATGTACTGCTCGAAGCCGCCGTCGGTGGCCAGGTCGTAGGTCTGGGAGAACAGCTCATCCAGCTGCTCGCTGTCGTAGCAGCGCACCGCAGTGGAGGCACCCACGCCGCGCGGGTCGAAGCCGACGATGTCGTAGTTGGCCAGCAGCGCATCACCGAACATGTCCGAGGCGCTCTCCACGAGCTCGATGCCGGAGCCGCCCGGACCGCCTGGGTTGATGAACAGTGCACCGCGAGACTGACCGCTGGCCTGCAGCACCTTCAGCGCGATCGAGATGGTCTCTCCGTCGGGCTGCTCATAGTCCATCGGCACGGTGACGTCGGCGCACTCGTACCCGTCACCGCACTCGCTCCAGTCCAGCTCCTGGGTGTAGTACGCCTCAAGCTCTTCCGGAAAGGGGGCAGCGCCCGCTGTAGGTTGCACCATCGGCGCGGACGCGGCGCACCCGGCCAGCAGCGCTGCTGCTGCCGCGGTCGCGAGCGCGGCCGAGACCGAGCGCGTTGTTCTCAAGACCACAGGGGGCAGTCTATGCATGCCGCGCCCCAGCTCAGCCCTGCGGGCGCAGCGCCACTGCCAGCGCCTCCACGGTCAGCAGCGCCGCAGCGTTGGTGGCGAGCCGCTCCCGGGCGAGCCCGACAGCCGCCATCCGGCGCAGCGACTGCTCCGGGGTGGTGGCCCGGGCCTGCTCGGCCACCGCGTCAGCCTCCGCGGTGTTCACCAGCTCGGCACCGGTCTGCAGCTGGGTGACCAGCACATCCCGGTAGAAGGAGAGCAGGTCGACCATCGACCGGTCCAGCAGATCGGTCAGCGCCCTCTTCCCGCGGCGCTTCTGGTCCTCCTCCAGCCCACGCACCTGCGCCCGCAGCGCCGGCGGCACCCGCGCCCCCTCCTCCACACCCAGGGCACGCAGCAGCGCGGCCCGCTCGGCGCCGTCGCGCTCGGCGGTGGCGGACTTGGACTGCTCGGTGGCATCCTCGACCAGCTCTTGGGCGGCCAGCACCGCGTCCCCCACACCCCGGATCCCGGTGGCCAGGTGCAACACCTTGCGCCGGTAGGCCCGTTCCTCCGGGTACAGCGCCAGCCGGCGGGCCACCCCGATGTGTGACTGCGCCGCCCGTGCACACTCCAGCGCGAGCTCGGGCTCCACCCCGTCGCGGGTGTGCAGCAGGTCCGCGACCGCCTGCACCGGCGGCACCCGCAGGTTCACCAGTCGGCAGCGGGACCGGATCGTGGGCAGCACATCCACCGGGCTCGGAGCGCACAGGATCCACACCGTCCGCTCCGGTGGTTCCTCGATCGCCTTCAGCAGCACGTTCGAGGTGCGCTCAAGCATCCGGTCGGCATCCTCGACGATCAGCACCCGATAGCGCCCCTGGGACGGTGAGCGCTGGGCGAGCAGCACCCAGTCGCGCACCTCGTCGATGGCAAAGCTCGGCTTGTCGGTGGTCAGCACCGCCACATCGGCATGCGTGCCGGCAAGCACAGTACGCACCTGGTGCCCCTCGCCGGCAGTGTCCGCCGGGTCCTGCAACGCGGCGGCGAACGCCCGGGCCGCCACCGACCGCCCCGAGCCCGGCGGACCGGTGATCAGCCAGGCGTGGGTCATCGCGGTCGGGCTCGCCACCGCAGCGCTCAACGTCTCGATCGCCTGCTCCTGCCCGACCAACCCACGCCACACGCTCACCGGTCCCCCTCCCCCCGGGCCGTCCGGTCAGGCGTGCGCCCTGGCACGCTCCCCGCATGACGACCCGCCTCGGGCGGTATCGCGAGCAGCGGGGCGACGCGATCCCGGACCGCTGCAGCCAGCTCCACCACGCTGCGGGACGCATCCAGCACCAGCCAGCGCTGCGGATCCCGGGCGGCCCGGTCCAGGAACGCCTGCCGGGTGCGGATGTGGAACTCCCCGCCTGCTCGCTCCAACCGGTCCGGGTCGTCGGTCAGGCGCTGCGGCAGGTGTGCCGGGTCCAGGTCGAGCAGCACGGTCACCGCGGGCAGCAGGTGGTCGGTGGCGAACAGGGACAGCTGCTCCACCTGTTCGGCGGACAGCTCCCGGCCCGCACCCTGATAGGCCACCGAGGAGTCCAGGTACCGGTCGGTGAGCACCACGGCACCCCGGTCCAGTGCAGGGCGGACCAGCGAGGCCACGTGGTGGGCGCGGTCAGCGGCGAACAGCAGCGCCTCGGTGCGGGCGTCGATGTCCGAGCCGTGCAGCAGCACCTGGCGCAACGTGCGCCCCAGCTCGGTGCCGCCCGGCTCCCGGGTGCACACCACCTCCCGATCAGTCGCCTGGGCGACCCAGTCGGCCAGGCGACGCAGCTGCGTGGTCTTGCCCGCGCCGTCGCCGCCCTCGAAGGAGATGAAGAGTCCGCTCACCCGAGCACCTTAGCCGCCACCACCCACGCTTCGTCTCGTCGTCCCCAGCCCCTCACTCCCCCGGCAGCCGCACACCGAGCTGGCGACGCGCCTCGTCCATGGTCGCCATCACCTCGACGGTGCCTGCCCAGGAGTGCACCGGGGACTCCAGCTCACCGGCGTGCACGCGGCGGGCCACCTCGGCGGCCTGGTACTCGAACCCGCTGCCGACGGCGGGACGCACCTGCCGTTCCTCCCCCTCCCGGGGTCGGATGGTCAGTGTGGAGGGAGCGTAGAAGGTGCCGGCGATCTCCACCCGCCCGTCGCTGCCGGTCACCACCGCAGCGTTCGGGGTGGCTGCGGTCATGCTGGCACCGAGGATGGCTAGCGCGTACCCGCCGTAGCGCAGCGTGATCGACTCGCTCGCGTCCACACCGGTCTCGGTCAGTGTGCCCAGGGCGGACACCTCATCGGGAACCCCGAGTACGTCGTGGGCGAAGGAGATGGGGTAGACGGTCAGGTCGAGCATCGCCCCGCCGGCCAGGGTGGGGTCCTTCAGCCGGTGCGTGGCGGCCACGTGGTCCAGCCCCTGGCCGTGCTCGGCGGTGAGCATCCGCAGCTCGCCGATCTCACCGGCCGTGAGCAGCCCACGCAGGGCGACCATGTGCGGCAGGAACCGGGTCCACATCGCCTCCATCGCGAACAGCTCATGCTCGTCGGCCGCGTCGAACAGCTCCCGCGCCTCCGCGGCGTTGCGGGTGAGGGACTTCTCCACCAGCACGGGTTTGCCGGCCTGCAGCGCGAGCAGCGCGTGCTCGAGGTGCTCCGAGTGCGGGGTGGCGATGTACACAGCCTCGACCTGCGGATCGGCGACGAGCTCGGGATAGCTCGCATGCGCCGTCGGGATGTCGTACTCCCCTGCGAACGCCTCGGCGCGCACGCTGCTGCGGGAGCCGACCGCGACCACGGACGAGGCGGTATGGGCAGGGATGTCCCGGGCAAAGCGGCGGGCGATCCCGCCCGGGCCGAGGATGCCCCAGCGCAGCGGCGGGGCGGCGGCCGGATCAGGTCCGAAGGAAGCGTCATGGCTCGACATGACGCTTAGCCTAGAGGGCTGCCCACAGCGGCCGTCACCGCGTCTCAGCGTTCCCGCAACACCACCCGGCACCGTCGGGCGGTTGACATCGAGAACATGTTGCGCCATCTTTAGTCAACCTTCTAGTTGATTAACTAGAAGGTTGACTACAAGGAGAGGGTGCAGTGTCCGAGAACCGGGAGTCCGAAGCGGACCTGAACCGCGCGTTCATGGCTCTTGCCGATCCAGTGCGGCGACAGATCATCGCCGTGCTGAGCCGGGGGCCCGCAACGGTCAACGAGCTCGCAGAGCCGTTCCCGATCTCCAAGCAGGCGATCTCCAAGCACATCCAGGTGCTCGAGCAGGCCGGACTGGTCACCCGCACCCGGGAGGCGCAGCGTCGGCCCGTCCACCTCGTCCCGGAACGCCTGGAAGCGATGACCGCCTGGATCGACCGCTACCGCCTCGTCAAGGAGAGCCAGTTCCGAAATCTCGACACGCTCCTGGACCAGGACACCGCCCCCACCAAGTCCGGGCGCACCGGCGCCCCCGACCTCCAAGGAGACCATCATGAGTAACGCACTGACCGTGACCGCCCCTGACGGGCTGCCGTTCATCGACTTCACCCGGGAGTTCGATCACCCGGTGACGAGGCTGTTCCGCGCCTACACCGACGGTGACCGAGTGGCACAGTGGCTCGGCCCGCGAGGATACGAGATGCGGGTGGACCGATACGACTTCCACACCGGCGGGTCCTACGCCTACACTCACATCGACCCGGACGGCAACGAGTACCGCTTCCGCGGGACACTGCACTCCGTCCGGGACAACGAGATCGCCATCCAGACCTTCGAGTTCCTCGGCTACCCGGACGTGGTCAGCATCGAGACCCTGCGCTTCGAGGACCTCGGTGGCGGTCGCAGCCGGCTGACCGGGCACGCTGTCTACCCGTCCCTGGAGGCCCGGGACGGCATGGTCGACTCCGGGATGGAGACCGGTATGGCCGACGCGTTCGACCAGCTCGAAGAACTGCTCGGACAGTAGCCGCGACCGGTCTGTCCACAGCCCCCGGCGGCAGCCCCGCCGATTCCGGCACCCTGGACGACATGGTCGAACCGTCCCGACTGGCCACGATGGTGGGCCTCTACTCCATCCCCGAGCTGGAGGCCCGGGGTGTCGACCGTTCCCGCCGTGACCAGCTCGTGCGGCAGGGCCGTCTGGTCCCTGCCGCACGTGGCTGGTTCGCTACCGCCGAGGCTGACCGTTCGGCGCTCGGCGCGATCCGGTCGGGGGTGCGCCTCACCTGCGTCTCGGCGGCACGTCTGCACGGACTGTGGACACCAACGGCACCGGGTACGCATGTCTACGGCCGGCGCGGGCTGGTGCCACCGAGCTTCGTGCCGCACGGCCCCTACCGCGACCGCTGGCCCGAGACCACCCCGGTAGCCAGCCTTCCCCTCTGCCTGGAGCACGCGGCACGGTGCCTGCCCGCCGAGCTCGCGGCCACCATGATCGAGTCGACGTTGACGAAGCGTCTGCTCCACCCTGCGCAGGTGGACCAGCTCACCCTGCAGCTGCCGGCCCGGATCCGAGCCAGGCTGCTGCCGCTCTCCGGACTCAGCGAGTCAGGCTCCGAGACCCGGGTCGCCCGGTGGCTGCGGGCCCGGTGTGTGCCGTTCGCCCAACAGGTCCAGATCGACGGTGTCGGCCGGGTGGACTTCCTGGTGGGTCGTTCCTGGGTGATCGAGGTGGACAGCAGAGCACACCACACCTTGGTGGCGGACTACGAGCGGGACCGGCGTCGGGACCTGGCCGCCCGGCTCCGCGGCTACACCGTCACACGGCTCAGCTTCACCCAGGTGTGGGACTCCTGGCCGGCCACGCAGGCAGATCTGGCAGCCCTCGTGGCCACCCGGCGGCATCTGCGACCGCCGCGACGGGCAAACTGACGGTCATACGGCACGAGCTCGGCCATATGCCGAGCTCGTGCCGTATGACCGTCGATTCCGCGGCTACTTCTTCGCGGCGGACTTCCTGGCCGGCTTCCTGGCCGGCTTCCTGGTCTTCTTCGCCGGCCCCTTGGCCCGCTTCTCCGCGATCAGCTCATAGGCACGCTCGGCGGTCAGGGTCTCCACCGGGTCCGCCTGGCGCAGGGTGGCGTTCGTGGTCCCGTCGGTGACGTACGGACCGAACCGGCCGTCCTTGACCACCACCTTCTTCCCCGAGACCGGGTCCTCGCCGAACTCCTTGAGCGCCTTGGCGCTGCTCGCCCCGCGGCCTCGCTTGGGCTGGGCGTAGAGCTCCAGGGCTTCTTCGAGGGTGATGTCGAAGATCTGCTCCTCCGCGGTCAGCGACCGGGAGTCGGTGCCCTTCTTCAGGTACGGGCCGTAGCGGCCGTTCCGGGCGGTGATCTCCTCCCCGGACTCCGGGTCGGTGCCCACCACCCGCGGCAGGGACAGCAGCCGGAGCGCCGCGTCCAGGTCCACTGTGGCCAGGTCCATGCTCTTGAACAGGGACGCGGTGCGCGGCTTGGGCTTGGCGGCCTTCTTCTTCCCCTTCGACGGCGCAGCCTCCTCAGTCTCGGGCAGCACCTCGGTCACGTACGGGCCGAACCGGCCGTTCTTGACGATGATGGTGTGCCCGGTGGCCGGGTCGGTGCCCAGCTCGCGACCGTCCTCGGCACTGGCGGCGAACAGCTCCTCGGCCCGTGCCAGAGTGAGCTCGTCCGGGGCGATGTCGTCCGGTACCGAGGCCCGCCGGGCCTGACCGCCTTCCTCCTTCGGCGGGCCCTCCAGGTACGGCCCGTAGCGCCCCACCCGCAGGGTGATGCCTTCGCCGAGGTCGATGGAGTTGATCTGCCGGGCGTCGATCTCGCCCAGGTCCTCCACCAGCGCCTGCAGCCCCTGGGCTCCGTCCCGACCGAAGTAGAAGCCTGCCAGCCAGTCCACCCGGTCGGCCTCACCAGCGGCGATGCGGTCCAGGTCGGACTCCATCTCGGCGGTGAAGTCGTAGTCGATCAACCGAGGGAAGTGCTCCTCCAGCAGCCGGATCACCGAGAACGCCGTCCAGCTGGGCACCAGGGCCTGGCCGCGGCGCAGCACGTAGCCGCGGTCGGTGATCACCGAGATGGTGGCCGCGTAGGTGGAGGGTCGGCCGATGCCACGCTCCTCCAGCGCCTTGACCAGGCTGGCCTCGGTGTACCGGGGCGGCGGCGAGGTCTCGTGCCCGTCGGCAGTGAGCGACTCGGTGACCACCTGGTCCTTCGACTGCAGGTCCGGCAGCCGGGCGCTCTTGCCGTCGCCCTCCTCGTACCGGCCCGCGTCCCGACCCTCCTCGTAGGCGGCGAGGAAGCCCCGGAAGGTGATCACCGTGCCGGAGGCGGCGAACTCCGCCGCCCGCCCGTCGGAGGCCGTGGCGGCCAGCCGCACCGAGGCGGTCGACCCCTTCGCATCGGCCATCTGCGAGGCGACGGTGCGCTTCCAGATCAGCTCGTACAGCCGGAACTCGTCCCCGCGCAGCGCACCGGAGACCTGGGCGGGGGTGCGGAAGGAGTCCCCGGCCGGCCGGATCGCCTCGTGCGCCTCCTGCGCGCCCTTGGACCGGGCGGCGTAGGTACGCGGCTTGTCCGGGACGAACTCCGGTCCGTACAGGTCCCCGGCCTGCCGGCGGGCAGCGGCGATCGCCTGCCCGGACAGCGCCGCGGAGTCCGTTCGCATGTAGGTGATGTAGCCGTTCTCGTACAGGCCCTGGGCCAGGCGCATCGTCTGCCGGGAGTTCATCCGCAGCTTGCGGGAGGCCTCCTGCTGCAGCGTGGAGGTGGTGAACGGTGCGGCCGGGCGCCGGGTGTAGGGCTTCTCCTCCACCGAGGTGACCGCCACCTGCGCATCCTCGAGCGCCGCGACCAGGCCGTGGGCTGCCTGCTCGTCCAGGTGCAGCACGTTCTTCGCCCGCAGGGTGGCGTCGTCGCGGAAGTCCTTGCCGGTGGCCACCCGGGTGCCGTCCACGGCCACCAGCCGGGCGCCGAAGGTGGTGCCGGCGGTGCTGCCGCGCCCGCCGGTGAACTCACCGCGCACGTCCCAGTACTCGGCGGCGCGGAACGCCATCCGTTCCCGCTCCCGCTCGACCACCATCCGGGTGGCCACGGACTGCACCCGCCCGGCGCTCAGCCCTTGCCGCACCTTGCGCCAGAGCACCGGGGACACCTCGTAGCCGTACAGCCGGTCCAGCAGCCGGCGGGTCTCCTGGGCGTCCACGAGCCGGGTGTCCACGTCCCGGGTGGAGGTCAGCGCCCGGTCGATCGCCTCCCGGGTGATCTCGTGGAACACCATCCGCTTCACCGGGATCTTCGGCTTGAGCACCTCGAGCAGGTGCCAGGCGATCGCCTCACCCTCACGGTCCTCGTCGGTGGCGAGGTAGAGCTCGTCGGCCTCCTTGAGGAGCTTCTTCAGCTCGGCGACCTTCTTCTTCTTGTCCGCGTCCACCACGTAGTAGGGCTCGAAGCCGTTCTCCACGTCGATCGCGAACTTCTTGTACGGCCCCTTCTTCATCTCCGCGGGCAGCTCGGAAGGCTGCGCCAGGTCTCGGATGTGGCCCACGCTCGCTTCGACCTCGAAACCGGACCCCAGGTAGCCAGCAATGGTGCGCGCCTTGGCCGGGGACTCGACGATCACGAGCTTACGGGCAGTGCTCACGCGAACCTTCCTTCTACCTCAGTGCGTGCCGGACCGGCACGTCGGGGGGCTCCGTGCGGCGACCTCCTGCCGCTGAACGTCTGTCCCGGTGCGCATGGTAACCCGCAGAAGGGAAACCGTGCTGCGAACCTCGCCGGACCTCCGGGGAGCACCCCACACCCTACGCCGTCCGCCGCCCAGTTCTACACCGGCACAAGCTATACCGGCGCTCGCACGGTGACCTCCGCCGTCGACGGCTACCTCCGGCTGACCGGCTCCGGGTGGATCCACAGCAGCACTGCGCGCACCAGGAAGTACCAGGTGCCGACCACTGCGAACGCCGCGAGCACGTCCGAGGGGCGGTGCCACCCGTCCACCAACGTGCCCCACCCGCACAGTGCCGGGTACAGCCCGCCGACGCCCAGCACCACCGGTCGCCAACCGCGGGGGGCCACCAGCAGGAGCACGGCGAGCACAGTGGTCGCAGCGGTGGTGTGCCCGGACGGGAAGGAGTTCGCCAGGTCGTAGGTGACGCCCAGGTCGGGCCGGTCCAGCAGGAGGTGCTTGAGCACCTGGGTGGAGACGTTGGCCACGAGCATCAGCAGCACGGCGCCCACCGCCTCGCGGGCCCGGCGGCGAGCCAGTGCCACCAGCACCGCGACCACCAGCGCACCGAGCAGCACCAGCGCGCTGACATCCTGCAGGAAGAACAACCCCAGCCGGCTCAGCAGCCCGTCAGAGCCGTTTACCGACAGCGCGAACGACTCGTCCCACTGCTGTCCGGGACCGGTGGCGACGAACACCTGGTGCAGCACCAGCACCAGTGCGGCGCAGACCACGGCGGCGCACAGGCGTACCAGGACCGCCGGCCAGGTGGACCGGTGCTCCGGGTTCGGGGGCGCGGCGTTCGTCCGGGTCGGCAGCACAGTGGTCATTCCTCACGGTAACCCGGTAGGTGCAGGAATCCGTCAAGCACCAGGCCGCGAATGTCAGCAATCACACTCTGCAGCACTGCGTGCGGCGCCGTGTCGGTGAGCACGGCCACACCGGCGGCGGCCTGGGCGGGGGTGAGCTCGCCGTCGCTGGCGCCGACCACTGCCGCCAGCGCCGTGTCCGCACGGACGCTGCGGCCGAACCCACCGCCCTGGTGCAGCATGATCACCTCGGGGTGGGCGCTGCCGGGCCGGTAGTGGCGTTCCTCGGTGACGTCGGGCGCCACGGTCAGCGGCAACGCCGCCAGTGCGGCATCGTCCAGGCCGGCGAGGGCGTCCTTGACGGCCAGCGTGGCGGCGATGGCCGGGCCGAGCGGACCGGGCAGGTGGCCGGTGAGGTTCTCGGTGCGCAGCCACTGCTCCCCGGCTGGCCCTCGGGCCCGGTGCAGGGTGAGGTAGCCAAACCCGACCCCCAGCACACCGCGTGCTTCGAAGTCCGCCAGCCAGGCGGCGTAGCCGCGGTCCCAGGCCCGCCGGTCCCGGTCCGGGGTGATGCCGCCGTCGCGCAGCCAGGTCTCGGCGTACTCGCACGGATCGGCGATCTCCCGGCCCACCACCCAGGCGTCCAGCCCGGAGCGGGTGCACCAGTCGCGCACCCGGGCAAGCGGATCGGTGGCCTCGTGGATCTCCCAGTTCAGCAGCAGCTGGGCCACACCACCGGGGGCCAGGTGCGCGCCCAGGCCGGTGACCAGCGCCTCGGCCATCGCATCCCCGGTGCCGCCGGCGTCCCGGTAGGTGTAGGCCGGCAGGGCACCCTCGGCTCGCGGGGTGATCACGAACGGCGGGTTGGACACGATCAGGTCGAAGGTCTCCCCCGCGACCGGGTCCAGCATCGACCCCTTGCGCAGGTCCAGGTCTAGCCCGTTCAGGTCGGCATTCAGCGCTGCGTAGGTCAGCGCGCGGGTGGAGATGTCGGTGCCGGTGACGGCGGCGCACCGGCCGGCCAGGGCCAGCGCCTGCACCCCCGAACCGGTGCCCAGGTCCAGGGCGCGTGCTGCTGGGGTGGGCACGGTCAGCTCGGCCAGGGTGCGCGAGGCACCGCCCAGGCCGAGCACGTGCTCGGCCTGGACCGCGTGCCCGGTGGTGGCCTCGCCGAGGTCGGCGGCCAGGTACAGCGCTCCTGTGCCGAGGTCGACCGGGCGCAGGTCGAGCAGTGCCTGCACCGTGCCGCCCGTCGTGGTGGTGAGCAGGCCCAGCTCACCTGCATAGCCTGCCGACCGGGGCAGA
>Ga0209487_1002461_pt1 | contig 15069 bp, 14 predicted proteins | sample Poulit2012_FD_187524 | JGI IMG/M metagenome (GOLD analysis project Ga0209487, IMG submission 187524) | Agricultural soil microbial communities from Georgia to study Nitrogen management - Poultry litter 2012 (SPAdes) (version 2) | ecosystem: Environmental > Terrestrial > Soil > Agricultural land... | reverse complement strand
CCTACACGACATTTCGAGTGTCGCACCTTCGGCCGCTCGGACACGCCACCGCCGACAACTGTACAGCGCTGCACTTTCGGCCGCCAAATCGAGATTCCGTGAGGTGGGCCACTGCCGCCAGCCGGCGTCACCTCCGGTCGGCGAAGAAGTCCCGCAGCAGGCTCCGGCTCTCCTCGGCCCTCACCCCGGAGGTCACCTCGGGATGGTGGAGGGCGGCACGGTCGCGCAGCAGATCCCACACCGAGCCGACGGCACCGGCCTTGTCGTCGAAGGCCCCGAAGACGACCCGGGCGATGCGGGCGCCGACGGCCGCTCCCGCGCACATCGCGCAGGGCTCGAGGGTGACCACGAGCGTGCAGTCATCCAGGCGCCACCTGCCCGCGGCCTCCGCGGCGGCCGAGATCGCCATGAGTTCGGCGTGGCCGAGCGGATCGCCGTCGACCTCCCGCCGGTTGTGACCGCGGCCGATCACGTCCCCGCGCCCGTCGACGACCACGGCGCCGACGGGCACGTCGTCATGGGCCGGAGCCAGGACCGCCTCGGCGAGGGCGAGTCCCATCCATTCCGCGTCCCTTGCGCCTCCCGCGCCGGGACCGGGGATCAGCGGGCGGCCTCGAGCTGGTCGGCGAAGCCCACGGCCTCGCCGACGTGGGCGACGACGCGGGCCGGGTCGGACCGGTGCGCCTCGACCTGGTCGATGAGCACCGCGGCGGCCACTCCCCGGTCGGCGTAGATGTCGGCGTCTCCGCCCCATTCGGCGTCGGGGTCGAACTCGAGCATCTCGACCTCGTCGTCATCGGACTCATCATCGGTCTCGTCCTCGTCGATGCCGAAGTCCTCCTCGGGCTCTGCTTCGTAGGCATCGGGGCGGGAGTCGAGGAAGTCGGAGAAGATCGGGGCGAACGGGCTGGCCTCGACCGCGGCGAGATCGGAGAGGAAGACCTTGATCTCGTTGTTCTCGCACAGGCGCACGAGGCCGAACCATTCGTCCTCGTGTTCGATGACGGCGACCGCTTCGCCGTCGTCTCCCGAGGCGGCGCGCATCATATCGGCCAGATCGTCGAGGTCGTTCGCATCGCCGACATCGACGTCGAGGGCTCGGAAGCCGTCGCCGGAATCGGCCAGGATCTCAGTGAAATACGACATGCTTCCATTGTGGACGCTCCCACCGGCGTTGACCACTGCCGCATGCCCGGTTCTCCCGTAACATTTCGGGTATGCATCTTCACGCAGCAGATCACCCGCTCATCGCCCACAAACTCACCGTCCTGCGCGATCGAGACACGGACTCCGCCCGCTTCCGGCAGCTCACCGAAGAGCTCGTGATGCTGCTGGCCTACGAGGCCACGCGCTCACTGGCCGTCGAGGACAAGCAGATCTCGACGCCGGTCTCGGACTTCACCGGCACCCGCATCGCCGAACCGCGGCCCATCGTGGTTCCGATCCTGCGCGCCGGACTGGGCATGCTCGACGGGATGCTGCGCATCCTGCCCACTGCCGAGGTGGGCTTCCTCGGCATGGTCCGCGATGAGACCACGTTCGAGCCCAGCGCCTATGCCGACCGCCTGCCGGAGGACCTCACCGGTCGACAGATCTTCGTCGTCGACCCGATGCTCGCCACCGGCGGCACCCTGGCCATGGCCATCGACTTCCTGCTCGCCCGCGGCGCCCGCGACGTCACCGCCGTCTGCCTCGTCTCCGCCCCCGAGGGCGTCGAGCGCATCGAACGCGACTACAGCGACGCCGCCGAGGTGAAGATCTACACCGCGGCCTTGGACGAGCGACTCAACGAGAAGGGCTACATCGTCCCCGGACTCGGCGACGCCGGGGACCGGATGTACGGAATCGTCGACTGAGCATCCGGACTCAGCCTTTCGTCATATTTCGTCACAGTCGTCTCATTTTCGCCCGCGTCGTTGCAACCGCTTCGTTTTGTGACAAATAATGAAGCCATGACTTCACCGATCCGTTTGATGCGAATGTCCGCAGCAGCCATGTGTATGCGCTGCGTTCGCGGTCGGTGATCACCCTCCCGCTGTCCGGCCTCGAACGAGTACACGCACCCATCAGCAGCGGACTCATTCAGTCACATCGACCCGATGGTCGGAGCAAAGGACAGTCATGCCGAATCCAGAACCCGCCTACGTCCACCCGCGCAGCGCAGTGGCCACCCGACGCGCAGGAGCCAGGTTGAGCGCAGTCGACCCGCAGAACGCCCCGCACACCTTCGGACCTGCCGGTGTCGTTCCCTCCCCGAAGGCCGCCCGCGGCGTCATCGTCTACATCGGACTCGACGAGTCCAAGGCCGCCGCCGACGGCACGAACCTCTCCGCCATCGCCGGTGAGCTGCAGGCCTATGCGAAGGAGCTGGCCAGCCAGGCCGAGACCCAGGCCGTCATCGCCCTGGCCCCGGAGGGCCGGGGCAGCGACATCGACGCCGTCCGCGCCGTGGCCACCGGCTCTCCCGCCGCGACCGGCGCACCGGCGGCCACCCACGGACCCGTGCGGTCGAGGATCCCCAACCGCATCCACCCGCCGACCCTGCGGGAGGACACCGCCCCGGCGCCCGTGTCCCCCCGCGGCTTCGGCGGCCGGGCCGGCGATGTCTACACCGATGCCGCAGGTGAGCGCCTGCGCATCGACATCCCGCGTCGCGAAGTCCGCATCGATGGTGAGCTCGTCGACGTGACGACGAAGGAATTCGACCTGCTCGCCACCCTCGTCACCCACGCCGATGAGACCCTGCCCCGCGAGGAGCTGATCAGCGCCGTCTGGTCCGACGGTGAGGTCCCCGACGAGCGCACCGTGGACGTGCACATCCGCCGCCTGCGCCGCCGCCTCGGCGAATACGCCTCGGTGGTGCGGACGATGAGGGGTTCGGGCTACCGCTACGACACCCACCCGGACGTCACCGTCTGGAGCGCCACCGCCCGGCACTGAGTCCTCCTCGGCCCTGCACTGAGTCCGCCTCGATCCGGCGTCCCCGGGCCTGTGAGCCGCATCGCACCGCCCACCCAGCCCGAAGCCAGACTTCCCGGTTATGATCATTGATCGATGAACCAGGCACTTTCACCAGCGCGCAGAAGGCCCCATCCCGCCAAGGGCATCACCGCATTGATCTTCGGGATCCTCTATGCGGCGTTCCTGCTTCTCCACGATCTGCTGCCGACGAGGATGGGCATCGCCCTCATCGTCGAGTCGCTCCTGCCGTGGACGGGGATCTTCCTCGCCCTCGTGCTGCTCATGACCCTCATCCGATTCTCATGGCTGTCGGTCATCGGCCTTGTCATCCCCGCGCTCGTGTGGACGGGCATGTTCGGGCCCGCGCTGCTGCCCAACCAGTCGGCCGGGGACGCGGATCTGAAGGTGGCCACGCACAATGTGGGCGCTCGGATGCCGCAGCCCACGGCCGCGGCGCAGAACCTCGTCGACCAGGATCCCGACATCGTCACGATCCAGGAGCTCGAGTCCCTGTCGGGCAAGATCATCCACAAGGAGCTCGACTCCGCGTTCACCCATGCCCGGGTCGTCGACACCATCGGAGTCTGGTCGAAATGGCCCATGTCCGAACCCGAGGAGGTCGATCTGGGACTGCAGTGGCCGCGTGCGTTCGCGACCACGATCTCGACCGATCACGGTGATATCCGCTTCTACGCCGTGCACATGCCTTCGGTGCGCCCGGGGCACGAATCGATGCGCAACGCCGCCCTGCGCCGCCTGTCCACGGTGGTCAAGACCGACTCGGCCGATCACGTCATCGTCGCCGGGGACTTCAACACAGCCTCGACCGACGGCAATCTGTCGACGCTGGTCCCCCAGCTCGAGGACTCCCGGGAGCAGGCCCGAGGCGGCTTCGGCTTCACCTGGCCGGCGCGGTTCCCGGTGACCCGGCTCGATCATGTCCTCTACCGCGGCTTCGACGCCTCCTTCGACGAGGTCCTCGAGCGCGGGTCGAGCGACCACCGAGCCGTGCTCGCCGGGCTGGATCTCAAGTAGGCCCTGGGCCGATGCGGGTCTCGGGCTGCCTCAATTGGTGCACTGACCGGTCGGCTGGGCGGTGGAACTGTTGGCCCCGGCCTCGAGCTCGTCGGCGATCTCGGCGCGGGTGAGCGCATAGCCGGTCTCGGAGTCGGTGGCCGAACGGGCGAAGACCATGCCGACGACATCGCCGTTCGAGTCGAGCAGCGGTCCGCCCGAGTTGCCTTCGCGGACGATGCCGCGCACCGAATAGACCTCGCGGACGACCGAGTTCGAATCGTAGATGTCGAGGCCGCGGGCGCTGACGGTCTCCCGCACCCGTGTCGGTGAGATCGTATAGGGGCCGTTGGCGGGGAAGCCGACGACCACGGAGTCGTCACCGGGACCCAGACCGTCGCCGAAGTCGAGGGCGGGAGCCTCGAGTTCGGGCACCCGGAGAACGGCCACATCGGCCTCGGCGTCGAATTCGACCACCTCGGCGGAATAGGGCCGTCCCCGACCGGCGACCTGGACGGCCAGTTCCGAGGATCCGGCCACGACGTGGGCATTGGTGGCCACGAGTCCGTCGCGGTAGACGAAGCCGGACCCTTCCGAACCGGCGGGGCAGGTGGTGGCCGTGGTCGTGATCTTGACGACCGATTCCTCGACGCCTCGACCGACATCGATCATGGCCTCATCGGGCTCTCCCACACCGCGGATCTGTTCGGGCTGGCCGGAGAACACCTGGGGGAATCCGGTGGCGTTGAGCCCCTCGGCCAGCCCGCCGAGAGCCGTCTGGGACGAATACGGGATGGTCCGGTCGATGGCTGCGATGACCGTGGAGTCGGCGACCCACCGGTTCGGTTCGACCAGTGGGGTGGTGCGGATGAATCCCGCGGCGAGCCAGACGACGAGGACGTAGACGATGCCGGCGGTGATGGTGCCGCCGATGGCGTCGATGCCCTGCCCCAGATCCGAGTCCATCGAGCGTTTGATCCACGCCCCGATGCCGCTGCCGGCGAAGGCGAAGAGGACGCTGAGGACCAAGGGCATCGAGGCGAGCAGCATGAGCACGCCGGGGTTCTCCATCGCCGCCGTGCCCTCGCTGAGCGATTCGACCAGCGGTGAGAGCAGTCGCCCGACGATCCACCCGGCCACGAAGCCCGCGGCCGTGCCGAGAGCGGTGATGAGTCCCTGGCGGAAACCGGCGAACAGCGTGCCGATGCCGAGGACGATGAGGACGATGTCGACGACGGTCACGGCGGATTCACCGTGCTGGACGTGCGGCGGCGGCCAGCAGCCGGTCGCGGGTGTCTGAGAACCGTTTGAGCTCGGCCCGTTCGATCATGCGCTCCTGGTCGCCGCCGATGCCGGCGAGCACGCGCATGCGGGTGGTCGACAGCTTGCCCGAGAGTCGGATCATGGTCCGCATCTCCTCCTTGCCGCCGGGGAACGAGGCCGCCCAGCGGCGACCGTTCTTCCGTCCCTTCCAGGTCCCGAGCATGTCGACCTCGGCGTGGGTGAGCCAACCGGAGTTCGCATAGTCGCCGAGCATGTTCTGGGTGTGCATCCTCTCGCTGCGACGCAGGACCAGGCCGAGGGCGACCCAGGCTCCGGAGAGGATGAGGCTGAGGACGATGAGACCGATCCGGTTGACGATCTCGGGGAAGGCCCCGAGCAGGGCCATCGTGCCGTTCCAGAAGCTGTGCAGCACCATGCCGAATACGAGACCGGGCAGCCACATCAGGATCAGCGACCACCACGGCCATTTGCGTGCGGCGAAGCCGATGGTCACGCCGGCGCAGGTCGAGAACGCCGTGTGCAGCAGCGGGGCGCACAGGCACCGCAGGATGAAGATCTCGATCAGCCCTTCGAACTGGTTCTCGTTCCAGGCCCCGCCGAGGTAGAGGATGTTCTCCGTGAAGGCGAATCCGGCGCCGATGAGGGCGCCGTAGACGAGGCCGTCGAGGGGGCCTTCGAAGTAGCGGCGAGCCGCGAGGACGATGACGACGAGGAGGACGGTCTTCGTCGACTCCTCGACGACCGGGGCTTGGAAGACCGCGCCGATGATGCTGGGCACCCCGTCGATGCCGACCATGTAGAGCGCGATGTCGCTGAACAGGGAGAAGACGAGGGTGAGGATGACTGCGGCGACGGCGCCCCAGAGCAGGCAGATGCCCAAGAGGATCTTCGGCTGCGGTTTCCACCGATCCAGCCACAGCACATAGGCGATGATGCCGATGAGCGGGACCGCCGACAGCCCGATGAGGGCGAACAGGCGCAGACCGAAGCTCAGTCCGCCCAGCAGCGCCATGAGCAGCAGGCCGCCGAAGAGTGCGACGAGGACGACGATGCCGATGGCGAGCCGGATGATGTTCTCGGTCGAACCGGGCTCGGTCTGCGGTTGGGACTGTCGCACCGCTCCGGTCCACGGGGTCTCGGTGACCATCTGCGGCGGGGCCTGCATCCCGGCGCGCATCCGCATCTCCTGGGTCACGGTCGGAGCGAACCGCGGCTGCGCATAGACACGGGCGGGCACCGGCGGCTGCCACTGCATGGGCGGCTGCCCCTGCACCGGAGGCTGTCCCTGCAACGGCGGCTGCCCCTGCATAGGTGGGCCACCCGGCATCGGCGGCCGCCCCTGCTGCTGGGGACGGGGTCGGAACCGCTCATCGCTCTGCTGGGGCGGCACCTGCTGGGGCGGCACCTGTCCGGACTGCGGCATCGCCTGGGCGGGCGGAGGACTCGGGTTGACCGGAGCCTGCACCTGGGGAGGCTGGGGACGCCACGGCCCGGGCCTGTTCGGTCCCTGCGAGCCGGGACCGTTCTGTGCCGACATAGATCGTCCTTCTTCAATCGGGGGAAAGTACCGCTGATTCCAAGTTTACGGTCGAACATCGACGACAGGGGCACGTCGCTGTGTCCGTCCAGGAACACCTCAGCCGACTGACACCTCCCGCGAAGGCCCGATCATCGGCCGACTCGAACGCTTTCGGCTGTGGATTCAAGGCCACGCAGTCACTGCCGCGGCGAGACTCCCGACCACTCAGGCGACCGGATGCGGCCGATTTCCGCACCACTGGCCGTCCCGAACCCGGAGCGCACACCGCAGACTCAAGCGCATTTTCCTGTGGATGCTCGACCTCCTTTCCACAGGCGATCTGCAGACTCTGGCCGCCGAGCAGGGGCTCCATGTCGAATCGAAGCATGACTGCTTTCAGACTCGCTTCGCGGTACACCGCACTGCTCCTGACCGTTCTCACTGTGGCCTCGCTGATCGGGCTCGGCCCCGCTCTGGCCGCAGGCCCTCCCTCCGGACTCGGCGAAGTACCGGTGCTCACGGCTCCGAACGCCTACGGTCCGGGCATCTGGCATCATGCGAAGGCCGGCAAGACGTGGTACGGCTCATACCGGACCTTCCCCGACACCTCGGCCTACTGCATCGATGCGGGCAAGAAGTCGCCGCTGTCGAAGTACTTCAGGGGCGCGACGTCCGAACCGGCCACCTCCGCACAGACGGCATGGGCACTGCACGAATACGCGGATTCGAAGTCGAAGGACGTCCAAGCCGCCCTGAGTGCCATCGCCCGGCTCGACAAGACGCTCCCCCATGACCACAAGGTGCCGCCGCAGAAGCCCGCCGACCTGGGCAGGAAGTTCACCGGCGCGGCGAAACAGCACTCGTCGATACTCACGAAGGCGAAGAGGTACGCCGGGCCCTACACCCCCCACGTCAGCCTCGAGCCGGTTCTGAGGATGCCCGTGCTCGAACCCCACACCGCCCCGGAATCCGACACTTCTCCTGACTCCTGGGCTTCGGATTCGAACGACACCGATGCGAAGGAACTCGGCTCCAAGGACTCCGAGGCACCCGATCGCGATACGGGCGGTGACAAGGACGAGGGCAGGATCCTCGGCACGCCGACCGATGAGGCGAGGCTGACGATCTCTCTGACCAGCGCTTCCGCGGCACAGGTCCCCGACGTTCCCGTCACGCTCGGCGTCGACGGGGCAGAGGACCCTCCGGAGACGCTCACCACCGGAGGCGAGGCCGTGACCACGACCCTGCAGGCGAGCACACCGGGCACCCTGTCGGTGACCGCCTCGGCAGAAGTCGCCCCGCAGACCGTGCGAATCTTCGAACCGACGACGGGCACCCGTGTCCAGCGGGTCGTCACTCCGGACGAACCCGACACGGTCACAGGCAAGGCGTCGCTGAACATGAGCTCGCAGCCGAAGGTGACCACGGAGATCTCCGACCAGACGCCTGCACCCGGCGATGCCGTCACCGACGAATTCACCGTCTCCGGCCTCATCGGCGACCACACCGTCACCGTCGAACACACCCTGTGGCAGACCACGACAGAGCCGAAGCAGGGCACGAAGAACGACGATGCCCGCGAAATCGGGTCCGTGACCTCGAACGACGTCGGCAACGGCACTCACACCTCCGGAGAGGTCACGGTGCCCGAGGACTTCCGCGGCTGGCTCTACTTCACCGAGACGATCGCCGAGGACGAGGCGACGAAGGAATGGAAGGGCGTCCACGGCCAACCACGGGAGACCGGGTTCGTCCCCTGGACCCCGACCGCCGACACCGAGGCGGTGCTCGAAGGAAAGCAGACCCACGACGAGGTGGCCGTGACCGGGCTTCGACCCGGTTCCGAGGCCATCATCACCGTCACCGCCTACCACGTAGAGACCGAACCCGAGCAGTCGCAGAAGCCCCAGGGCAAGGAACTCTCGGCGCAGGACGTCACCATCGTCGCCGATGCCGAAGGTCGGGCCGAGATCAGCACTGAGCCGATCGATATGCCCGTCGGCTGGGTCACCTTCGTGAGCGAGATCGAAGGCAGCGACGTCAACGCCGCATGGATGAGCGACTGGGGCGTGCCTGCCGAGACCGTGCACCGCCCACCCGAGGAGAAGCCGAGCACTCCCCCGGCACCGCCCGCACCGCCGGAGGAACCGAGCACGCCGCCGGAGAAGCCGACCAGCCCGCCGGCTCCGCCCGAGCAGCCGAGCACACCTCCGGCCCCGCCCGAACAGCCAGAACAGCCCGCGGCTCCCGAGGCCCCGGAGAAGCCCGAGACCCCACCGGTCGCCGAGACCCCTGCGGCCCCGGCCCCGACGGCCGAGCTGCCACGCACCGGGACCACCGGCAACGGCATGCTCATCGGCTTGGGCATCGTCCTCGTCGGACTCGGGACCACGGTGCTGCTGATCTCCGGCAGCCGTCGCGAGAACGACTGAGAAGTGAGCTCAGGGGTGTTCTTCGCCGATCGTCCCGGAGAGAACACCCCCGGCCCGCAAGACCGCCGCCCCACGCAGCGCCAGGTCGCCCAGTCTGTCATCGAGTGCAGCGAGCATCGAACTCGTATCACCGAGCTCTCGCATCACTGCCAAAGCTGCGCGGATCTCGTGTATGCCGTACCCGCCGGACCGCAGCGCCGCAGTGATCCGCGCGTCTCTGATCGCTTTGAACCGATAGAGACGCGCGGTTCGAGGTCCGGAACCCACCCGGTCCGGAGCGGTCAGTCCCTCTGACTCCCAATATCGCAGCGTGGATGCTCGCACCCCAATTGCCTCAGCAAGTTCGGTGATCGTCATCGATTCGTGGGTCGGCTCACCCCCACGCTCGTCGCCAGTCTCGGATTCGACGCTGGCCTCGGACTGAATCGAGAGCAGCATCGAGCGTGCCGCAACGACCTGACGTCGAAGCTCGTCCACTTCGGTCACTGTGCTGGTGAGCAGGGCGATCGCCTCCTTGGGATCGAGCCGCGGCAGTTCGGTCATCACCGATCGAGCAGCCACAGGGCCAATGGCGAAAGCAAGATCACGGTATGCCGACAACGCACTGACATGAACCCCTGAGTATCGCCGGTAGCCGTTGTCTTCCCGTGCGGCCGCCGGAATGACACCGCGGGATTCGAGCTGGCGAACCTGCTGCACCGAATACCCGCTGAGCGAAGCCACGTCCGCGGTGCGCAGAGTGACCACCCCCAGCATCAAACCCGACATAAGCACTTCAAGTGCACACTTGAACCAAGATTATGCACGAGATCATCGACCGATTCCACAGTCTCGATGGACTGCTCCACATCGCCCCCGAGCCGGACAGCCCCTACCCCGAGCTGGTCTGGGGAGACCACTTCTTCTATTTCGCCCCTGATGGAGAAGTGCCTGCGAACACACAGCCCTTCGCCACCATCACCACCAAGGACTACCCCGATGACACAGCCTCCAGGCTGTCTGCGCCCGACCGATGGAGACTCAACCTCCACATCGGGCGCGCCCGATTCTCCGAACTCGTCGACGAACCCGGTCCGACACCGAGGCGGACACCTTGGATCGCCAGTCCGTCGCAGACACAATCCACCCCCACCCGCTCTACAGCAGGCAGGGGTGGATTGCCGTGGTGAATCCGGCCGGGAACACGGAGCACCAGCTCTCTGAACTCCTCATCGCCGCCCACACCGATGCTCGGCGTCGCTGGGAGCGAGCTCACCGGCAAGGGCAGGACCGCCTCGGCGGGGATCCTCAGTCCTGAACCCAGGTCTGCGCCCAGGCACGGGCGCCGTTCATCATCAGACCGACATCGGCGCCGACGAGGACGAACGAGGCCCCCGCCTCGAGGTACTTCCGAGCCTGGTCGGGGTCGAAGGCGTTGACGCCGACAGGTTTGCCCGCCGCACGCACGGCCTCGAACGTCCGAGCCACCGCGTCCGTGACCTCGGGATGCGTCTGCTGGCCGAGCAGGCCCATCGACGCGGCCAGGTCGGACGGGCCGACGAAGACCTGGTCGATGCCGTCGACCGCGGCGATCGCTGCGGCGTTGTCGACCGCGGTCGCCGATTCGATCTGCACGGTCAGGGACAGGAGCTCCTCGGCCCGGGACAGATAGCCGTCCACGGCGTTCCAGCGTGAGGCCCGGGCCAAGGCCGACCCCACCCCGCGCACACCCCTGGGCGGATAGCGGACGGCGGCCACGGCCGCCTCGGCGTCGGCTTCGGTATCGACCATCGGCACCAGCAGGTTCTGGGCGCCGAGGTCGAGGAACTGCTTGATCACGACCCGATCATTGACCGGCACCCGCACCACCGGGGTGGCCGGGTAGCCATTCATCGCCCGCAGCAGCGAGGTCGTCGTCTCGAGGCCGATCGGAGAGTGCTCGGCATCGATGAGCACCCACTGCATCCCCGAGGCCGCGGCGATCTCGGCAGCCACGGGCGAGCTCGAGCACACCCACATCCCGGCCAGGTGCCGGCCCTCGTCCAGGGCCGACACACGCTCGGCGAAGGTCTGCGGAAGGTCTAGACGAAACGACATGTGATGGCTCCCAACTCTCCGTAGTCGGCATGGACGGTGTCACCGGGATGGACCCACATGGGGCGGGTGAACGACCCGGCCAGCACGGTCTCCCCGGCCGGCAGCACATCGCCGTGTTCGGCGAGCTTGTTCGCCAGCCACACGATGCCGCGGGCCGGATGGTCGAGCACGGCGGCGGCGACTCCGGAGTCCTCGATCGTCTCGTTGCGGTAGAGCAGCGCATTCACCCGGCGCAGGTCGACGGCGTCGACGGCGACCGGGCGACCGCCGAGGACCATCGCGCCCAGGGCCGCGTTGTCCGAGATGGTGTCGACGATCGTGCGCCCGTCCATCTCGATGCGCGAGGACAGGACCTCGAGCGCGGGAACCACGTACTCGGTGGCCCGCAGGACGTCGAAGAGGCTGACATCGGGTCCGCGCAGCTCCTGACGCAGGACGAAGGCGAGCTCGACCTCGATGCGCACTCCCGAGTACTGGGAATGGTCGATCACGGCCCCGGTGTCATAGACCTGATCGGCGAAGATCGCCCCGTAGTCGGGTTCGGAGATCCCCGTGGCCTGCTGCATCGGCTTCGAGGTCAGACCGATCTTGTGCCCGTACAGTCGGCGGCCCGCGGCCTCACCGCGCCGACGCCACTCGTTCTGCACCGCATAGGAGTCCTCGACCGTCATGTCCGGGTACTTCGCGGTCAGCAGCCCGATCTTCTCGCCGGTCCTCTCCGCCTGAGCGAGATCGTCGGCGATGGCCGCGATCGTTGCCTCATCGAGCATTGTCGTCCTCTCCTCCCAATCGATGGCCGCGGTTCACAGCTGATGGCCGAGCTTGAACTCGTCCTCACCGTCATCGGCGCCCGAATGCGCGCCGAATCTCGAAGCCGCATCTTCGCGACGGGTGTAGGAGAACCCGTCCGCGCCGATGGTCACCTCCATCTCGGAGTCGTCGGTGCGTTCGACGACCGGCATCGGGGTGCCGTCGAGGTCGAGGACGAGCGAGGCGTCGGTGTACCAGGAAGGCACGACCGGGTTGCCCCACCAGTCGCGGCGCTGATTGTCGTGGACGTCCCAGGTCACCCGCGGGTTGTCGGGGTCACCGGTGTAGTAGTCCTGGGTGTAGACCTCGATGCGGTGGCCGTCGGGGTCGCGCAGGTAGAGGTAGAAGGCGTTCGAGACTCCGTGACGCCCGGGTCCGCGCTCGATCGTGTCCGACAGGCGCAGCGCACCGAGCTTGTCGCAGATGGCGAGGATGTTGTGCTTCTCATGGGTGGCGAAGGCGACATGGTGCATGCGCGGTCCGTCGCCTCCGGTCATCGCGGTGTCGTGGACGGTCGGCTTGCGACGCATCCACGCCGCATAGACCGTGCCCGCATCGTCCTGGATGTCCTCGGTCACGCGGAACCCGAGCTTCTCCATGTAGTCCACGGCCTTCGGCACATCCGGGGTGACCTGGTTGAAGTGATCGAGACGGACGAGCGCACCCGGCGAATACAGGTCGTAGCGCCAGGCCAGACGCTCGACGTGCTCGACGTCGTAGAAGAATTCGTACGGGAAGCCCAGCGGGTCCTGCACCCGCACCGAATCGCCGATGCCCTTGACGAAGCCGTCCCTGTTCCGGCGGACCTCGCAGCCGAGCCCGCGGTAGTACGCTTCGGCGCGGTCGACGTCTTCGGGGCTGCGCACCCGGTAGGAGAACGCGGCCACGGCGGCGGTCGTCCCCTGCCGGAGGATGAGGTTGTGGTGGATGAACTCCTCCATCGACCGCAGATACACGGCGTTCTCGTCCTCCTCGGTGACCTGCAGGTCGAGCACGTCGACGTAGAAGTCGCGGGACTTCTTCAGATCGGTGACGATGAGTTCCATGTACGCGCAGCGCAGCACGTCCGGCGCCGGTGCCGTGGGGGTGGGAATGTTGTCAGACATTGTCGCAGGAGCCTTTCGATTACTTGCCGAAGACCGGGTTGTGGACCTCGCCGAGGTTGATGTGCACGGACTGCTGATCCGTGTAGAAGTCGATCGACCGGTATCCGCCCTCGTGACCGAGTCCCGAGGCCTTGACACCGCCGAAGGGGGTGCGCAGATCGCGGACGTTGTTCGAGTTCAGCCACACCATTCCGGACTCGACGGCCTGCGAGAAGTTGTGCGCCCGCTTGAGATCCGAGGTCCAGATGTAGGCGGCGAGACCGTACTGCGTGTTGTTCGCCAGCTCCAGGGCCTCCTCATCGGAGGAGAAGGGGGTGATCGCGACGACGGGTCCGAAGATCTCCTCCTGGAAGATCCGGGCATCGGGACTGACATCGGCGAAGACGGTGGGCTGAACGAAGTTTCCGGTCTCGAAGCCCTCCGGGCGTCCGCCGCCGGCGACGAGACGGGCCTCGGTCTTGCCGATCTCGACGTAGGACATGACCTTCTCGAAGTGCTCGGGGTGGACCAGCGCAGCCACCTCGGTGGCCTCGTCGGAGGGCAGACCGACCTTCACGCGCTTGGCCTGGGCGGCGTAGCGCTCGACGAACTCGTCGTAGATCGAGTCCTCGACGAGGATGCGCGAACCGGCGGTGCAGCGTTCCCCGTTGAGCGAGAAGACGCCGAAGATCGTGGCATTGACGGCGGCCTCGAGGTCCGCATCGGCGAAGACCACGGCCGGGGACTTGCCGCCGAGCTCCATCGACAGACCTTTGAGCCACGGTGCGGCATTGGCGAAGATCGTCTGGCCGGTCTTCGACTCTCCGGTGAAGGAGATGAGCGGGACATCGGGGTGCTTGACCAGGGAATCACCGGCGAAGCCCTCTTCGCCGAAGCCGTTGACCATGTTGAACACGCCCGTCGGCAGTCCGGCCTCTTCGAAGATGCCCGGCCACAGGGACGCCGAGAGCGGGGTGAATTCGGCGGGCTTGAGCACAACGGTGTTGCCGGTCGCGATCGCCGGGGCCAGCTTCCACGACTCGAGCATGAACGGAGTGTTCCAGGGAGTGATGAGTCCGGCGACGCCGATCGGCTTGCGATTGACGTAGTTGGCCTGGCGGCCCGGAACCTTGAAGGCGTCGTCGACCTGGGCGACGATGAGGTCGGCGAAGAAGCGGAAGTTCTCCGCGGCCCGGGCCGCCTGGCCCTTGGCCTGAGTGATCGGCAGCCCGGAGTCGTGGGACTCCATCGCAGCCAGTTCTTCCTTGCGGGATTCGACGATGTCGGCGATCCGGCCCAGGATGCGGGCGCGCTCACGCGGCAGCATCTTCGGCCACGGACCTTCGTCGAAGGCGGTCTTCGCCGCGGCGACGGCGGCCTCGATATCGGCCTTCTTGCCCGAAGAGGCCTTGATGTAGGCCTCGTTGGTCACGGGATTGAGGACATCGAATTCCTCACCGTCGATCGAGTCGACGAACTCTCCGCCGATGTAGTGGCGGATCTTCTCCGGCAGGCTGACCGGCGGGGTGGTGGACGCTGTCATGACTTGTCCTTTCCTGAGGGTGTGCCCGATTGGGCGTTCTGATAGCTGTGCAGTGTCGCCGAGCGGTGCTCGCGCACGGCGGTTTCGATCTCCTGCGCCGAGGCACGGGCGCGGATGAGGGCAACGATGCGGGAATGCTCGTCGACCGATTCGAGGGCGCGTTCGGGCACGAAGGAGAACGTCGAGTCGCGCAGATGCGAGAGTCGGTCCCATTCGAGCCCGACCAGGGTGCGCAGCCGCTCGTTCGGGCACCGGCGATACAGCGTCTCGTGGAACTCGTGGTTGAGACGGGTGAATTCGGCCGGCTCGAAGTCGGCCAGCAGCGCCCGCATCCGATCGTTGATC
>Ga0209487_1002459_pt1 | contig 15070 bp, 11 predicted proteins | sample Poulit2012_FD_187524 | JGI IMG/M metagenome (GOLD analysis project Ga0209487, IMG submission 187524) | Agricultural soil microbial communities from Georgia to study Nitrogen management - Poultry litter 2012 (SPAdes) (version 2) | ecosystem: Environmental > Terrestrial > Soil > Agricultural land... | reverse complement strand
AAATAATGAAACATCCTTTTGTTAAAATCCGACTGCTGATAGCTTTGCGGTTCAACATGAATCACAATAATGGTATCTGTCTGTTTCCATTTGACTTCAACAACAATGTCTAGTCGTCTTTCATTACAGATTTTCCGAACGAGAAAGCCCATGCAGGGCAGAGCCCGTCTTTAGACATGGGATGAAAGTGAGGTCTCCCCAAAGCTTCCAAAGCCATTTCCGCTGGCAAAAATAATTTTAAAATATTGAAAAAGTAATTGCCTTCCCACCTTCAATAGGTTATAATAAGAACAAATGTTCCTGAATCCTTAATTCGGGAATCACCCTTCAACACTAAAATACAATTGATTAACCTATAGGCGGTGTGATACCACCGGGCTTGTGAAAGCCAAAGATGCGGTCGTTAATGGCAACAAAGGTTGCTTTGGCTAGCGAACGTTCTAAGAGACATTTGTCCAGTGCCCTGAACTGCCCTAAATGCCGTGCGTAAGTACATACGAACTGTGGCTGCCGGCCGGGAGAAGGCAAATGGACTTTAGAACCCCACTGCTTTAGCTGTGGGAGTATCAGCATCACGCAAACGAGGAACCATTTCTTCTGACAAATGCGTCATCGATTCAAAATCAATTTCCCCATACATGTCTGGAAAAAAAGCTTCCATAAACTCAGCAAAGAAAGTCTCGAGAAGCCGCTTAAACATTAAGTCATGTTTTGTATAAGCCACTCTCTCTTCTTCAACAAAAAATGATCTAGATAAGACAGCACTTTCTTTTCTTGATGGCGTTTCCGAAATAATCATCATGTCACACCTTTTCCCAAATTTGGCTGAACATCATGATGTCGGTCTGACTACATTATATATTAAAACGACCACTAGAACAAACGTTCTTAATCCACGAGAGAAAGAAACATGATAACCGTTGAAAAAATACCACAAACCAGTCCTGTAATAGCCATACCTCTTCCACTTTGTCCTGTTTTACCAACTTGGTTCAAAGCAACGGCTCCAAATATAAGTGCTAAAATACCCATTATAAAACCAAATATCGGACTAACCAAACATACAATGCCTAATACGAGCGCTGCAACAGACATGCCATTTGTACCTTGATGAATCCTTTCTGATTGTTCCTGTTCCATCATATCCCTCCTTTGTCTATTCATATTGTGCAAAGAAAAGCCGCTAATTTCTAATCGATTGCGTAAATCAAACTCATAATAATAATTTAATATACTATGGTTACAAATTCAATACAAAGCCTGTTGAATTGGTAAGTGTGGGAAGTTCTTGCATTTTTTTATTTTTGAACATTCATAGCCCCTTTTTTTATCGTGAGGTTATCTTTGATGGAAGTGTTAATCGTGAGGTTTACGATAAGTGTATTGATCCTGACCGTCTGATTTGTCGGTACAATTTCAGTTAACATTCATGAGAATAGATAGTTTTTCCCACGGAGATGTTTATTCCTTAAAACTCTATTTTCGTTGAAAGTGGAATCAAATTCTTAACTAAGACGTGGCCACGGAATAGCGCCAACCTTATAGTAATTAAAAAATTCAGTTAATTCAAACTACAATTTTAAATTATCATCATTAAAAGAGGGCCAGACGCATCCAGCCCTCTTAAGTGCAAGCCGAAGCTATACACCGCTATTAAGTATATCTTACTATATCATACCATTTATTATACGTAAAGCATTAAGCAAATTAAACGAAATGATTTAGACTGAGTATTTTCTTTTTTAAGTCAGAACCCATTATTGAAACGTGAACTGGAATTGGTATTCTTTTCCTGAGACGCTCAGATTCCACTTTAAATGAACGCACTAATCGTTTCAACTCTGTTTTCTCTATTCCTAACTTCTTCAGTAAGTAAACATGAATTATTAAGTAATCTACAATATTTTCGAATTTGATATCTGTGATATTCGTCTCGGCTTGTATAAATTGGATTAATCTTGAGGGTGGATTGCTAGCTTTGTATCTACAATCAAATATAACAGAATTATGTGCAACTGCATTTCGTAGATCTTTTAACAAAAAAATTATATCTTCAAAGATTCTGCCATTTTGGTTGTGAGAAGTGCTGTGTAATTCTAAATCTTGAGTAATTTTTATTCTTACATCTTCATTAAGACAATGGATAAAAAAACCAAACTCGCCTAAATTAATGACTTCAAAAATTGCCCACAATGGTATAGGTTTATTTCCATGAAAATAATGCTGAATAACTGGTTTATTACTATTATAATTATAACTAATTGTACTATATATTTTATTTCTTAAATCTAATCTACTTTTCATTTTCTTTTTGTACTTTTTACTTCCTGTTTCATGCTTTTTATGATCATTTAACAAAAGCGAAAAGACATCATCGAAATCAGCTGAGCCATATCCAATTATTGTATCTAATGTATAATTTTTAAAGGCAGTTTCAATTAGCATTATATACGGATAAAAAAGAGACTTTAACTTTGTATCGAATTCATAAATTGCAACTACTTCGTCGAAATTCGTATATGGGATTTTGTTTTCTGACTTCTTTATAAATCTGTAACCTTTATATCCATGGAAATAGCCCATATTTAGCAATTCGGTTTTATGTTTACTTCCGCCTATATCGATATCGTGCTTATCTCTTAATGTCCGCATTAGGCCATTTATTGTTTTACCTTTTACCACATAATTCACCCCCTTTTAGAAGTCTATGCATGTATTTATTACTTCATAGAGTAGTCACTTCAACATAATTAACTTCACTACTCCCTCAACCTATAATAAACCTCTTCCTTCATTTCATTCATCAAAAACACACGTTGCTCCTCATTCTCCATCATCTTTTGGAAAAAGTTCCTTTCAGTCATGCGATCTATTAAGAAATCCATGAATCTATCTTCAAAGCTAAATGTAAAATTATCAATCGAATTATTTTGTGCTCTTTCTTTCAGGCTCTCATCTTGTACCATATCTTCTACCAGTTGATCTCGAGAAAGCTTATCCTGAGGCTCAAAATCAGTACCAAATTTTTCGTTCATTCGATCTATGATAGATGACAGCCTTTCTTTTTCCTCTTCAGGGGCTGCGCCTCCACCTGCGTGCTGAGGTGGATCGATATCTACTCGACCTTGTGTTTCTAATTGAATTTGTCCTTCAAACACTTTCTGATTACGATAATATTCTAAAGCAACATCATCCGCTAAATAGATACGTTCATTTGGCTTCTTAGGCAATTTACGCAGCAAGTAACTTAAATACACGTATAATTTATGCAAATCAATGTCGGTAAATGGTCCAATTTGTAGTACAAAAGAATATGTACGAATAAACTTAGACGCTGAACTCTTAAACTGGTCCTGTTCTTCTTCCGTTAACTCTTTATCAAAACGATCAACTGCTTGGTCAAGTATTGGATTTAGACGTTCCTGTGCACGTTTGTCTTTTAACTTTCCGTTAAATTCAAGTTCACTAACAGCATTTATTTCACTAGATGTATATACTTGCGCTGCATCAAGTTCATATTGTAAGTCATAAAGGATATTCGGATCTGTTACATCACTTAATCCTGTCACTTCATAGTAATCTTGAAATGCTTCTTGGATGATGTCAGGATCATTGACAAAATCAAGCACAAACGTGTCTTCTTTTCCTCGACACGTCCGATTCAATCGTGACAACGTTTGGACCGCTTTAATACCACTTAATGGTTTATCAACATACATGGTATGAAGGAGTGGTTCATCAAATCCTGTTTGATATTTTTCCGCTACAATGAGCACTTGATATTCGCTGCCTGAAAATTTATCTGGTAATTCATTCTCACTAAACGCATTCATCTCTGCTTCAGTGTAAGGTATTCCTGCATCGTCTACTGTACCAGAAAAAGCAATCAATGTTTTCATATCTGTGTAATGTTTCTGTTTGATATACGCATCAAATGCATGCTTGTATCGAACAGCGTGTAATCTACTGCGCGTTACGAGCATTGCTTTCGCTCGTCCACCAATTTTATGTTGGGTAACTCGGCGATAATGTTCCACGATAATGGCTGTCTTTTGTGCGATATTATGTGGGTGAAGTGATACAAAGCGTGCAATTTCTTGTGTCGCCTTACGTTTAGCAACCTCTGGGTCTTCATTAATACTCTTTTCCACTTTGTAAAACGTTTCATAGGTGACGTAATTTTGTAGCACGTCTAGGATAAAATCTTCTTCAATCGCTTGTCGCATAGAATAAATATGGAACGGTTCAGGAACTTCCGTTTCCGGATTATACGTTCCAAATTTCTCGATTGTTTTAGGCTTAGGTGTCGCTGTAAAGGCAAAGAATGAGATGTTTTCTTGCTTCCCACTTTTTTCTACGACTTCTACAATCTTTTCTTCCGTGCTATCAAGATCATCTTCCATGACTTTATCTGCTGCATAAGCATCTTCAAGTGACTTGTCGGATAAAATACTCGTCATGGCAGTTGAGGCTTTTCCACCTTGAGAACTATGAGCCTCGTCAATAATAATTCCATATTTTCCACGAGAAAACTCGCTCACTTTATCAATAATAAAAGGGAACTTCTGTAAAGTCGTAATGATAATGCGTGTCTTATTTTGAATAGCTTCTGCAAGTTGATTAGAATCTTCATCAATCTTTTGAACGACGCCTGCTTCATGTTCCAGCTGATAAATAGCATCTTGCAGTTGCCTATCAAGTACACGACGGTCTGTAATAACAATAATACTGTCAAAAATCGGATCGTTATTTTCATCATGTACTTTCGCTAAACGATGGGATAACCAAGAAATGCTATTCGTCTTCCCACTACCCGCTGAATGTTGGACAAGATAGTTTTCACCAACTTTATTTTTTTGAATATCCGCTTCGATTTTCCTGACAACATCTAACTGATGATAACGCGGAAAAATAACCGTTTCCTTTTGATCAATAATTTCCCCTGTACTATCTCTTACATCCTTTTGTTCGATATAAACAAAACGGAATAATAAATCTAGTAAACTATCTTTTTGTAACACGTCATCCCAGAGATAGGCGGTACGATAATTATTATAGATAATTGGATTCCCTTTACCACCTTGGTTCCCGCGGTTAAATGGCAAGAAGAAAGTGCCCTCTCTGCTGAGCATCGTTGTCATCCATACTTCATCTGTATCCACTGCAAAATAAACCATTACACGTTTCTTAGGTTGAAACAATAATTCATTTGGATCCCGATCTTCTTTAAATTGTTGTTTCGCATGTTCGAATGTTTGCCCAGTAAGTGGGTTTTTTAGTTCCATGACAACAAGAGGAAAGCCATTTAAGAAAAGTACCATGTCTAAGCTATTACTGTTTTTCAAGCTATAATGCACTTGGCGACTGACTGTAAAAATGTTGTTTTCATAGTTTTCGATAAGTAATTGGTTTAGCGTACTAGGTGGCTTGTTATAAACAAGACGTAAAGACACACCCCGATCTTTAATACCATGACGTAAACAATCAATCACACCACGGCGATTCAGTTCTTGTTCCAGTCTATTTAACAAATGTTTTTCGAATCGTTCGCCATGAACCTTTTTTAATCGCTCTACTTGTTTAGGCTGGGTTGCTTCAAGAAACTGAAACAACATTTCAACATCAATTGCATACTTTTCAAAGTCTTTCTGGGCTTGTCCTTCTAATCGGCGCTCCTTATATCCAGCGTTTAAAAGACTCGTTTCAATATTCTCTTCCAGTCCCATCTCTGAATAATCAATTGCCATCAAAAATCCTCCTTTCTAATTTACTTCCTCTGTTTCAGTTACATAATCTCGTACATCAATTTTGCCTGTGACCGCCTCGTAAATAAGAGATTCGCGGTATTCTTTGAGTTTGGAGATTTGTTCCTTTACTTTGCTCAGTAAGTCATCTAAATGCTTTGTTGCCTTTGTTATTAACTTAGACATTTCCATTTGTTCATCTAAATTTGGAAGTGGATAGATAAAGTTGTTAAAAGTCTCTTGATATAGGTGTCTAACTGTAGTTCCCGAACTCATTATATCCATGTAGTTTGTAAAAATATTTGAGTTTAACACCCAATAAATAAACTCTGTTATATATTCTCCTCGGATAGGTCTAGTTACAAAAACTCCACTATTCAAAATAGCCTTTTCAGGTTTATCTTTGACTATTGCTATTTTTCCTATGGTACCATCCTTCGTTATGAGTACATCATTATTTTCTAATTGAATTTCTGGAGCCTCTTCATACCTTTCTTCACTAATTCTATAACAACTAGACCAATCTACTAATCCCTTATGAAAGTCAGTTCCAGTAACTAGATGTGGTCCCACATCTGTAAATTCATCAGATCTGAGTCCTTGCCAACCAATTCTTCCTTTAACATAAGTTGTATACTTAATTTTAACAGTTTTCCAATGCGCCGGTATCTCACCAATCCACTCAATTTCTGAGTCTTTCATTTTCACATCTGTGTCTATTCCTTTTGTTACTATCTCAGTAATCACCGCCTGCCGCTTTTCTTCCAGTAATTTGATTAAGCGTTCTTTATCAGTTATGAGAGAATCAATCCGATATGTGTTTTCATTTAAATATTCACTGATTTTCTTTTGTTCTTTTAAATCAGGGAGTGTTATTAATAAATTTTCCAATATATTCATACCTATATTTTGTTGTGTCCCATAATTCCACCTAGTCTCAACTTGTTCCCTAAATACTAAAGATGAAATTTGAAAATACAAATACTTTGGAAGCACTTTTTGTGAGTTAGCTCTAACTAAGGCCAGAGGAGACCAAATATTGAACTCTTTTTCCATCTCTACCATAGCAACATTTCCTGTTGTTGCTCCCGACTTAACAATAAATATATCGTGCTTTTGTGGCAAGCATTTTTTCTTGTATATATTATGTATCTCTCTGGAAATGTATCCACGCATCAAATCAAAGTCAATTTTTCCATTTTTAATCGCCTCGGCAGAAATAAATGGAATACCTTCTTCACGTAAGGATGGGGTTTCATGTGGACCGTCAGTTATTTTAGTTGCTAAAACTCTTTTTATGGAAACAACCATCCATTTCTCTGGAATCTTGCCCAAAGAACTATCTTTATACTTAAAATATGGCTTTAATTCTGTCATCACGCCATCACCTTCTTCAATTTCTCTAAGATGCTTTTTTCTAATTCTTGAATTTCTGCTTTAATTTCGCTTGATGATCGTAGTTTCGTATATTGATAGAAATAACGTGTAAATGGAATCTCATAACCAATCCTAGTTTTATCTTCATCTATCCAAGCGTCAGGAACATGTGGCAATACTTCCCTCTCAAAATACGCTTCAATATTATCTGATAGCGGAATAATTTCTGTATCTCTTAGCTCTGAATCTGGTTCAATATCTTTCTTACTTTTCATACAAACATCAGCAGTTTCATCTCGTTCTGACAGAGCATTCCAAATCGCTCTTAGTAAAGGTGCTTTTAAGGTAACATCTGTTTGTTTAAAAGCATCTTTAATGATATCGATAAATTGTTCACGGTTTTTATACACTGTCTCACTTTGCATATTTGTTAATACACTTTTGATTGTTTCTTGTTGAGCTTTTCCTGCTTCGATCTCCGCTTCTTTGTTCTCTCCACGTTTACGAGACTTGGCCAAGTTCATAAACGCTCGTTGATCATCTAACCGGGCAATCCGCTCTTCTGTCATTTGGAAGTTCAATCTAAGTGGTCTTTCGACAGTTACGCGATAATAACCGAAGTCTTCATTGTTGAAAATTTTTACTTCGTCACTTTCGTTTGTCTGCCCATACATTTCTACAATTGTATTGATTTGTTCTTCTGAAATTTCATTTCGTTTATTTCCTAAACTTTTACGCATTTTTTGATACATATCGACTGCGTTCACCAATTGTACTTTTCCTTTTCGATAAGATGGTTTATTGTTTGTTAAAATCCAAATATATGTTGAGATACCTGTGTTATAAAAGAGTTGATCAGGAAGAGCGACAATCCCTTCGACTAAATCATTTTCAAATAGGTAACGACGAATTTCACTTTCCCCGCTACCTGCATCTCCTGTGAACAGTGGAGACCCATTCATAATAATAGCAATACAAGAGCCATTTGGATTTTGTTCAGTGACAGGTTTCATTTTCGCAACAAGGTTTTGTAGGAATAATAATTGTCCATCACCAATTCTTGGGAGTCCAGCTCCAAAACGACCACTAAATCCTAAATCTTTATGTTCATCTTCAACCGTATCTTTTGCAGGCTTCCACTCCACACCATATGGGGGATTCGTAATCATATAGTCGAACTTTTCACTACTAAATTTATCATTCGACAGTGTGTTACCAAGTTTAATATTGCGCGCGTTTTGCCCTTTAATGAGCATGTCTGCTTTTGAAATGGCATAAGATTCGCCATTTATTTCTTGAGCAAAAAACTCTAAATGACCTGTTGGATTATACTGTTGCATATATTCTTGTGCGACAGTACCCATCCCACCTGTTCCCGCACAGCTGTCGTAAAGTGTGCGTGTAACACTTGGTAGTAAAATGTCATCGTCATTTAAAAACATAAGATGAACCATAAGCTTAATCACTTCTCTTGGCGTATAGTGATCCCCAGCTTCTGCATGTTCTGAGAAGCGTCTTATGAGTTCCTCGAATATATAACCCATTTCAATGTTCGACACTTCATCTGGGTGAAGATTGATCTCTCCAAATCGTTTAACAACTAAATACAGCATATTATTTTCTTTCATTTTTTCTATTTCATTAAATATATTAAAATGACTCAAAATTTCTCGAGCTTCAAAAGAAAAACCATTTATGTAATTACGTAAATTTTCGTCAATATTGTCTGGGTCACTTAATAATTTAACAAAATCATATTGACTCGTATTATTAAACCCTTGCTTCGCAACACGATTGAGAATTTCATCCCTTGCATTTTCTGGCAAAGAAGCATACTTTTCATTTGCAGAAAGTACATCATCTTTTGTATCAGCCAATACTGCATCAAAACGTCTTAATACTGACATCGGTAAAATAACATCCCCGTAATCTTCTGGACGATATGGTCCTCTAAGCAGTTCTGCGATCGACCATATAAAACTAACTTTCTCTTGGAAGTTGTTCATAAAAAAGTTCCCCTTTGCAATATAACTAGTATATGTATTGTATAAATAGTACGTAACTACTAGTATATCAAACGCGGATGAACAAGACTATAAGAACCTAATGATTTCACCTTCATTTCCATTCATCATCCAAAGTAAAACGACTTATTAACGAGGTATGTTTGATTTCCTTTTTGAACTTCCATTGAGTCATTTGAATAATTATTTGTTTATTTGTCAATAAAGATAATGGAGGCGATAAGATGATAATATTTGAAGTCATATTAGCTTTGATTTTAATTGGTGCTTTTGTACATTTCCAATTAACCAAACGCAAAAGTATATACCAAACATCTTTGTTAGCTCAACACATGAATTCAGGCGAAGAAATGAAAAGAACACTTGCAATGGGGTTGTACATGCGCTTTAAAACAGAAAGCGAAGAAAATCCCCCTAATTACTCATCTACTTATATTAAACAAGATCCACATATGTTCGAAGATTTCGTTGCGAATGTATTTGAAAAAACAAAGGGTGGTTCAACTTGGGTTTCTCCTTCTTCTGGAGATTTTGGAGTGGATTTCGAACATCGAACTGAAGAAGGGTTATTTTTGGGACAAGTTAAATGTTATCAAAATAATGTTGGATTTGACCCTATTGCCCTTATTCACTCAAATATGGTAAAAAAAGGGGCCGAAGGTGGATATGTAATTACCACAAGTTCCTTTACAGCTGCTGCAAGGGAATATGCTGAAGGATTAGACATCGAATTAATTGATGGCGTAAACCTCGTTGAATTATGGTTAAGTAGCTTGATAAATGCAGAACAAGAAATTAAAAAGTTACTACCCGAACACATTTAAAATAGGCCCATGAATTAAGTAGATAAACGATATTTGTGGCACTACTTTCTGCTCATACTGGTTTTAACAAGGTTTCTTTTCAATATACAAAAAGAAGTAACCGCCCATAACGGTTACTCCTTTTTTAAATCATATTTTTTCTTCAAATGGTATTTCCTTTTAAAACGCGTCCCAATCAATTTCAACTTCGACAATACCAGTTGAGTAAGGTCCAACATGATATGGCTGAAAATGAAAAATAATTGAATTGTCTCTTAAAACAAAGTCTTTAAAGTTCTCGATTTCAGGAGAGAGTGCTTCCTCTAGTTTGTCTTCAAAATAGACAATATCAACTTCACCTGATTCAATTTGACGGATGGTAAGATCAGAAATGGTTTCTAAATCTATGTCTTTTTCTTTTAGAATGGTTTCTAAAGTGATCACTTTGTTATTCTTTAAATCATAGTTAAACGGATCTGACCAATATTCTCCATGTGTACCACCTTCATAAATGGACTCAATAAATTTTATGGATATAAAATCCTCGGTAATAAATGGATTATCAAATGAAACTTTGTATAGGAATCTTTCCACATAGTCTAATTCTTCTCTTGATTTGACTAGTGCATCAAGCTTATCCATTGCATCATTAAAACGTCCTGCCATGTCAGGCGTAATGATGTCATCTAATATGGTTTCTGAAAAATATGGGTACGATACAATTATTTCATCTTCTCCATCGATATGTTCTTTTTCGATTGTTTCGTAATTGGCTAATGGTGATTGTACATTTGGCTGTTTTTGTTTTTCCTTCTGTTTAGATTCAGTTTTCTTCGCTTCACTGTCAGATTGTTCTTTTGCAGCTTTTTCTTCTTCCGCCCTTTTTTTCTCTCTTTCTGCTTCTTCCGCTTCCTTTAATGCTGAAATTTCTTCATTATGTTCGGTCGTTAAATCATAGTTTTCAGAAGAATCCCTTATATTTATGGCATAGCGCTGGCCATCATCGCTTTCATAAATTAGAAATTCTTCACCATCAATGGTAACGTCTTCTACTTTTTTATAATCGGGATTAAGATCTCTTTGCAAGTCCTCGATCGTTATATTTAAACTCTGTTCTTCAGGTGAAATCCATTGCTCACAATCTAACTTCCAGGTTTCATTGTCTTTGAGATAGCTTAATTTTTTTGTTCCACCAGGAGTATAAACACTCTCATATTGAATATATGAAACTTCAAAATGGCCTTTGGACTGGTACTCAATTTGAAACCGGGGAGCGAAGTCGTCTTGTTTTACATCAGCTGTTATTAAGTCAAACCCATCACATTCACACCAATAAGCTTCTAAGTATGTTGGTATTTTATCTTTTACCCACTCTTCACTCACTATATCCTTGATATACTCTTTAATAATTGTTATTGCATCATCATATGCTACTTGATCAATAGATGAGTCATTAAGCCAATTTTGTCCAAGCCAATCATGATGCTCGCTTTGTAATGCTTTAAATCGTTCCTCCAATTCACCAACATTCTTCCTAATAATATCTTTTATTTCTGTTTCCGTTAATTCAACATATTTATTTCTTTCAAGATATGATTGCTGTGCAAGTTTTTTTGCTTCTTTATCACCTTTAAATGTGGATGTTAAAATTTCTTTATTTTGTGTCTCAACACTACAACCTATCATTATAATCATGAATACAAACAAACTTACTAAAATTAATTTTCTACGTGACAATTAAACACCTCTCCTCATAAAATAGAACCCTTATATTCCAAGTCCATCATTTAAAGTTCATGGCCACTTGTTTTACAAATCTTTTTTTCTTGTTTACGTTGATTCCCAATATCGTGCTAATGACAAGCGTAATTCATTTCATCGAACCGTTCACATTTTTAACATCTTCCGAATCGACTTCAGAACCATGCGCGCTACTGACTCAATCATTCTTTCTACTTGCATTGCTACACATGTTTATTAGTTGTAAGACACGTCTATTAATACTTTAGAACCAGACTTAAAGATCCCCCTCCCAAAATTAACCTTTGGAAACTAGGTATATTTAACTATACCATAGCAGATTATAGTAAATATTGGTAACATCGAATCTTTTAGAAACGTAATATTATAATCTTTCACTTAAGTTGCTATTTTTATAGATTACAACTAACATTTTGCTCATGATTAAAATATGTCATATACTCTGATATCCATATTTACCAATACAAAAAAACGCTACAATTTATGATGGCATAGATTGTAGCGCTCATAATGCTTACTCATTTATGCGTATCGTTATTAATCAATAAATCCCCTTACAAATCTGATGATAATATATCCTGGCACCCATCCGAAGATGCTAAGCGTCCCGAAAAACTGTAAAACCCTAACATAGGGATACGGCAGATCCAAGAACAATGTTTCAAGACCATATATGCCGAGTCCCACAATGATTGGCACAACAAAACATAACACTGGCAAATACCAACTCGTATGCGGACGCCAAAATACTGACATGATGGGAGGCAATGCTACAACAACCATAATCAAGTTAACCATCGTCGTTCTGATAATAACCCAGTCTTCATGAGGTAAAACTGGAAAGATAATACCAATGACGATGCATGACATAAGTGCAAGTGTCATTAGTGCTTGTTTTTCCCACTTCTTGGTCTCCGTTCGTTGACATCTCTTTTTCTTTTCTGCGGCCTTCTTAGACGGTGACTGATATGTACTGCTTAATTTCCACGGTTTAAAACGATTTCTAAGGGTGACTTTACCTATGGGCGGGGGTAAGTGTATTCGATTCCCATGGTTCACCTGGGACATCATAAAAGTTAAAATCTTCCCCTTCTAACCGTTGAAAAGCAGGCGCAAGGTTATACTCTGTTTTGACGACAGGAAAGTCTTGATTTAAAAATCGGGGCAACCAATCTTCAAATTCATCCATATGTTGAAATAAATACATATAGACACCATCATCATGCTCAATAGACATAATGGCCCAATATTCATAGTGGGTAGCGGAAAAAAGACCAATGCTTTTACGTTTTTGAACAAAGTTACCGATTAAGACGCGATTAATCGTTGAAAAAGGAACATCAATCTTATTGACCTCTTCTGTTTCAGGGCCGGTAATTTTTTGAGTTCTTCGTTAGGACGCAACGTCAGTGCTGAAATGATGAGTATCACGATAGGTGGCACACTATAAATAAGCACAGGCATAGGGTCTGACTGTGTCAACAATGAATAAATAGATGTAATGATGATAGCTATTAAAATCACAAGAATCGTGATGAATGTTTTCCGAGATTGCTCATACGCTTCTTTACCATGTTCACGCGTTTTTTGTTTAGGTTCATGTTGATTTTGTCCCATGTCTGTTTGACTCCTTTATAAAACAACATTAGCTTATTTTTCCACTCTAGTACATTTTCATATCCTAGGCAAACCCTCATTCGCCTGTTCGCCCCTGCCACATGCATTTATTAAAGAGACTTATGATATAGTAGAATGCTAGAGCTAGAATATAAACACACTTATCCAAAACCATCAATGGAGGTAATCAGCGTGACACATAAACTTATTTCGAAATCAGTTGAACAATTGGCACCACTTATTGAAAACAAAACCATATCGCCAGTAGAGTTGACCGAAGCAGTACTGGCACGTGCCGAAGCAAGCCAAGACCAAATCAATGCTTATTTGGATTTTTACCATGATGATGCCATGTCAGCTGCTAAAAAAGCGGAAACTGACATTATGAACGGCGATTACCGCGGCATGTATCATGGCATTCCAATGGGTATCAAAGACAATGTTTATTTTGAAAACAAACGGACAACAATGGCATCAAAAATTCATCAACATTTTAGACCCACTTACGATGCAACGGTTGTTGCTAAGCTCAGAGAGGCTGGGGTTATTTTCACTGGAAAACTACATATGCATGAATATGCCTTAAGTATTACAAATAACAACCCACATTTTGGACCTGTTCGAAACCCATGGGACTTAAATAAAATTCCTGGCGGTTCAAGTGGTGGATCTGCTGCGGCGATTGCAGTTGGTTCGAGTGTTGCATCGATTGGAACAGATACGGCTGGTTCCATTCGCATTCCAGCCTCAGCCTGCGGTATTGTCGGTTTAAAACCGACACGTGGTAGAGTGAGTACGCGTGGTGTTTATCCATTATCTTGGACACAGGATCATGTCGGCCCTATGGCAAAAACCGTCAAAGATACAGCCGGTTTACTGAATATCATTGCTGGCTATGACGCACAAGACCCAGCTTCGGTTGAGCAATCGACTGATGATTACGTAGCAAGCTTAACAGGTGATGTGACAGATTTAATCATTGGGATTGAGGAAGATTACTTTTTCAATCAGATTGATGCTGAAGTTGAAAAATCAGTGCGCGCTCAGATTCAAGATCTTGTAGATCAAGGCGCAACAGTTAAACCTGTTAAAATCCCTGCCTTAAAAGACGCCGAATGGGCTGGCTTTTGTTTTTCCGTCTCAGAGGCGTCAATGGTTCACCATGACAGTATTTTAGAACGGCCAGAAGATTTTGGCGAAGATATTCGTGGATTTCTTTTATCAGGTGCCTCCCCCGCTTCAGATGGATATGCACAAGCCTTAAAGGTGAGGGAACAACTAATAGCCGATTTCAATGCAGCATTTAAGCAGGTAGACGTGCTCATTGCACCAACACTGCCTATTATGCCAAATGATATTGGGGACGATAGGGTTGATTTAAATGGAGAAAAGGTTGATTTATTGAGTAATATTATTCGGTTAACAGGACCTGGTAACCTAACAGGCTTGCCGGCTTTATCAGTCCCATGTGGCATGAATGGCCAATTGCCAGTTGGCTTACAAATTATCGGCCCCGCGTTTAGTGAAAGCCGACTTCTCAATGCTGGATTCGCTATCGAGCAGATGAGTCCATTAAAAGGCAAAACACCGAATTTGTGAGATATGTTTTGTTAAACCAATCAAAACCACCAGTGTGAACTGGTGGTTTGCTCTGCGGCTGAAAGCCTTTGTTACCGGCCTCGGCCTTAAAGGCCCTCTGAACGGTTCTCCCTCTTGCACCACACTCACTCGCTGATTCTAAAGA
>Ga0209487_1002458_pt1 | contig 15074 bp, 10 predicted proteins | sample Poulit2012_FD_187524 | JGI IMG/M metagenome (GOLD analysis project Ga0209487, IMG submission 187524) | Agricultural soil microbial communities from Georgia to study Nitrogen management - Poultry litter 2012 (SPAdes) (version 2) | ecosystem: Environmental > Terrestrial > Soil > Agricultural land... | reverse complement strand
GCCCCTGTGCCGTGGCCGCTCCGGCAGGTCCAGATCACGACGGCGGAGCTGACCGTGGTCTCCGCGCGCACCAGTGCGGGGGTGCTGCTGCTACCGGGCTACGCGCTCACCGGCACCAGCGCCGGTGGCACCGAGGGCACCTGGACCGTGCCCGCACTGGCCGAGGACGCCTTCGACTTCACCAGCTGACCGGCGCCCGCGTCCGGTCTTCCATCGAACCGTCAAGCTCTCAGGTCACACGGCGTTCCCGGCGCCTTCTACCGCATCCACGATCGCGCTCAGGACCACAACGGGACTGAGAAGCTCGGCAGCGGTCATCGAGGAGCGGCCAGCGGAGATCGCATCGACGAAACGGGCCACCGACGGGGCGTTGTAGTCCCTGCCCAGGACCAGTTCCCGGGCAGTGACGCTGTCGGTGCGGGTGGCCACAGCGTAGAAGGGCACCTTGGTGTTCTCGGCGGGGACGACGAAGGTGAACGTCACGGCGACTCCGGCGATGACCGTGTGCGCCACGGTGGTGTCACCGTTCCTGGTCACGTTGACGGCCACGGACCCAGGTTCGACGGTCGGGTTGCCGAGGATCTCCAGGGCAGCCTCGACGTGGTGGATGCCATAGAAGAACAGCCCGGAGTATGGGCTGTCCGGGTCGGCTGGTCCGATCACCGTGAGCTGGCGCAGTGACCTCGCGCCGCCCTCGCTGAGCTCGGTGATCTGCGGGAGGAAGCGGAGCGCCGAGCAGGAAAGCAGGACGGCGCCCGACTCCTGGCTCGTGGCGATGATCTCCTGGGCATCGGCCACGGTGGTGGCCAGGGGCTTGTCGACCAGCACCGGCATGCCAGCTCGGAGCAGCGGTTCGGCCTGCTCGCGATGACGCGCACCGTCCCGGGTGGAGATGATGGCGGCGTCCACCGTGCCGATGAGGTCTTCAGGCTCCTCGACGATCTCCAGATCGTCTGCTGCAGCAAGGTCCTGGTTGCGAGGGTTCCGTCCGCCGGCCAGCGCACTGGCGGTGAAGCCGGGGTGCCGGGACTCGGCGTTCAGGAACCGGATGAAGTGATCAGTGTGCGAGTTCTCGGTGCCGATGAATCCGATGCGGGTCACGTGAGTTCCAATCACGGTGGGACATAGATAACTGCCAGCCTGGTATGCAATCGGTTGCACGTCAACCCTCCGATAGGTCATCCTGGATCTTGCCGCGGCAGCCTGCACCATCTGATGTTCCTGGCAGGCTGGTGCCGGAGGCGACGAAGGAGGTCGGGTGACTAAGGAGCTAGGCGTCGGGATCCTCGGCCTGGGTGGCATCGGGCTCACCCATGCTCGGGCGCTGCGAGAGATCGCACCGGATGTGCGGCTGCAGGCCTTCAGCGGGGGAGATGCAGAGCGCGCAGGTGAGGCAGGTTGGCCAGACGCTGTGCAGGTCGCGCCGGAGGAGCTGGTGCGGTCACCGGGTGTCGATGTGGTGGCCGTGTGCTCACCGAGCGCGGAGCATGCCAGCCACGCGATGTCTGCTATGGCAGCAGGGCGACATGTCGTGGTGGAGAAGCCGCTCGCCCTGACGGTCGCGGACGCCGACCGGGTGGTCGCCCTCGCTGCCGAGCACGGCGTGGTGGCGGCGGTGATCTCGCAGCGGCGTCTCGAGCCGGAGTACGCCGCATTGAAGGACAAGCTGGCCCGCGGGGCGCTCGGCCGCCTGCGGCTGGCGACCACACAAGTGCACTGGTGGCGAGAGCCGGACTACTACCAGGCGGCGCCCTGGCGCTCCTCGATGGCCGGTGGTGGCGGATCCCTGATGAACCAGGGGGTGCACAACGTGGACCTGCTCCGCTGGTTGTGCGGTCCAGTCACCGCGGTGACCGCGCAGTACGGAACGCTGGCCCACGACATCGAGGCTGAGGACACGACTGTGGCTACGCTCCAGTTCGCCAACGGTGCGCTGGGTATGATCAGCACGTCCACAGCCACCCCACCGGGCTCGCCCGCCACAGTCACGCTGCACCTGGACCGTGGAGTAGTCGAGCTCGGCCAGGGAGAGGTGCGGCGCTGGGACGTCGATGGTGTCCCTGAACCCGTGGGTACCAGTGGTATCAGCAGTGGCGCTGCCGACCCGGCCGCCATCGGCATTGCCGGTCACGTCCAGCAGTGGCGCGACGTCCTCACGTCGATACGTACCGGTGCCGCACCCGCAGTCAGCGCTGCCGACGGTGCCGAGACCGTCCGTCTGCTCTGTGCGGTCTATCGCGCCGCCGATACCGGTCGCACCGTCCGTCCCGAGGAGCTCTGAGATGAAGGTCGCGATCATCGGTGCGGCTCACCCGCATGTCGACTACGCGCTGACGGAGGTCGCGGCGCGGCCGGGCGTCGAGCTAGTAGCCGGTTGCGAGCCGGACGAGCAGCTGCGGCGCACCTACCTACCCTCGGACATCCCTCACTACGACACTGCTGAGGCGCTCTTCGATGCTCATGAGGTAGACGTGGCGCTGGTGGCCGGGGTCTACACGCGGCGAGGGACGGATACCCGGCTGGCGCTGGAGGCCGGTGCGCACGTGCTGGCGGACAAGCCGCTGTGCACCAGTCTTGGCGAGCTCGAGGAGATCGCCGCGGCCGCAGACCAGTCCGGCCGGCACGTCTCGGTGGTGTTCGAGAAGCGCTTCTACCCACCTACCCTTGCCGCTCGGCGGCTGCTCTCCGACGGTGTGCTCGGCGACCTCGCCCTGGTGGCGAGCACGGGCCCGCACAAGCTGAACCAGTCGAGCCGACCGCCCTGGTTCCTCACCCGTGCCGGATACGGTGGCATAGCCGGTGACCTACCGGTGCATGACATCGACCTGGTGCTTGCCCTGACCGGCGCGCGCAGCGGCACCGTGTCTGCACACACCGGAAACGCCCGTCGCGCCGACCACCCGGACTTTGACGACCACGTGGCCGTGCTGCTCCAGGCAGGTTCGGTCTCGGCGACGATCGAAGCGAACTGGCTGTCTCCGCAGGCCGCCGATGTCCACGGGCACTATCGGATGCGCCTGACGGGGTCGGAGGGAACGGCTGAGCTGGACTGGGCCTACAACACTCTCACCGTGGCCACGCACGATCGGGAGACCTGGCAGGAAGACCTGCCTGAGCCGCAACGGCCCGCCGCCTACTTCTTCGACGCGGTCCAGGCCGACAGGGAGCCCGAGATCAGCACCGCAACCAGCCTGCTCGCCACCCGGGTGGCACTGCTCGCCCAACGTAGCGCCGATCACCAGGGCGCTCCAGAGCGATTTGGCATCTGAACCAGGCCAAACTGGCAGGGTGCTTCTCGTCGGGTGAGGTCGACTTCCACCGTGGCCCGGCGGAGTGTGCCAGCCTTGACGTCGGGATCGGCTGAATGGACGAACTGACGGAAGGACGCACGATGGGGCGAGCAACGATCTACTCGATCGCCGCCGAGCTGGGCATCTCGGCCTCGACGGTCTCACGCGCATTCTCCCGTCCGGACCTGGTCCGAGACTCACTCCGGGAGAAGATCCTGGCTGCGGCAGACCAGATCGGTTATCAGCCAAGCAGGGCGGCCCGGAGTGTGGCCACCGGGCGAACCGGTCTCATCGGCCTGCTGGTACCAGACATCACCAACCCGTTCGTGCCGCCGTTGGTGCGCGCGATCGAGATGGCCGCTGCTGAGCGGGACTCCGGGGTGCTGCTTGTCGACGCCCGTGCGAACGGGGCAGCTGAACCCGGGCTCGTGGTGCGGCTGAAGGCGCAGGTGGACGGCCTGGTGGTGGTTGCGCCACGCTCTGCCGCAGGAGATCTGACTGCAGCGGTCGGCCGCACACCCGCCGTCGTGGTCAACCGGGTGATCCGAGGGATGGCGAGCGTAGTCTGCAACAACACGACGGCCATCCACACCGCAGTGCGTGCGCTGGTGGCAGACGGGCACCAGGTCCTGGCGCTGCTTCGTGGACCGGCAGGTGCCTGGGCGGCTCGACAACGAGCCGAGGCGGTGCGCCGCGCGGCGGCCGATACCGGTGTCGACCTGATCGAGCATGGCCCCTTCGAGGCGCAATTTGACGACGGCCGGGAGGCCGCAGCCGATGTCGCCGCGTCACGGGCCACCGCTGTGCTTGCCTTTGACGACCTGATGGCCTGCGGTGTGATCGCCGGCTTGGCCGACGCGGGGATCCGGGTGCCTGCTGCGATGAGCGTGCTCGGCTGTGACGACGTGTTGCTTGCGCGCACGATGACACCGTCATTGAGCACGATCACCGCTCCGATCGAAGATCTTGGGTATCACGCCGTGAACCTCCTCGACCGCGTGCTGGCTGGTGAACCGCCGCGGTCGGTACAGCTCGACGGTGTTCTCGCCCTGCGTGGCACTTCTGGCAAGGTGCGGCGGTCGTAGACCGGTCTGGCACGAACGCATCCCGTCCAGCCCTGAGGTCGCTGCTGCTCGAAGAGCCAGGTCCGCACCCGGTGCACATTGACCCGCCCGGTGCCGGATAGGTAGAGTCAGGATGCAACCGATTGCATCTTTGAGGTGAGAATGTCGCTGACCGATCCCGAACTGCATCGTCCTGCCGTCCACGTGCACGCGACAGCAGACGCTGCGGCCAGAGCAGCGGCCGCTCGAGCGGCCGAGGCGATCGTCACCGCGATCGAGGCCCGTGGCGCAGCTCGGGCGCTCTTTGCCAGCGCGCCGTCCCAGGAGGCGATGCTGGCGTGGCTCGGCGACGATCCACGGATCGACTGGGCCCGGGTGCGGTCGTTCCATCTGGACGAGTACGTCGGCATCGCTGCATCGGCACCGCAGGCTTTCGGCCAGTGGTTGGCGGACCGGCTGCCCGCAGCTGCTCTGCCGGGCTTCTCCCGCATCAGCGCTGATAGTCAAGGCGAAGCAGAAGCCCAGCGGTACTCCGCTCTGGTCACCGCCGACCAGATTGACGTCACCTGCATGGGCATCGGAGTCAACGGGCACGTCGCGTTCAACGAGCCGGGTGTTTCGAGCCTCACTGACCCGGAGAAGGCCCGCCAGGTAGGCCTGGATCTCGCGTCCCGCCAGCAGCAGGTGGACGAGGGGTTGTTCTCGACCCTCGCGGACGTCCCGACCTCGGCTATCACACTGACCGTCCCGTCCGTCATCAGTGCCAGGTCGCTGGTCGTGACCGTGCTCGGCGAACAAAAGGCGCCAGCCGTTGTCCGGGCACTCGAGGGTCCGCTCAGCTCTGACTGCCCAGGTAGCTTGCTCCAGGCGCATCCGAACGTCGCCTGGTTTCTCGACGAGGCTGCAGCAGCACGTCTGACCGGTGACCGCACTGGCTGAACGAGGTCTCCTGTGCCGCACGCTGCGGGTGCTCGAGGTGTGAACTCCTGCATGAGGCGGGAGCCCTCCGTGGCAGACTGCAAGGGTGTCGAGCGTGAGCACCGAGACCGAAGTCAGCACCGAGCTGATCACCGCGCTGCGCGCCGCGGTCCAGGGCGAGGTGGACGCGAGCTCCCGGCGCCGGGCGGAGTACTCCACGGACGCCTCGAACTACCGGGTCGTACCGCAGGCGGTCGTCTTCCCGCGCACCACCGAGGATGTGGTGGCCGCCCTGGAGGTCGCTCGCGCGCACGGGGTGCCGGTCACCTCCCGGGGAGGGGGCACCTCGATCGCCGGCAACGCGGTGGGACCAGGTGTGGTGATCGAGTTCTCCCGGCACCTGAACGCCATCCTGGAGCTCGACCCGGAGGCACGCACCGCCCGGGTGCAGCCCGGAGTGATCCTCACCGACCTGCAGAAGGCTGCTGCGGTGCACGGGTTGCGGTTCGGGCCGGACCCCTCCAGCCAGGCCCGCGCCACGTTCGGTGGACTGATCGGCAACAACGCCTGCGGCCCGCACGCGGTGGCCTACGGGCACACCGCCGCCCAGGTGATCACCCTCGACGTGGTCGACGGCCACGGCCGCCGGTTCACCGCGCGCGCCGGTGACCTGAACCCGGTACCCGGCCTGGCCGACCTGGTGCAGGCGAACTTGGCCACCATCCGCACCGAGTTCGCCCGGTTCTCCCGTCAGCTCTCCGGGTACTCCCTGGAGCACCTGCTGCCGGAGAACGGCGCCGACCTGCCCAAGTTCCTCGTCGGCACCGAGGGCACCTTGGTGACCGTGCTGGAGGCGACCGTGCGCCTGGTGCCGCTGGCCACCTCCCCCGTGCTCCTCGCGCTCGGCTACCCGGACATGCCGGCAGCCGCCGATGCGGTCCCGGCGATGCTCCGCCACGACGTGCTCGCCGTGGAGGGCCTCGATGCCGAGCTGGTGGACGTGGTGCGCCAGCACAAGGGCGACCACGCCATCCCTGATCTTCCGGAGGGGGCCGGCTGGCTGCTGATCGAGGTCGGCGGCGACAGCCCCGAGGACGCTCTTGACCGCGCCCACGCAGTGGCCGCGGACGCCGGTACCGAGGCAGTACAGGTCATCCCGGCCGGCCCGGAGGCCACCGCGATGTGGCGGATCCGCGCCGACGGTGCGGGCCTGGCCGGACGCACCGCCAGCGGGGCCCAGGCCTGGCCCGGCTGGGAGGACGCCGCCGTCCCCCCGGAGAACCTCGGCAACTACCTGCGCGAGTTCCAGTCCCTGATGCAGCGCTACGACGTGACCGGTCTGCCCTACGGGCACTTCGGCGACGGCTGCATCCACATCCGCATCGACTTCCCGCTCACCGACGAGGCCGGGGCGCGCTCGTTCCGCTCCTTCATGCTCGAGGCTGCCGACCTGGTCGCCCGGCACGGGGGATCGGTCTCCGGTGAGCACGGCGACGGCCGGGCCCGCGGCGAGCTGCTGCCAGCCATCTACTCACCGGATGCGATCCGGGCGTTCGAACAGGTCAAGGGGCTTTTCGACCCAGCGGACCTGCTCAACCCCGGTGTGGTGGTCCGGCCACGCCCGGTCGAGGCCGACCTGCGCCGGCCCCAGGCCAGACCGCTGCCGCTGCTGTCCGGGTCCGGCTTCTCCTTCGCTCACGACGGTGGCGACTTCACCACCGCCGTGCACCGGTGCGTGGGTCTGGGCAAGTGCCGCGCGGACCTGCCCGACTCGTTCATGTGCCCCTCCTTCCTGGCCACCCGGGACGAACGGAACTCCACCCGCGGCCGGGCGCGGGTGCTGCAGGAGATGGCCAACGGCACCCTTGTCGATGGCTGGGACTCCCCGGACGTGCACGAGTCCCTGGACCTGTGCCTGTCCTGCAAGGCCTGCGCCTCGGACTGCCCGGCCGGAGTGGACATGGCCCAGTACAAGTCCGAGGTGCTGCACCGCACCTACAAGGGCAAGCGCCGCCCGATCAGCCACTACGCGCTCGGCTGGTTGCCCCGCTGGGCCCGGGTGATCACCGCTGTCCCGGTGGTGAGCCGGCTGGTGAACGCCGTGCTGGGTATCCGCCCGGTCGCCAAGCTGGTGCTCGCCGCCGGCGGAATGGACCCCCGCCGGAAGATGGTCTCCTTCGCCGAGGAGTCCTTCGGCCACTGGTGGCGCCACCGACCCACGGTGAGCACCAGTGCAGCCCGGCCCCCGGCCGCCTCGGAGGCCCCGGCTGCCCCGGCGAGCCAGACTGACCATGGTGAGCTCCGCCGTCGGGAAGTGCTGCTGTGGGCCGACTCCTTCTCCTCCTACATGGACACCGGCGGTGCGCGCGCCATGGTGGAGCTGCTCGAGGAAGCCGGCTTCACCGTGCGGGTGCCGGAGGCGCACGCTTGCTGTGGACTCACCTGGATCTCCACCGGACAGCTCGACGGCGCCCGGTCCCGGTTGCGGCAGACGATGGACGTGCTCAGTCCTTACGCCCGGGCCGGGATCCCGATCGTGGGGGTGGAGCCATCCTGTGTCGCGGTGCTGCGTTCGGACCTGGTGGACCTGTTCCCCGACGATCCGCGCGCCCAGTTGCTGGCCGAGCACACCAAGACCCTCGCCGAGCTGCTTACCGGGCCGGACGCTCCGCCGGACTGGCAGCCCCCGGACCTGACCGGTATGACGATCATCGCCCAGCCGCACTGCCACCAGCACGCGGTGATCGGCTACCAGGCCGACCTGGACCTGCTGCACCGGGCCGGGGCAGAGGTCACCACGATCACCACCTGCTGCGGGCTGGCCGGAAACTTCGGTATGGAGAAGGGACACTACGACGTCTCGGTCGGCGTCGCGGAGCAGTCCTTGCTGCCCACGCTGCGCACCGCACCCGAGGGGGCCGTGTACCTCGCCGACGGGTTCTCCTGCCGCACGCAGGCCGACCACCTGGCCGGAATTGATGGCGTACACTTGGCACAGTTGCTCAGGCGGGCAGGGGCGTAGTTGGGCATCTATTGACGTTCCCTTCACACCACGGTCCTATGAGAGGCGCCCGTCGATGCCGTCCTTCGCCTTCGAGTCCGGGTACCTGGTGCCCGCTACCATCGGGGCCCCCAGCACCAGCCCGCTGACCCCGCAGATCCGTCAGGCGTTGCGCGACTATCTGCTGGACGTGATCGAGGCTGATCTGTTCCCGGTGGAGTGGAGCGAGGGCGAGGATCCGGTGCTCACTGCGATGGATGCGGCTGGGCAGGTGGTCACCGCGGTGGTCACCGACCGGCTGGACGGGGACGGGCTGGTGCGGGCGCTCACCCGCGCAGGGGAGGCCACCGCTACGCCGTGGTTGACGATCGCCGGGCGCTACCGCAGCGGAGTGGGTGGCTTTCGCCGGGACTGGAACGCGTTCCGGGAGTCCCGTCCGCCGGGAGCCAAGCCCGGTCCGCAGCTGTACGTGGTTGCCGGGGAGGTCAGCCGGGAGGTGTTGGAGGCTACGCGGGTGCTGCACGGGGTGCAGGTGTTCGCCGTCGATGCTCGGCAGACCTCCAACGGCCAACAGCTCCTCGACGTGACCGCCGTGCAGCCCGCGACCATCCGAGTGCTGGACGGGCACGTGGTGCACGAGATCGATCCGGGGCTGACCGCACCGAGTGCAGCCAGTGCGCCGAGGGCGGTGGGCGCGCCAAGTCCTGCTGATGTGCCGACTCCGGCTGAGCCGGTGGCGGTGGCCGAGAGTGTGGTGCCGACCGCGCCGACACCCCGTTCGCCGGAGACTCCGGACGCTGCATCGAAGGCCCCTGACGCTGGACCGGAGAGCCCGGACTCCTCGCCGGACCCGCACCTGCGTGCGGTCGCCCGCATGGTCGGTGCGCCGATGCCGATCGAGCTGCGACACGGCGGCCGGGTGGAGCACGCCGTACTGACTGCTGAGGGCGCCTTGCAGCTGGGGGAACGCACGGTGACCACTATCGAACGGGCCACCGAGCTCCTCGGTGGCGAGCCGCGACAGGCGTGGACCTCCTGGCACGTGGCAGGCTTCCCGATGGCTGAGGCTCGCGCTGAGGCGACTGGAGGCACGGTCGCTGTCCGCGCGTCCCGGCGGAGCCGGCACCGGAACCACTGAGGCCCCCGAACCACTGAGCCGCGTCCGCCACCGACGCCCCGGGCGCAGCGGGCGTAGCGGCTGTGCTCCACCCTGGTGTCACCACTGACCGGGCCGCTCGGCTAGCCTCGACGAGACGACGAGAGGCAGGGTGAGCAGATGCTGCGCTGGGGACTGATCGGACCGGGACGGATCGCGGCCAAAGTGGCCGCCGACTTCCCGAACGTGACCAATGGCCGCCTCGAGGCAGTCGCCTCCCGAGATCGGGCGCGGGCTGAAGCGTTCACCACAGAGCACGCCGCTCTGGCGGGGCACGAGGTGCGGGCCGTGCAGGGCTACCAGGCACTGCTCGACGATCCGGACATCGACGCTGTGTACATCGCCACTCCGCACAGTGACCACGCCTGGCAGGCGATCGCGGCGATCGAGGCCGGAAAGGCGGTGCTTCTGGAGAAGTCGTTCACCGCCACTCTGGACGGTGCCCGGCAGGTCGTCGAGGCGGCACGGGCGCACGGGGTGTTCGTGATGGAGGCGATGTGGACCCGGTTCCAGCCGGCGATACGACGCGCCAAGCAGCTGATCGCCGATGGTGCCATCGGCCAGGTCCGAGCAGTCACCGCCGATCTGGGCGTGCGCCGGGAGCTGGACGTGACCGACCGGATGTTCGCCCTCGAGCTCGGCGGCGGCGCCCTGCTGGACCTGGGGGTCTACGTGGCCTCCTTCGCCCAGCACGTTCTCGGCGCCCCGGACCGGGTGCTCGCCACCGGCTCGCTGGTGCCGGAGACCGGGGTGGACGCCGAGGCCGGACTCCTGCTCGGCTATGCCGATGGCCGCAGCGCCACCCTGCAGATCTCCTTCAGGCTGCCACTACCGGGCAACGCCCGGATCTACGGCACCGAGGGGTGGATCGACGTCCCACCCCGGTTCCACCACCCGAACCGCATTGTGCTGCACCGCACCGGTGCGGAACCGGTCACCGAGGAGCTACCGCCAGCCGGTGCCGGGTACGCGCTGGAGTTCATCGAGGTGGGGGAGTGCCTGCAGGACGGACGGCAGGAGAGTGCCACGATGCCGCTGGCCGACAGCCTGGCCGTGCAGGAGGTGCTGCAGCAGGCTGCCGACCAGCTCGGCGTCCCGCTGCACGACCGCTGGTAGGCGGCCACGGGGTCGGCCTCTACGGCCGCTGGTAGGCGGCTACGGGGTCGGCACTGGGCCCGCGGGGGCGATGCCCGCGGGCACGACCCGGCGGACCAAGTATCGCCTGAATCGATTCACCGGAGGAGGAGGGGGAGGAGGAGCAGGGGATCAGCCGGCGAGGAACTCCGAGAGGATCGCGCCCACCTGGTCGTGCTCGATCAGGAAGCCGTCGTGCCCGTGGTCCGAGCGCAGCTCCCGGTAGATCCCGTTCGGCACCCCCTCGGCGATCCGCTGGGACTGTGACGGCGGGAACAGCCGGTCGGTGTCCACCGCCAGGGCGAGCGTGCGGGCCCGGACCGTGGCCAGCGCCGCCTCCACCCCGCCGCGGTCGCGGCCCAGGTCGTGGGTGAGCATCGACTCGGTGAGAGCCACGTAGGAGTTGGCATCGAAGCGGCGGGCGAGCTTGTCCGCGTGGTGGTCCAGGTAGGACTGCACGGCGAACCGTCCACCGCCACCCAGCGGGTTCTCCCCGCCCTGCGGCAGCCGACCGAACCGTTCGTCCAGCTCGTGCGCGCTGCGGTAGGTGGTGTGCGCGATCTGCCGGGCGATGCCCAGGCCGACGTGCGGTCCGTCGCCATCAGCGGCGTCGTAGTAGTCCCCACCGCGGAACTTCGGGTCCGCGCGGATCGCTCCGAGCTGCGCGTGCGCCCAGGCGATCTGGTCTGCCGAGGTCTGCGCGCTGGTGGCGATCGCGGCGATCGCGGCCACCCGCTCCGGAGCGGACACGGCCCACTCCAGCACCCGGTGCCCGCCCATCGAGGCGCCGATCACCAGCTGCCAGGCGCCCACACCCAGGAAGTCGGCGAGCTCTAGCTCCGCGGCCACCTGGTCCCGCACGGTCACGTACGGGAACCGGCTGCCCCACGGGGTGCCGTTCGGTGCGTCCGAGGACGGCCCGGTGCTGCCCTGGCAGCCGCCGAGCACGTTCGGCGCTACGACGAAGTACCGGTTCGTGTCCAGCGGCCGGCCCGGACCGATCTGGTCGGCCCACCAGCCGGCAGAAGCGTGCCCCGCCCCGGCCTCACCGACGACGTGGCTGTCCCCGGTGAGCGCGTGCAGCACCAGGATCGCGTTGTCCCCCGCAGGGCTGAGCTCCCCCCAGGTCTCGTAGGCGAGCGTGACCTCCGGGAGCTGTCCACCAGCCTCCAGCGGCAGTGGGCCGAGGTCGACGAACTGCCGGTTGCCGACCGGTTGATCTTCGCGCCACGCCCCGCTGGCGGGCACCGGTGTGGTGGGGATGTGGCGGCGCCGGGCAGGCCGGGCCGGCCGGACGATGCGTCCGGCCGGCCCGATCTGGTGGCTTGTCACGGGGTACACGGTAGTTCCTCCAGCGCTCAGCCGCTGACCGACGTCTCGGCCGTGTCCTGGGCAGTGGCGGCTGCGGCCGCCGCGAACCCCTTCTCCAGGTCGGCGAGGATGTCGTCGATGTGCTCCAGGCCCACGGACAGACGCACCAGCCCGGGCGTGACGCTGCTGGCCGCCTGCTCCTCCGGGGTGAGCTGGGAGTGGGTGGTGGATGCCGGGTGGATCACCAGTGAGCGCACGTCGCCGATGTTCGCCACCAGCGAGTGCAGCTCCAGCCCGTCGACGAACGCCCGACCTGCCTCCAGGCCCCCGGCGATCTCGAAGGAGAGCACAGCGCCGGGCCCCTTGGGCGTGTACTTCTGTGCGAGCGCGTAGTACGGGCTGGACGGCAGTCCGGCGTAGTTGACCGTGAGCACGTCGGAGCGGGCCTCGAGCCACTCGGCGACCTTCTGGGTGCTCTGCACGTGCCGCTCCACGCGGAGACTGAGCGTCTCCAGTCCCTGGATCAGCAGGAAGGAGTTGAACGGGGAGGCCGCCGGGCCGAGGTCGCGCAGCGCCTGCGCCCGGGCCTTGAGGATGAAGGAGAGGTTGACGCCGAACGCGCCGCCTACCCCCAGGTCCCGGGCGTAGACCAGGCCGTGGTAGCTCGGATCCGGCTGGTTGAAGTTCGGGAACCGCTCTGGCTCCTGCGCGTAGTCGAACGTGCCGCCGTCCACGATCACCCCACCGATCGAGGTGCCGTGCCCACCGAGGAACTTGGTGGTGGAGTGCACCACCACGTCGGCGCCGTGCTCGATCGGACGCACCAGGTAGGGGGTGCCGACCGTGTTGTCCACGATCAGCGGCACACCGACCTCGTGCGCGACGGCGGCGACCGCCTCGATGTCCAAGATGTCGCCCTTGGGGTTGGGGATGGTCTCGCCGTAGAAGAGCTTGGTGTTCTCCTGCGCGGCGGCTCGCCAGGACTCCGGGTCGTCCGGGTTGTCCACGAACGTCACCGTCAGGCCCAGCTTCGGCAGGGTGTGGTGCAGCAGGTTGTAGGTGCCGCCGTACAAGGACGGGCTGGCCACGAGGTGGTCACCTGCCTCGGCGACGTTCAGGATCGCGACGAGTTCGGCGGCCTGCCCTGAGGCGACCACGAGCCCGCCCACACCGCCTTCGAGGGAGGCGATCCGGTCCTCTGCGACGCCGTTGGTCGGGTTGGTCAACCGGGTGTAGATCGGTCCGAGCTCGGCGAGGGAGAACCGCTTCGCGGCGTGCTCGGTGTCGTTGAACACGTAGGAGGTGGTCTGATAGATGGGGACGGCCCGGGAACCAGTGTCGGCGTCCGGGGTGTGGCCGACATGGATCTGTCGAGTCTCGAAGTGCCAGTTCTCGCTCATCACGGTCTCTTTCTCGTTCGGGTAGGCCGGGATGCGAGCATCGACACGCGTCGAGGCGACCATCCCGGGCGGGGTGGTCGGTGCACGTCTGGCTCACCAGCGCGGTGCTCCAGAGCGGAGACTCATCGCGCGGAGGGCATGCCGAACGTGCGCATCAGCGACACATTCGGCAGAACATGCTGACCACCGTACGTGCTGGCGACAGTACTGGACAGGCCGTCTTACATAGTGAACACAAGCGTCCAGGTCCGGGCGGCTCGGCAGCCACCGGCCGCCACCCCCGGCCCGCGCCGGTGGCCCGGTGAGAGGGGTGGGCGCGTGCCGTGGCTGGACGCCGCACGAGCGTGGTGGGTGGCGCGGACGCGATGGGTGGCGCGGGCGCGGGTAGTGCTGCGCGAGGGTGATCGGCCGGCGGCAGGCCCTGGGACAGGTGTGAAAGTTGTGAATGAAGGGGCTCATGTTCACAAAACCTGCGAAATCCAGTACGTTAGAGCGCGATCCCGTCGACAACGTCAATGCGACACGCCGTGTTGCATCGTTATTGGTGGGACTGCGGTGCCGCAGATCGCGTGCCGTGAACGTTGTGGAGCTGCTGCGGCGGCAGGTGAGGAGCGACTTCGGTGGTGAACCGGACCAAGGGGCGTGGCGCCGCTGCCGCGCTGGCCACAGGTGCGCTGGTCGGAGCGCTCTGGGTGGCGCCGGCGCAGGCGGACCCGGACTACCCCAGCGAAGACGACATCGCCCAGGCAGAACAGGCCGAGCAGTCCACTGCCGAGCAGATCCAGGCGATCGAGGTCCAGCTCGCCGCCAACAACGCAGAGCTGGAGCAGGCGAACGTCGATGCGGAGCTTGCCGCCGAGGCCTACAACCAGGCCGCGGTCGAGCGTGAGGAGGCCGAGACGGCCGCTGAGGACGCCGCCACTGCGGCCGATGAGGCCGATGCCGAGGTGCTCGCCGCCCAGCAGCACGTTGCGCAGATCGCGATGGCCTCCTACCGCAACAGCGGTGAGATCCAGCAGCTGTCGATGTTCTTCTCCGCCGACAACTTTGAGCAGGCCCTGGACCGGGCCACGATGTTCCAGGCCATCGGCTCCGACGCAGACCAGGCCTACCAGCGCCTCGACGCCGCCGAGCGGGTCGCCGAGGTCATGCACCGCCGTGCCGAGGACGCCCTGGCCGAGGCCGAGCAGGCCGCGGAGGCCCTCGAGGAGGCGTCCCAGCGTGCCGACGCCGCAGCGCTGGCCGCGCAGACGGCTGTGGACACCACCGCCGGCGAGCGCGACTCGATGATCAGCCAGCTCGCCGAGCTGCGCGAGACCACAGTTGCTCTGGAGCAGGAGCGCCAAGAGGGGATCGAGGCCGAGCGTCGCGAACGGGAGAGCGCTGCAGCCGCCCGCGCCTTGGAGGTCCAGGCCGAGCAGGAAGCCGCTGAGGAGGCGGCAGAGCAGAGCGCAGCTGCGGACGAGGCGGACGAGTCGGCCGCAGACACCGAGCAGGCCGAGTCCACCTCGGACCGGGCCAGTCGGCCCAGCCGGGACCACGACCGGTCTGACCGGGGCGGGTCCGGCTCCTCCGGCAGCAGCAGTTCCGGCTCCTCCGGCAGCAGCTCGTCGGGCTCGAACAGCTCCGGTTCCTCCGGTGGGGGCTCCTCCGGGTCGAGCAGCGGCTCCTCGGGCGGTAGCTCCTCGGGCGGAAGCTCGTCCGGTAGCGGCTCTTCGGGCGGTAGCTCCTCGGGCGGTGACAGCGGCTCATCCGGCGGCGGGTCCACCGCCCCGGCGAGCACCGGCCAGGCTGCGCTCG
>Ga0209487_1002457_pt1 | contig 15078 bp, 15 predicted proteins | sample Poulit2012_FD_187524 | JGI IMG/M metagenome (GOLD analysis project Ga0209487, IMG submission 187524) | Agricultural soil microbial communities from Georgia to study Nitrogen management - Poultry litter 2012 (SPAdes) (version 2) | ecosystem: Environmental > Terrestrial > Soil > Agricultural land... | reverse complement strand
GTGTGCTAATGTACCCAATCGACCAGCAAATATATCCATTGATCTTCGTCGAGTCGAAGGATTTAGGGAATTAATTAATCATGGCCGTTGTGTTTGTTGCCAGCCCTGAATCTTTACCCCACGGACTCGAATGTGCTGAGCCAACCTATGACAGTCTGTTGGATTCCGTATCGAAATCTCCGCCCGATGAAGATGTCGTATTAGTCGTCCGGACCGCTGCGGCCGAGCGAGTGGCACGCGGACTGCGGATGTCACTCAACACCTCGAGGATTGGGATTTATCGAACGGAAGCGCCGCCCACTGTCTTTTTTATGTTGGCAGCCACGCTCGTCGTACTCCCATGGGACCGGCTGGGTTTGGCCAGCGCTGCCGAGCGACACCTCATAGGAAATTCATATACCCAGGTCCTGATGTCTTCAGTGTCGAAGGTTTCACAACCGAACCCGAAGTTGCTCGACCACTTAATGAGCTTCTTTCCTTGGACGCGCTATGTGCTGGACTGGACCGATCAGCAAATTCAGCGCGAAAACGACTTGCGCGAAGTGCAAGCTCCACTCCTAATTGCGGCTCACTCGCAACAGCGATGGAAAGAGGGAAAGATTAAGCCCCTCCCCGCCCATACGGTTAGCCTTCCGACGCAACCGATCCCCGCTTGGGAGTCACGTAAATGGGTGGAGCTCTCAGCAGTCTTCTCGTACCCGGAAGATCTAGCTCGAGAGGTTCTGGCTGCGCACGATCCCGCGCATGCTGCCGCATGTATCTCATGTCGTCGTCTGGGTAGCACGCAACGATGCATCTTTTGCGGCGTTCCAGTTGTCGCCCTTGAAAATATTGTTAGTTCTGTACCCCAATCTGACCTCGATGGAGGAAGTTTGTGAATCCTCGTCAACGACGCGGCGCACTACTGTTGATAGTCACCGTGCTGGGCGCGATCGGCGTATTCTTCGCCGTCTTGAGCTTCGTGAGTGACGTCAACTCAAAAGTGGGGCGAGTGACTGAAGTCCAGCAACTCGCACGCGACGTCAAAGCGCTCGAACCCATTGAGCCAGACATGCTAACCACGGTGGAACTACCCGAACGGTGGATACCCGAGGGCGCAATCCGTTCCGCGAATGACGTGGTGGGGCTCGTGGCCGCAACTGATTATTTTGAGGGTGCCACGCTCCAAGACGGCATGATGATTCCGCGTCCCGGAATCCAGCCCGGATTCCGTGAGGTCGCAATTGTGGTCGACGCTGAGACGGGTGTCGCCGGTAAGGTAAGCCCCGGCGATCACGTCGACATCATCGCCACGATTGAGGGCGACGACTACACGCCAAACCGTGCCGAACTCTGGGCCTCAAATGTGCTCGTGCTGGATGTCGGACTCACGCAAGATATTGAGGAAACCGACACCGCTGGCAACTTCTCCCGGGGAACAGGCGTTCCCGTCACTTTCGCGCTCGAGGCGCCTGATGCGGTGCGGCTGGCATATATTGAAAGTTTCTCGGTCAAACTGCGTCTTGCATTGCGTGGAGCTGGAGATACCGAAGGAATCTCCGATCAAGACAGTGTTTTCACGGGCGCGCGTGACCAAGATCAAAACAACAGTGGGGATGGTGACGAATAATGGCAACGAACGTAATCCTCGCGACACAGACGGTTGAGACCCAAGACCGCTTGAGCCAATTGCTGGCGGAGACCGAAGAAATCACGGTTATTCAAACCGTTGATTCGGGTGAAGCGCTCCACGACGCGTTAGAACGCAATCCGGACGTTGATGTCGTGCTGATCGATTCGGCGTTGAAATCCGGTGGCACCACGGTGGCCCGCTCGATCAGTGCAGCCTATCCACTCGTGGGAATAGCGCTCCTGGTGGAAGAGACGACGCCTGAAGAATATGCCGCGGCCATGGACGCAGGCGCGCGTTCGGTGCTGTCACGTTCCTCTAGCTTGAATGAAATCGTATCGCGGCTGGAAGCACTCTCGGAGTGGGCGCTATCAGCGCGCCAACACCTATCAACTGACCTTGCGGTGGGTAGAGCCGGCACCATCATCGCGGTTTATGGAGCCAAGGGTGGAGTGGGTACATCAGTAGTCTCCTTATTGCTCGCCCAGGCATTGAGGGAACGCCACTCAGTGGCTATCGCCGATTTTGATCTACAAAACGGTGATATTGACGCCTATGCGGGGGTGAGTACGCAGCGCTCACTAGTTGACTTGGTCGACCTCACGCAGGAAATGTCCGGTCGAGTTCTTGTTGAGACTTCTTACGATATTTCTAACGGATTGCGCCTCCTTTCAGCTCCGACCATGGGCGAAGCCGGGGAACAGATGACACCCGAAGCTGCACGCGCCATCGTCAATTCACTTCGGTACCAGTTCGATTTCGCGGTATTGGATCTCGGCTCCCATCTGGATGAGGCAAAAGCGGTCATTCTCGAACTTGTTGATCAGGCGCTGTTAGTGACGACACCGGATCTTCCCGCTTTACGTGGCGCTCGGCGTACGCTGTCGATGTGGGACCGACTCATGGTGCGACCAGCGAACCGCGTTCACTTGGTGCTTAACCGGCGCTCAAATAAGAGCGAAGTTCAACAATCACTCGCGCAGCGGGTGGTTGAGGTTCCCGTTGCCTTTACGGTCGAAGATGGCGGGCCAACATTCGAATCCGCTATGAACACCGCGACCATCACGCAGGTCAAAACCCCGGCGCATAACTCCATTCAGCGCGCGCTCGTCGGTGATATGGAGAAGCAAGCGGGCAAGACGTTGAGCGAAACACCGCCGGAAGCGGACCCAAGCGCGCCAGCGACCCCAGCGCCCAACGGCGCCTCACCCGGAACCAGGCAACGGCAGCGCCGAAAATCTAAGTCTGGTGCGGACCGCGGACAGGCCGCGATTGAGTTACCCGTTGCCCTGATGTTTATTTTGTTGACCCTGGTCATCTGCGTCCAGGGGATCTTCTATGGTGTGGGCTTTTTGATGGCTGATAACGCTGCCCAACAGGCCGCGCGAGCGCTCCAAGCTGGCAAGACAAGCACCCAAGTGCATACCGCCGCTAAAGATGAGTTGAGTTCTTGGTGGTCCGATCGGGCGCAGGTGGCAGTGCGCTCCTCATCGGTATCGGTAGACATCAATATTCCTACCGTGATTCCCGGCCTTAACTTCACATCTTCCGCCTCTGCCAATGCGTGGAAGGAACAGCAATAATGATGCGCCTGATTAAAGCGTCGCGTTCCGAACGCGGTTCGGTAGCTATTGAAACCATTGGTGTCATAGCTTTACTCGTTCTCGTTGCGATAATTGCAGTGCAGGGCGTCTTTGCCGCTCAATTGGGTTCTGTGACGGAATCTGCGGCCCGCGATGGCGCCCGGGCGCTGGTTACGAGTGGCGCTAGCCCCAATACGACTGTGTCGAACACGCTGCCCGGTTGGGCGCAGTTACGTTCGGTCAAGACGGGAACCGGCGCTAAGTCGAACTGCGCGGGAGTTTGCGTCTCAGTTGAAGCCGATTACGTGATCGGATTTGCCGGTATCGGCCACACGATCACAGTCGAGCGTGTCGCCGAACTGCCGGGGTCGTAGATGTCACTCCTTGATCGCGTCCAGAGAACCGAATCGCGCTCGAGTGGCCCCGATCTCGTAAGTCGGTACCGCGAGCGGCTACTTGAAGAAATTGATCCCGGCGAACTTTCCGGGCTCAGCCCGACCCAGCGTCGAGCACGCCTAGAGCGCGTTCTTTCACACCTCATCGCGGCTGAAGGACCCGTGCTGGTCGCGCGGGAGCGTTCGGCCCTGATTCGACGCGTTGTTGACGAATCGCTGGGACTGGGCGTATTAGAACCGCTCCTCGCCGATGAGTCCATTACCGAAATCATGGTCAATGGGCCGAAAGACATTTTTGTTGAGCGCCGCGGCCGAATCGAACGCATTGCGGTGACGTTCTCATCGACTGAGCACCTCATGCAAACTATTGACCGCATCGTTTCTACTGTTAATCGGCGCGTGGATGAGTCATCGCCCATGGTTGATGCTCGATTGCCAACTGGCGAGCGGGTAAACGTAATTATCCCGCCGCTCGCTTTGGACGGTCCCACACTCACAATTCGGCGCTTCCCGCGACCCTTCCGACTGGGCGAACTGGTGTCGATGGGCAGCCTGGATGAACAGACCGGACTACTTTTGGGCGGCCTTATTCGGGCGCGCTGCAACATTATGATTTCCGGCGGTACCGGTACGGGTAAAACTACGTTCCTCAACGCATTGTCCGGTTTGCTTCCCGACTCCGACCGCATCGTGACAATCGAAGACGCCGCTGAACTTTCGCTGCAGCAACAACACGTGGTGCGTTTGGAATCGCGCCCCGCGAACGTCGAAGGCGAAGGGCAAATAACCATTCGCGACTTAGTGCGAAACGCACTGCGTATGCGCCCCGACCGGATCGTGGTTGGTGAAGTGCGTGGGGGAGAAACGCTCGACATGTTGCAAGCGATGAACACGGGCCACGAGGGATCCTTAGCAACCGTGCACGCTAACAGTGCACTCGACGCGCTGGGCCGCCTAGAAACCCTTGCGACCATGAGCGAACTGGAACTCCCGGTCCTCACAATCCGAGATCAAATCAATGGGGCGATTGATGTTGTCGTCCACCTGCAGCGCGCCGCAGATGGAACACGCCGCGTGAGTGAGGTCGTGGCGTTGACATCAAAGCGCCAAGAGGATTATCACACCGAGTCCATCATGACTTTCGTGCCGGAACCACTGGGGCCGGACCGCGTCGTCAAGGGCAATTTTGTTCACCACGGCGTCCCAGGCTATCTCGCGGAGCGGCTCAAAGCAGTCGGCGAAACGGTTCCGACGAGGTTGACGCAAACATGACGCCGTCCATAATTTCCCTCCTATTGATCTTGACGCTCGCACTGGCCGTGACCACAACAGCGGTGCTGCAAGACAATCGGCGCTACCGCCAAGAAATGCTGGCTTCGGCCGACCAAAATGCTGCGCTGCGTAAAATCTCCCTCGAGCGATTCGATCGGGCTTTACGCAAAACCGCGTGGGGTGAAAAATTCTCGGCGCTGCTTGCTGGCGCCGGTATGGGTACGATGTCGCCGACGCTTTTTGTGTTGCAGGTATTGCTCGGAATCGGAATTATTTCGATAATTTTGCGGCCGCTGGCTGGCACGATTGGGACCGCAGTTATTGCCGTCTGCCTGCTCGGAGCCGTTAAACAGTGGATTGACCGGCGGCGCAGGGCTCGGGTTGAGCGTTTCATCCTGCAATTGCCGGAACTGGCACGCCTATTGGCCAACGGTGCCTCAGCCGGACTCGGTATGCAGCGATCAATCGCCTTGGCGGCCAGCGAAATGAATGAGCCCAGCGCAACGGAACTCGCGCAGGTGAAATCCGAAATGGATTTCGGCCTACCATTGACCACCGCGCTGGAAAACTTATCTCGCAGACTTCCCTCGCGTGAACTTCGGGTCTTAATTCAAACCCTAATCATTCAAGCTCGTGCCGGGGGCGCGCTCGTATCGGCGCTGACCAATATTGCCGAAACGCTTGATGATCGGAAGCAACTAACGCGCGATGTGAAGTCCACCATGATGGGTGCCTCCTTTTCGGGTTACGCAGTCATCATGATCGGATTGGCTTCAATTTTGCTCATGAACGTCATGAGTCCTGGGGCCATCGACACGATGGTCGGTTCGTTCTTAGGGCAGGTGGTCCTCGTTGTCGCGGGTGGTCTATTCCTCATTGGATTCTTGTTAATTCGTCGCTTGACGGATGTGGAGAACTAATGGAGTTGCTGTGGATTCCTTTGGCGTGCGCGGCCCTCGTAGTGTCGGCCGTGGTGGCACTGCGCCTGATGCGCAGCACGGGGCTCGAGACTGTTGCCGCAGGATTTTCCTCCGCAGACGACGATGCCAAAGAGCGCAAAGGCTTCGGCGATCTACTCGATAGCCTGGGCGCCCGGTTTATGGGAACCGCACTTCGGTTGTATGGACCTGACAGGCTGCGCAAACTTGATTTGGCGATCCGGCGCGCAGGTCAGCCCGATGGCATCACTGTTATGTCATATATCAGACGCCAAACCGGGTTTATCGTGCTGGCGCTCGTGGTTTTTGTCATCGCGCTCTTAATTGGGCAGCCCTTGCTGGGTGCGGGAATGGGTATTTTGCTCATCGTATGGATGCGCATGTGGCTGCACTCGACCGCGGCAAAACGAGAAAAAATGATCGACCGGGAACTCCCAGATTTCCTTGACGTCCTGGGAGTGACCGTTGCGGCAGGTTTGTCGTTCCGGCAGGCTGTAGAGCGCATCTCTGAGCATCATGTTGGTCCCATGGGGCAAGAAATGAAGACCGTGTTGGATGAGATGCAAGTCGGAGTTTCGCGGCGGGATGCCCTATTGGGACTGCGCGAACGAAACCGCTCCGAGGCGATTGCCAGCGTCGTTACGGCGCTCCTACAGGCAGAAGAACTCGGCGTTCCGTTGCAGGACGCGCTCCAAGAAATTTCTAAAGATGCGCGGCGGGAACACGCCCAAATGATGAAGGTGGTGGCTGCTAAGGCGACCCCCAAAGTTTCCATGGTTGTCACCACGACCATTTTGCCCGCGGCCCTGTTATTGGTCGCATCAGCGCTGCTACTTAGCAACGCAGACCTGCTGAGCGGACTGTTCTAAATGAACAACGACACCACCTCCCAGGATGTGCTCGCAATCACCGGGATAGTGCGCCTGCTGTGCCACGTCCGACTGGTGACGCTGATTTTGGCGTTGGTGTCCCTCTTCACGACTACCGATACTCCCTGGCTTCCCAGCACGTTCATTGTCATATTCGCCTTGCCGCTCTCATATTTTCCCGCCCGTACGTGGATGACAACGGGCGAAAAGATTTCCCGATCAGGAATATTGCTGTCTTGCGACCTCGTGCTGACTGCGATTGTTATTGCGGTCAGTGGAGGCAGCCAGTTTGTGTACCTGTATGTGATAGCCACGGCGGCCCTCTACGGCACGATGATTCCGTTGATACTGGCCGTCGGGATGTCGTCGATAGTGGCGCTAACGTTTTTGGCGATAGTTCCGGTCGGGGACGGGGGCGTGCATTGGGCAATGACGACAACTGTGGCCCTGGTGATTCCGATTTTTGCGTTTGCGGGCAATGCCCTCGGGTCGGGCCTGCGATCCAGTGCCGCCGCACAGCGGCGAATTGTCGAACTGGAACAAGACGAAGCCAAATTTAAAGAACGCACCCGCATCGCCCGAGATATCCATGACACCGTGGCCGGGGACTTAGCGGGCACTCTCATGTTGACCTCCACGCTGCGCACGAAACTGATGCAACAGGGCGTGGATGAGGCCACTTTGCGGATCGCCTCCACAATTGAGAAAGCTTGCCAAACCGCGCACCTCGACACCCGTGCTGCACTTGCCGAACTCCGAGAAACCGATGTTCCACTCGCTCAGAAGCTGCGTGCAATAAGCCGGGAGTGGGCCGAAAAGTTTGACATCTCCCTCATCGAAAATATTGACAATGAAGTCAATGAATTGCCCGTTGAAGTCAATAGAGACATCTATCTCATCTTGCGAGAACTGCTAGAAAACGTGCGTAAGCATGCTGCTGCCTCCCAGGTGCGCGTCGAAGCGCGGATCACGGATGGAGTCTGTGTTTTGAGTGTGGAAGACAACGGGGTCGGGGGAGTATCACCGAATAGCAGCAGTGGTTACGGCCTGCAAGGAATACGTGAGCGCCTCCGCGTGCACTCCGGAGATCTGCAACTGGAACCGACCGGAAAAGTTGGGACCCACGCACGAGTGGAAATCCCCCTGAATGAGGTGCGTCAAGCATGAAGGTTCTAATCGTGGACGACAACCAACTAATTCGAATGGGACTGCGGGTCTCATTAGAAATGCAGGAGTCGGTTTCGCAAATTTTTGAGGCGGAGAACGGTGAAGAAGCGATAGCCATTGCAACGCGTGAAGCGGTGGATATCACGATTTTGGATGTCTCGATGCCGGTAATGGGCGGCCTCGATGCCCTGGAACAGCTAATACCGCACTGTCCCGTCGTCATGCTGACCAATGAGGACGACGCAGTAACGGTGGCGCAAGCGATGAAAAACGGCGCAAGTGGTTACATCGTGCACGGTTCGTTAGAGCCAGCAGCAATCGTCAGCGGGCTTGCTACCTGTATCGCAGGCGGAACCATCACGGCGGGCTTGCCACTATCCGCATTTGCGGGGTCAGCCGTAACGCCAGAGACAGCCGGCTCAGGGCAAGCAAGCGTGCTTACCGCGCGGGAACGCGAGGTAATGGAGGCTGTGGCTCAGGGGCTCGGCAACCAGGAAATTGCGAGCCAGTTGTACCTGAGTGAAAAGACCGTCAAGAACCACATCAACAAAATATTCAGCAAACTAGACGTCACGAACCGAGCCCAAGCAATAGCACTTTGGCTTCGGGATGGGTCCCCGGTCCCATAGTCAAGTTGGGCCCAAATTAGGTCCCTGGCTTCTAGTGGCTGGGTCCTCCCGGCTCGTAATGTTTAGAACGTAATCGAGAGCAAAGAGTTTGTGGGTGTCTCAAGCCGCAGACAGATATTTTTTAGGAGAGACATGTTTAACACGTTGAACGCGAAGGCAGTTGCAACCAAGTTGGCCATCACCGGATTCATTGCAGGCGCATACGGACGCGTGCAGTCCAGCCGTGAAACAGGTCAGGGCGCTGTCGAATACGTCGGCATCATCCTCGTGGTGGGCGCGATCATCGCGGCCCTCGTCATCTGGGGCCCTGCCATCGGTAGCGCGATCGGCGGCAAGATCAGCGAAGCTGTCGACAGCATCGGCTAATAAGTCGTCATGCAGATTTGAAAATGGGGTGGCCGGGCGCAATCCGGCCGCCCCATTTCGCACTTGCAGATTTTTGGGGATTGCCGTTGCCGCTGGGGGCGCAATGGCTAACGGATTTGAGTCAGATTTTATAGCCCAGGGAAAGAAAATGAAGAGTCTACGCGCAAGAATGCATCACAACGGCAAGGATGCCGGTGCTGGAACACTCGAGTACCTCGGAATCATTCTTTTCGTGGGGCTCATCGTTGTTGGGCTGGTGCTAACGGCAACGCCGATCGGAAGCAAGATTGCTGAGAAGCTGTGCGAAGCATTCGGAACCTCCTGTCCCGCTGTGGCGGCAGTAGATGAGAAAGCGCCACCTGCCCGCGCTTGTGAACGGCAGTCAAGCACGGTTGAAGGCGGCGTAAGCGCGGGCGTGCTGTTTGTGAATGGTGAGCGAAACCGCTCCGTCACCACCCGGGAACTGAGCGACGGTACCTTCATCGTTGAAGTTGTGGATGACGCTGGCATTGGTGCTGAACTCAGTGCGGGTGAGCTTGATGTATCGCTGGCCGTGGGTGAGTTCGATATCGGGCTTGGTGCGAACGCCGGTGTAGGTATGAACCTCATTGGTGGGAACGGCGAGGAATATCATTTCTCGAGCCAGCAGGAAGCTGATGACTTTGTGGCATACGTGGGCCGACAGACGATGGCCGACGGGTTCGCGTTAGTTGCTGCGCCCCCAGGTTTGGAGCCCGTGTTTAACTGGGGCGGTCAAGGTATCAACTGGCTCTGGAATAAAATTACGGGCTACGACCCGCCCTCATCGTCAAACGTCAGTTACTACTATGGCGGGGTCGAGGGGTATGGAAGTGCAAATGCCAACGGCCTGATTGGTGGGGGCTCTGCTGACGCCAGGGGCGAGACAGTACTGGGTATGAAGGTAAATCACGACACTGGAGACACCACCGCATACATCGACATTTCAGGGAGCCTGGAGGCTGACCTGCACCTGGGTTGGTCGTCCAGTAACGCCAACCTTGGAGCGGGCGGAAGTTGGCGCGGTGACACGAGCCTGATCCTTGAAACCACGGTTGATTCGGATGGAAACCTTACGCAAATCTCAGTTATCGAATCGGGTGGCACTGAGTATGGCGAAAATGTGCGGGAGAACCTGGGCATAACCGATGCCGCAACTCACGAGGGCAACGCCACCCGGACGCAGATTGATATTCCGGTCACTGACGCCAACCGTGCCGATATGGAAGATGTAATCCGCACCGTCACGGGCAACGATCACAGCCCGGGTGAAAAATTTGACCGTCTGACTGAGGCAGCGCGCACATTCCATGAGCACGTACAAGAGAATGGTGACGTCACGTACGAGCAGTTGAGTGTGGATTCATCCAATATTTTGTCAATTGGATTGGCTGGTAAATTGCCAGGCATCGGCGGTGTGGGAATTGGTGTGGACTCCAGCACCCAACAAACTGAGGTTGTAGACGCGAAGTACTTGACTCCGGATGGATGGATGACTTGGGACGCATGCTTCGACTAAATAAAGTGGGTGCGCTAGCAGCGGCGGCAGCTCTTATTCTTGCCGGCTGTTCAAGTTCGGAAGGTGAAGAATTGGAACCGACACAGGCACTGCCTGACACGCCGGTCGAGATCGAATCGCTCGAAGAACTAACAAGCGCGCGGCCGTACTCCGCTAATAATGTTTCGATTCAGATCCCGCAGAACTTGGAAATTCTGAACGAAGAAATTGGCGGTGAAGAACTGGGTGATGTCACACAGGTGGCCTTCGCATTACCGGATTCTGATCGCGCCTCAATTATTTTGACTATCGAACACATGCCCAGCGCCGATGAGAAGAACGCGGAATTCAGTGCGCTGGCGATGGAAAACTCACTGCTCATTAACGGTGTCGGCAGTGACATTGAAAAGAGCGTCCTCAACTGGCCGCAACTGGGAAATGGTGCGGCGCTGCGCGCTAACTTGCACGTCCCACTTAACGGTACTGAGACCGAGCGCGAGACTTTCACGGTCATTATTCCGCACGAAACGCAACTAATAAGTGTTTCTGTGGAAGCAGCCGTTGGTGACCTCGAAGATTCCGATGCAATGCGCGCCTTGCGCACGTTGCGGATCGAGGGCTAATGGCACGGCAACTTTACTGGCGACCGATTGCGGGATTCATCGGTCTAGACCTGGCGACATACCTGGTCCTTTACGTGCTGGTGTTGCCACCATTGGAGCCCGCCACGGGGGCAATGGATCCCATTTTGCTCGAAGCAACAGGCTATCTTCTGACAGCTTTGCGCCTGGGATTCATTGGCGCCATTATTGCCCGGTGGATCCGCAATAAGCACGGCTTGCTTCACCGCAGCGACGCCGTGCCTTCAATTGTCGTCGCCGCTGTGCTGAGCTGGTTCATCCAGATGAGCCTGAGCCTCTTAGTCGATGTAGCCTTTGGCGGGTGGGCTTGGGATTGGGCTTATCTGCTCGCCTTCGCCCAGTGGATAATCTTCGGGCTGATCGGCGCGCTATTCGTGTCACCGGGCCAAGCTGATGCTGAGAGGCGGAGTATGCCGCTGCGTTTTTCGATGGAGTCTGAGCGTGGGGCTGCATCACTGTTCTTGATTCCTGCCGTTTCGATACTGGTTATTGCCAGCCTCACAGCCATTGTCATGATGGGATCTGCCACCAATGACCGGCGGGCAGCAGACACTGCGGCTGACGCTGCTGCGCTCGCAGCAGGCAAGGTGTGGAAAGACACCCTGCACGGGAAATTTTCCAGCGCCCTCTCCGCAACCGAGGGGCACGACTTTTGGGGTCTGGTTGGAACCTCGTTGGCCTACGGCCTGCCCTATAACGCTATGAAATCGGCCGCCGCAGACTACGCATACCGAAACGACGCGGAACTGATTGATTTCTCAGTAGATGATCGGCACGCCAAAATTAAAGTCCGGGTGCGTCATATCGACTCGGGTGTCGAGACCACGAGCGATATCTACTCGATGGCAGAAAGTTCGCTGCTGTTTCGTTCGGGGCTATGCAATAGCTGGGGCACAATTGGTTTCCGCATAAACGGAGTTTGTGTGACCTCGGCACCTGAAGAGCCGGTCGAAGACCCGGTAGACCCCGACGAGGATCCTGATGGGGAAGAGGAACCGGTAGAAGAACCGCCCTTCGAACTTCCGACCGGGTTGAGTAATTGGGACGTCAAAGTCTCCTTGACTGATGCGGGCTGAACCCGGGCTAGTCAACGTCATGAAATATTAAACAAACAGTAAACGCGTTGCCCCCTGGTCTTTCGCTGGTCATTCTCCCGCTACTATCGCTGAGGAACACGGCCAAAGCCGGTCGTGCCAATGCGACATACGGAAGGGCGGAGCAGGGTGGACCTGTTCGAATACCAAGCGCGTGACATGTTTGAGCGCTATGAAGTCCCAGTGCTAGGTGGACTCCTTGCCAGCACACCCCAAGAGGCTGTTGCAGCCGCTGAGAAGCTCGGAGGGGGGACAGTTGTTGTAAAGGCACAAGTCAAGATCGGCGGCCGCGGTAAGGCGGGCGGTGTTAAGTTGGCGCACTCCCCGCAAGAGGCGGGCGAGAAAGCCAGCGAAATCCTCGGGATGGACATCAAGGGCCACACAGTTAAAGCTGTGATGATCGCCGAAGGCGCAAAGATCGCTGAAGAGTACTACTTTTCGCTTCTGCTTGACCGGGCCAACCGCACATACCTGGCGATGGCCAGTGTTGAGGGCGGAATGGACATCGAACAGTTGGCTGTTGAGCGCCCCGAGGCGCTCGCCAAAGTTCCGGTCGATCCGAACACCGGCATCGACGCGGCCAAGGCGCGCGAGATCGTCGAGCAGGCCGGATTCGCTCCCGATGTAGCCGAGCAGATCATTCCCGTATTGCAGAAACTCTCCGCCGTCTACGTTGGCGAAGACGCGACCCTGGTTGAGGTCAATCCGCTGGTACGCACCGAAGACGGAAAGATCATTGCCCTTGATGGCAAGGTCTCACTCGATGAGAACGCCGCCTTCCGCCAGGAACATCACGCTGATCTCGCCGACGAGTCGGCCACGGACCCGCTGGAAGCTCAGGCCAAAGAAAAGGACCTGAACTACGTCAAGCTCGACGGCAACGTGGGCGTAATCGGTAACGGCGCGGGGCTAGTAATGTCGACGCTTGACGTCGTTGCTTATGCCGGTGAAGACCACGGTGGCGTCAAGCCCGCGAACTTCCTCGACATCGGTGGTGGTGCATCTGCCGATGTGATGGCTGCCGGGCTCGAAGTCATCCTGGGCGACCCCCAGGTGAAGTCCGTATTCGTAAACGTCTTCGGCGGCATCACCGCGTGTGACCAGGTGGCCTCCGGCATCGTCCAGGCCCTGCGCATGCTCGAAGACCGCGGTGAGAAGACTGATAAGCCGCTGGTTGTACGCCTCGACGGTAATAATGTTGTCGCGGGCCGCCAGATTTTGGAAGAAGCCGCACACCCGGCCGTAACACTGGCAGAAACGATGGACGGTGCGGCCGCGAAGGCCGCCGAGTTGGCGCACGCAGCGCTGAAGGGCTGAGGCGAAAAAATCATGGCTATTTTTGTTAATGAGAATTCTAAGGTCATCGTCCAGGGAATGACGGGCTCCGAGGGGCAAAAGCACACCGCGCGCATGCTGGCTTCGGGCACCAACATTGTTGGGGGCGTAAACCCCCGCAAGGCCGGCACCGAGGTTGACTTCGAGGTCGCGGGGGAGAAGCAGGCAATCCCCGTTTTCGGAACCGTGGCCGAAGCAATGGAAGCCACCGGAGCTGACGTCTCCGTGGTCTTCGTACCTCCGGCATTCACCAAGTCTGCCGTGGTTGAAGCAATTGACGCCGCGATGCCGCTTACCGTCATCATTACCGAGGGCATCCCGGTTAAGGACACCGCCGAGTTCTACGCGCTCGCGGCCGAAAAGGGCGTGCGCCTGGTTGGCCCGAACTGCCCCGGCGTAATTTCTCCCGGCAAGTCCAACGTGGGCATCATCCCCGCAGACATCACTGGCCCCGGCAAGATCGGCCTGGTTTCGAAGTCCGGAACCCTGACCTACCAAATGATGTACGAACTGCGGGACTTTGGTTTCTCCACCTGCGTGGGCATCGGAGGGGACCCGATCATCGGCACGACGCACATTGATGCGTTGGCCGCTTTCGAGGCTGACCCCGAAACCGAAGCGATTGTCATGATCGGTGAGATTGGTGGCGACGCCGAAGAGCGCGCCGCGGAATACATCGCGAAGAACGTCACGAAGCCCGTTGTTGGCTACGTTGCCGGCTTCACCGCGCCCGAGGGTAAGACCATGGGCCACGCTGGCGCGATCGTCTCGGGATCTTCCGGTACGGCGGAAGCTAAGAAGGAGGCCCTTGAGGCTGCGGGCGTGAAGGTCGGCAAAACGCCGAGCGAAACCGCCGACCTCATGCGTGCAATCCTGAGCGCCTAGCTCGCCCTTATAGTTAAAGCATGACCAACTCCGGGGCGCGTCGCGTTGTCACCACTGACTCTGCGCGCGCCTCGGGGCGTTGGCACCATTTGGCGCGTTGGCGCCATTGGCGGGCGGGCCTGGGGCCCGCAGTCGGCGGCATTTTGGCCGCCGTTCAAGCCGTTTTCATCACCTTCTTGACCATCACCGTTCCCGCGATCGCCACGTACGTCGCCACGAGCGGTAACCCACATCTTTCTGATACCAATTGGTGGGACGCGCTCCACATCGGAACCGATATCTGGTTGCTCGGCCACGGCGGAACCACGCTTTTGGACGGCGCACTGGTCACCGCGATACCGCTCGGTATTTCTTTTCTCACCTTGCTCGCCACCGCGGGCACCTTTCGGCGCACGCTGGTGCCTACCGCGCCCGCGTGGGTGACCGCGGTTTTGAGTTATCCCCTAGCGCTGGTCTTACTCGGATCCTTATTCGCCTCAAGCGCCGGCCGGGCCGGGCTGTGGCGCGCAGGCCTTGGGGCGCTCGCGCTGGCGCTAATCGGGGTCACAACCGGATTGCTACGCCATGAGGCGGGCCCGAAATGGGAACAGATGCGCCCCAAATGGGTGGACCGGGTTCCCGCGCAGATTTTCACCGCGCTGCGCGGCGGCGCGCTGGTCCTGTGCGCGCTCATCGCTACCGCCGGGATCGTCGCCGGGGTGTGGATTTTCCAGGGGCAGGGCGCGATCGGTGACGTCCTGGTCGGGCTGGGCGGGGACTGGCTGTCAATATTTGTGCTC
>Ga0209487_1002456_pt1 | contig 15083 bp, 7 predicted proteins | sample Poulit2012_FD_187524 | JGI IMG/M metagenome (GOLD analysis project Ga0209487, IMG submission 187524) | Agricultural soil microbial communities from Georgia to study Nitrogen management - Poultry litter 2012 (SPAdes) (version 2) | ecosystem: Environmental > Terrestrial > Soil > Agricultural land... | reverse complement strand
CTCGACCGTTGCGCAGTGGACCTCATCAGCCGGTGAGGATCCCCACTTCGCGACGGCCGAGCCCCGCCGGGGCACTGCGGACGTGCGGTGACCGCCCGGAAACTCCACGTCGCTGCTTGACTCGCCGCCGATTTCCCTCCATTCTGTGAGACGTACAGCGCTGTTCCTGCCGCACGGCCGCCGTTGAGCACATCGCGGGGCCGAGTCGAGACAGACGGGCAGGAAGCACGGTACGACGTTCCGCGCCAGGCATATAGCGGCCGACGCGGATGGACCGGTCGCGTCGCGGCCCTTGTGTCCATCCGCGATTTTGTGTATGGTTAATGTCTGCGCTGTGCGTCGCCCGTGGGCCCTGCTGTTCTGCTGAACGATCGCCTGCTCCGCTGCCCTGACGGGTGTTCGCCGCGCCTGGGATTCCGTCATCGGCCTGTGGAAGGACCCCCCTTGGCTGCCTCGAGCACCGATCGCACTACTGAAATCGCCCGCCGCACCCTGTCTCCGCGTGTCACCTTCGCGAAGCTCGGCGACCCCATCGACGTCCCGGATCTGCTGAGTCTGCAGACGACGTCCTTCGACTGGCTGCTCGGCAACGAGCGCTGGGAGGAGCGCGCCGCTGAGGCCGCTGCCATCGGGAACGAGGACGTCCCGCAGACCTCCGGTCTGGCCGACATCCTCGAGGAGATCTCCCCCATCGAGGACTTCGCCGGCAACATGGCGCTGTCCTTCCGGGACCACACCTTCGACGATCCGAAGTACACGGTCGACGAGTGCAAGGAGAAGGACCTCACCTACGCGGCCCCGATGTACGTCATCGCGGAGTTCATGAACAACGAGACCGGTGAGATCAAGACCCAGACCGTCTTCATGGGGGAGTTCCCCCTGATGACCGACAAGGGCACCTTCATCATCAACGGCACCGAGCGGGTCGTCGTCTCCCAGCTGGTCCGCTCCCCGGGCGTCTACTTCGAGGAGAGCCGGGACAAGACCAGCGACAAGCACATCTTCAGCGCGAAGATCATCCCCTCGCGCGGTGCCTGGCTGGAGTTCGAGGTCGACAAGCGCGACCAGGTCGGCGTGCGCATCGACCGCAAGCGCAAGCAGTCGGTCACCACTCTGCTGCAGGCCCTGGGCATGTCCCACAGCGACATCCTCGAAGAGTTCGGCGAGTTCGAGTCGATGCGCTCGACCCTGGAGAAGGACCGCATCTCCTCCCAGGAGGAGGCGCTCATGGACATCTACCGCAAGCAGCGCCCGGGGGAGCCGCCCACGCGCGATGCGGGCGAGGCCATGCTCAGCAACCTCTACTTCAACCCCAAGCGCTACGATCTCGCCAAGGTCGGCCGCTACAAGATCGGCAAGAAGCTCGGACTGGACGGCAGCCTGTCCGAGTCCTCGCTGCGGCTCGAGGACATCGTGGCGACCATCAAGTACATCGTCGCCCTGCACGACGGGGTCACCGAGTACACCAGCGCCGACGGCCACCCCGTCCGCGTGGAGACCGATGACATCGACCACTTCGGCAACCGTCGGATCCGCGCGGTGGGCGAGCTGATCCAGAACCAGGTCCGCACCGGTCTGTCCCGTATGGAGCGCGTCGTCCGCGAGCGCATGACCACGCAGGACGTCGAGGCGATCACCCCGCTGACGCTGATCAACATCCGTCCGGTCACCGCGGCGATCAAGGAGTTCTTCGGAACCTCCCAGCTGTCGCAGTTCATGGACCAGAACAACCCGCTGTCGGGCCTGACCCACAAGCGCCGCCTGTCGGCGCTGGGCCCGGGCGGGCTGTCCCGTGACCGCGCCGGCATGGAGGTCCGTGACGTCCACCCGTCGCACTACGGCCGCATGTGCCCGATCGAGACCCCTGAGGGTCCCAACATCGGTCTGATCGGCTCGCTGGCCACCTTCGCCCGGATCAATCCCTTCGGGTTCATCGAGACCCCGTACCGCAAGGTCGAGGACGGCAAGGTGTCCGACGACGTCGTCTACCTGACGGCGGACGACGAGGACCGGCACATCATCGCGCAGGCCAACGCCAAGCTCGACGACGACGGCTCCTTCTCCGAGGAGCAGGTGCTGGTGCGCCTGCCGGGCGGGGAGCCCGATCTGGTCGATGCGGCCGACGTGGACTACATGGACGTCTCGGCACGTCAGATGGTCTCCGTGGCGACCGCCATGATCCCCTTCCTCGAGCACGACGACGCCAACCGTGCCCTGATGGGCGCCAACATGCAGCGTCAGGCCGTGCCGCTGCTGCGTGCCGAGATGCCGCTGGTCGGCACCGGCATGGAGCGCCGCGCCGCGGTCGACGCCGGTGATGTGGTCGTCGCCGAGAAGGGCGGTGTCATCGAGGAGCTCTCGGCCGACCTCGTCGTGGTCATGGCCGACGACGGCACCCGCCAGACCTACCCGATCGGGAAGTTCCAGCGCTCCAACGCCGGCAACTCCTACAACCAGCGCGTGCTGTTCGACGAGGGCGACCGCGTCGAGGCCGGCTCCATCCTGGCCGACGGTCCCTCGACCGAGCAGGGCGAGCTGTCCATGGGCAAGAACCTGCTGGTCGCCTTCATGGCGTGGGAGGGCCACAACTACGAGGACGGCATCATCCTGTCCTCGCGCCTGGTCCAGGACGACGTCCTCACCTCGATCCACATCGAGGAGCACGAGGTCGACGCCCGCGACACGAAGCTGGGCAAGGAGGAGATCACCCGGGACATCCCCAACGTCGGCGACGACGTGCTGGCCGATCTCGACGAGCGCGGCATCGTCCGCATCGGCGCCGAGGTCGAGCCGGGCGACATCCTGGTCGGCAAGGTCACGCCCAAGGGCGAGACGGAGCTGACCCCCGAGGAGCGCCTGCTGCGCGCCATCTTCGGCGAGAAGGCCCGTGAGGTGCGCGACACCTCCCTGCGCGTCCCCCACGGCGAGTCCGGCACCGTCATCGGTGTGCAGGTCTTCAACGAGGACGAGGACGAGGAGATCCTCCCCACCGGCGTCAACGAGATGGTCCGCGTGTACGTGGCCCAGAAGCGCAAGATCACCGACGGTGACAAGCTCGCCGGCCGCCACGGCAACAAGGGCGTCATCGCCAAGATCCTGCCGGTCGAGGACATGCCGTTCATGGAGGACGGCACCCCGGTCGACATCATCCTCAACCCCATGGGCGTGCCCGGCCGGATGAACATCGGCCAGGTCATGGAGACCCACCTCGGCTGGGTCGCCAAGTCCGGCTGGGACCTCGACGCCGACGACGAGACCGCCAAGGACCTGCCCGAGGCCGCCCTGCACGGCGAGCCCGGCACCCCGGTGGCCGTGCCCGTCTTCGACGGGCTGTCGGCCGAGGAGGTCACCGGTCTGATCGCCAACCACCGTCCCAACCGGGACGGCGAGCGGATGGTCAAGGAGGACGGCAAGGCCCGTCTGTTCGACGGCCGCTCCGGCGAGCCCTACCCCGAGCCGGTCTCGGTGGGCTACATGTACATCCTGAAGCTCCACCACCTGGTGGACGACAAGCTGCATGCCCGCTCCACCGGCCCGTACTCGATGATCACGCAGCAGCCGCTGGGTGGTAAGGCCCAGTTCGGCGGCCAGCGTTTCGGCGAGATGGAGGTGTGGGCCCTGGAGGCCTACGGCGCCGCCTACGCCCTGCAGGAGCTGCTGACCATCAAGTCCGATGACATCCCCGGACGCGTGAAGGTCTACGAGGCGATCGTCAAGGGCGAGAACATCCCCGAGCCCGGGATCCCCGAATCGTTCCGCGTGCTGCTGAAGGAGATGCAGTCGCTGTGCCTGAACGTCGAGGTCCTCTCGGCCGACGGCACCGCCCACGAGGTGCAGGAGGGCGATGAGGAGGTCTTCCGCGCCGCGGAGGAGCTCGGCATCGATCTGTCCCGCCGGCCCCACGAGGGCGTCGGTTCCATCGAAGAGGTCTGACGGACGGGGGCCCGGGACGGGCTGCGCCCACGCGCACCGTCCCGGCCCCGCCCGCGACCCCCGTCCATTCAGACCCCACGACTTCCGATCGAGAGAAGGACACCTGTGATCGACGTCAACACATTCGACGAGCTGCGCATCGGTCTCGCCACCGCCGATGACATCCGCGGCTGGTCCACGGGCGAGGTCAAGAAGCCCGAGACCATCAACTACCGCACCCTGAAGCCCGAGATGGACGGCCTGTTCTGCGAGCGCATCTTCGGCCCCACCCGGGACTGGGAGTGCTACTGCGGCAAGTACAAGCGCGTCCGCTTCAAGGGCATCGTCTGCGAGCGCTGCGGCGTGGAGGTCACCAAGTCCTCCGTGCGCCGTGAGCGCATGGGCCATGTGGAGCTCGCCGCCCCGGTGACCCACATCTGGTACTTCAAGGGCGTTCCCAGCCGCCTCGGCTACCTGCTGGACCTGGCGCCGAAGGATCTGGAGAAGATCATCTACTTCGCCGCCTACATGATCACCGAGGTCGATGAGCAGGCCCGCCACGAGGACATGCCCGATCTGCAGGCGCGCTTCGACCTGGAGATCAAGGAGCTCGAGAACGAGCGGGACGCGGCGATCAACGACCGCGCGGTCTCCGGGGAGAAGGATCTCGCCCAGCTCGAGGAGGAGGGTGCCAAGGCCGACGCCAAGCGCAAGGTCCGCGACTCCTCCGAGCGTGAGCAGGCCCAGATCCGCAAGAAGTACGACGCCGAGATCGCCCGCATCACCGACGTGTGGGAGCGCTTCAAGTCCCTCAAGGTCGCCGACCTCGAGGGTGACGAGCAGCTCTACCGTGCGATGAAGCTGCGCTACGGCACCTACTTCGAGGGCGGCATGGGCGCCGAGGCGCTCCAGAAGCGCCTGCGCGACTTCGACCTCGACGCCGAGGCCGAGGCCCTGCGCGAGGTCATCGCCACCGGCAAGGGCCAGAAGAAGGCGCGCGCGCTCAAGCGGCTCAAGGTCGTCTCGGCCTTCCGCACCACCACCAACTCGCCCGAGGGCATGGTGCTGGACTGCGTCCCGGTGATCCCGCCGGATCTGCGTCCGATGGTGCAGCTGGACGGCGGCCGCTTCGCGACCTCCGACCTCAACGATCTGTACCGTCGCGTGATCAACCGCAACAACCGGCTCAAGCGGCTGCTGGATCTCGGTGCCCCCGAGATCATCGTGAACAACGAGAAGCGCATGTTGCAGGAATCGGTGGACTCCCTGTTCGACAACGGCCGGCGCGGCCGTCCGGTCACCGGACCGGGCAACCGCCCGCTGAAGTCGCTGTCGGACATGCTCAAGGGCAAGCAGGGGCGGTTCCGTCAGAACCTGCTGGGCAAGCGTGTGGACTACTCCGGCCGCTCCGTGATCGTCAACGGCCCCCAGCTGCACCTGCACCAGTGCGGACTGCCCAAGGGCATGGCGCTGGAGCTGTTCAAGCCCTTCGTGATGAAGCGCCTGGTCGAGCTCAGCCACGCCCAGAACGTCAAGGCCGCCAAGCGCATGGTCGAGCGTGCCCGCCCCGAGGTGTGGGACGTCCTCGAAGAGGTCATCACCGAGCACCCCGTCCTGCTCAACCGTGCACCCACGCTGCACCGCCTGGGCATCCAGGCGTTCGAGCCGCAGCTGGTCGAGGGCAAGGCCATCCACCTGCACCCGCTGGTGTGCGCCGCCTTCAATGCCGACTTCGACGGCGACCAGATGGCCGTGCACCTGCCGCTGTCGGCGGAGGCTCAGGCCGAGGCACGCATCCTGATGCTGTCCAGCAACAACATCCTCAAGCCCTCCGATGGTCGCCCGGTGACCATGCCCGCCCAGGACATGGTGATCGGCCTGTACCACCTGACGAGCACCCGTGAGGACGTGATCGGCGCAGGCCGTGCCTTCGCCTCCGAGGCCGAGGCCATCATGGCCTTCGACGCGGGGGAGCTGCACCTGAACGCCCCGGTGACCATCCGCTTCAGCGACATCGTGCCGCCGCGCGGCTGGGAGGCCCCCGAGGGCTGGACCGAGGGCGATCCGATCACCCTGTCCACCACCCTGGGCACGGTCTACTTCAACGAGACGCTGCCGGAGGACTTCCCCTACGTCGAGGGCCAGGTCGGCAAGAAGCGCCTGGGCTCGATCGTCAACGAGCTCGCCGAGCGCTACGACAAGGGGCAGGTCGCCGCATCCCTGGATGCGCTGAAGTCCTACGGCTTCAGCTGGGCCACCCGCTCGGGCGTCTCCTTCGCCCTGTCCGACGTGGTCGCGCCCCCGAACAAGGGCGAGATCGTGGCCACCTACGAGGAGAAGGCCTCGCAGATCCAGGAGAACCGTGATCTCGGTCTGGTCTCCGAGGTCGAGCGCAACGCCGAGCTGATCGACATCTGGACCGAGGCGACCAATGAGGTCGACGAGGCCATGCGCGAGAACTTCGATTCGGCCAATGCGATCTACCGCATGGTCCACTCGGGGGCTCGAGGCAACTGGATGCAGATCCGGCAGATCGCCGGTATGCGCGGACTGGTCACCAACCCCAAGGGTGAGATCATCCCGCGTCCGATCCTCTCGAACTACCGCGAGGGGCTGTCGGTGCTGGAATACTTCATTGCCTCGCACGGCTCCCGCAAGGGGCTGGCGGACACCGCGCTGAAGACCGCCCAGTCCGGATACCTGACCCGTCGTCTGGTCGACGTCTCACAGGATGTGATCGTCCGTGAGGCCGACTGCGGCACCACCAAGGGCCTGAACCTGCCGATCGCGGTGGAGGAGGCCGGCGCACTGCGCGTCCACGAGCACGTGGAGACCACCGCATACGGCCGAGTCCTCGCCGCCGCGGCGATCGGCGCCGACGGTCAGGAGGCGGCTCCGGCCGGCACGGAGGTCGGCGACGTGGAGATCGAGCAGCTGGTCGAGGCCGGCGTGCAGTCGATCAAGATCCGTTCCGTGCTGACCTGTGACTCCGCGGTGGGCACCTGTGCCCAGTGCTACGGCCGTTCTCTCGCGACCGGCCAGCTGGTCGACATCGGTGAGGCCGTCGGCATCATCGCGGCCCAGTCCATCGGTGAGCCCGGCACGCAGCTGACCATGCGTACCTTCCACACCGGTGGTGTGGCCAGCGCCGACGGCGACATCACCCATGGTCTGCCGCGTGTGCAGGAGCTGTTCGAGGCCCGTACCCCGGCCGGCTTCGCCCCGATCACCGAGTCCGCGGGACGGGCCGAGATCGAGGAGAACGACAAGCAGCGCCGGATCACGGTCACCCCGGACGACGGCACCGACCCGGTCACCTACAACGTGTCCAAGCGTGTGTCGCTGCTGATCTCCGACGGCGACCACGTCGACGTCGGCCAGCAGCTGACGGTCGGCTCGGTCGACCCGAAGCAGGTGCTGCGCATCCTCGGCCCCCGGGCCGTGCAGCAGCACCTGGTCGACGAGGTGCAGAAGGTGTACATCTCGCAGGGCGTGGAGATCCACGCCAAGCACATCGAGGTCATCGTGCGTCAGATGCTGCGTCGCGTGACGATCATCGAATCCGGTGACACCGATCTGCTGCCCGGCGACTTCGCCGAGCGCGTCGCCTTCGAGACCGCCAACCGTACGATGATGGCCGAGGGCGGTCAGCCGGCCTCGGGTCGTCCGGAGCTGATGGGGATCACCAAGGCCTCGCTGGCGACCGACTCGTGGCTGTCGGCGGCCTCCTTCCAGGAGACCACCCGGGTGCTGACCGAAGCGGCTCTGAACCGTAAGAGCGATGCGCTCATGGGGCTCAAGGAGAACGTCATCATCGGCAAGCTCATCCCCGCCGGCACGGGCCTGGCGCGGTTCCGCCACATCGCGGTCGAGCCCACCGACGAGGCCAAGGCGCAGATGTACCAGGTGCCCGGCTACGACGAGCTGGACTTCTCCGGCTTCGGTCAGACCGGCGCGGTCAACCTCGACGACATCGACTATGCCGATCCGTTCCGCACCGACTTCCGGTGATCTGTCGTTGATCCTGCGCTGACGGCGCAGGGTCGGCGCCCATCCCTCGGGATGGGTGAACGGATCAGCACCACCCTGCGGGGCGGTCCCACCGTGTGGTGGGGCCGCCCCGCAGTCGTTCCGTCGGGCTGTCCCGCAGTCGTTTCGTCGGGCCGCTCAGTAACCGTTCCGTCGGGCCGCTTGGACGTGTCCTGGCAGAGGTGCCGGACCCTCCGACGTGACCTGGCAGACGCGCCCGCCTCTCCGACGTGACCTGCGGGACCCGAAAGTTCACGGGCGAGTAAAGAACTCTCAGTCCCTGCCCCAAACTCTCGCCGTTTCCCTTTCGTCACCGCGACGAAAGGGAAACGATGGGGCGTGGCGGAATCCCCGCGTCTTCCCTCGCTGCGCACCGCATCACCGGCCGCGCGCACGCACGGAGTCTGCCACGGTCCCGACTGGGACCCAGTTGCTCAGTGAACAACGACGTCGGCCGACCGTGCCGGCACCGGAACAGGTGGATGCAGTGAAGAAGACTCCGTGGATCGTTGCGGCAGCGGCCGCGTGCGTGATCGGCGCCGGGGGCGGCGGGACCGCTTTCGCGATGTCCAACGAGGCGGCGGTGAATCTCTACGGCGAGGAGACGTCCGTACGCACCTTCAGCCCCACGGTGGCCGAGCTGCTCGAGGCCCAGGGCATCGAGGTCAAGGACAACGACCTGGTGATCCCCGGGCTCGAGGAGCAGGTCACCGATGGCCTAGAGATCCAGATCATCGAGCGCTTCCCCGTCACCGTGACCGTCGACGGCGAGGAGCAGGAGCTGCTGACCACCTCCGGCACCGTCGGCGAGGCCCTCGAGGAGATCGACTTCGAGGCTGAGGGTGCGAGGATCAGTGCTGAGCCGGAGACCCAGCTGGACGCCTCCGGCACCGAGGTCGACATCGTCACCCGCAAGACCGTCACCTTCGTGGGCCAGTACGGCGAGGACACCTTCGAGGTCGCCGCCCTGACCGTCGGCGAGGCGATGGACAAGGTGCTCACCGACATCGAGGACACCGACACCGCCGACGTCGACCGCGACACCCCGCTCGTCGACGGCGCCACCCACGAGATCCAGCGGGTCCGCGAGACCGAGCGCACCGAGACCGAGGCGATCCCCTTCGAGACCACCACCGAGGAGGACGACTCGCTGCTCGAGGGCAGGACCAAGACCACCACCGAGGGCAAGCAGGGCGAGGTCGAGAAGGTCTACTCCGAGACGGTCGTCGACGGTGAGGTCACCGAGTCCGAGCTGGTCTCCGAAGAGGTCATCTCCGAGCCCGTGAACGAGGTCGTCGTCAAGGGCACCAAGCCGGCCCCCGAGCCGGAGCCGGAGCCCGAGCCTGAGCCTGAGTCGGCCCCCGAGCCCGAGCCGGCCCCCGAGTCCTCCGACTCCAGCAGCTCCGATTCCGAGGGTTCGGACTCTGACAGCTCCGACTCCGACAGCTCGGACTCCGACAGCTCGGATTCCGACAGCTCCGACTCCGAAGGCTCTGACTCCGACTCGTCCGAGCGCTCCAGCTCGAGCCAGTCCTCGCGCAGCTCCGAGCGCTCCGGCAACACCGGTGCTTCCGCACCGTCGGTCTCCGACGGCTCGGTGTGGGACCGCCTGGCCCAGTGCGAGTCCGGCGGCGACTGGTCGATCAACACCGGCAACGGCTACCACGGCGGCCTGCAGTTCTCCCGCTCCACCTGGCAGGCCTTCGGCGGCGGCAAGTATGCCCCCACCGCCGACCAGGCCACCCGTGCTCAGCAGATCGACATCGCCAAGAAGACCCAGGCTGCGCAGGGCTGGGGTGCCTGGCCCTCCTGCACCGCTCAGCTGGGCATCCGCTGATCCCAACACCCTCTCTCGCCCGGGCGCGCCACGGAATTCCGTGGCGCGCTCGCGTCGTCCTGGGGCTGGGGGAGCGGAGGACGCTGGCGCCGTCCTGGGGCCGGGGAGGGCAGGACGCTCGCGACGCCCGAGGCCCGGGGAGAGCGGAAGCCAGGCGCGGCCTGGAGGTTGTCGGTGAAAATGCACTCTCCAGAGCCCGTGCGCTCGTATACGACACACCGCCCTCCTGGAGTACATTTCTCCGACAGCGCCGACGCCCCCGACGACCCCACCCTCACCGCCCCCTATACCCTCGCCGCCCCCCCGACGACGCCGAGGCCCCCGACGACCTCGCCGCTCCCGACGCCCCCGACGCTCCCGACGCCCCGCCGTGCTACGGAGGGGAGCGGTGCCGGCCGCGTCTCGGACCGGCCCGATGTGATCTGTGTCGGAACCTCGGAGAAGCTTTGACCGGCCACATACGGGGTCACTAGACTGCCACTGCGTCCGGAGTGCCCTCTGGTCGTGCATTGGGACGAAATCCCGCAGCCACCCTCGAGGTGAACGCAGGGGTGTCCCCCGCGAGGAGCGGATCCTCGCGGTGTGCCCGAAACCGGATCGTGGGTCATGCCCGGCCCCGATCCCCGAGCAGCGATCACGGTCCTGCGGACGCCCGACCGGTGCCACCGTTCGGGCGGGTCGGAGGCCAGCAGTCCCCGGGCATGGGGGCCGGCAGCCGAGTCGCCGGCCGCGGGAGCGGCCGAAGAAGTCGATCCTCCGGTGCGAACAGCTTCGGGGGCCTAACAGGAAGAGAATCTGTGCCAACTATCCAGCAGCTGGTGCGCAAGGGCCGGGACGTCCGTTCCGAGTCCACCAGCACGCCCGCGCTCAAGGGGTCACCCCAGCGCCGCGGCGTCTGCACGCGCGTCTACACCCAGACCCCCAAGAAGCCGAACTCGGCGCTGCGCAAGATCGCTCGTGTGCGCCTGTCGACCGGCATCGAGGTCAGCGCCTACATCCCCGGCGAGGGCCACAACCTCCAGGAGCACTCGATCGTGCTCGTCCGTGGCGGCCGTGTGAAGGACCTTCCCGGCGTCCGCTACAAGATCGTGCGCGGTGCGCTCGACACCCAGGCAGTGAAGGGCCGCCAGCAGGCGCGCTCCCACTACGGCGCCAAGAAGGAGAAGAAGTAATGCCTCGTAAGGGCCCCGTTCCCAAGCGCCAGCTCGCTGTCGACCCCGTATTCAACTCGCCGATCGTCACCCAGCTGATCAACAAGGTCCTCCTGGATGGCAAGAAGACCGTTGCCGAGGGCATCGTCTACGGCGCTCTCGAAGGCGCTAGCGAGAAGAATGGTCAGGACCCGGTCGTGACTCTGAAGAAGGCCCTGGACAACATCCGGCCTTCGCTCGAGGTCCGCTCTCGCCGTGTGGGCGGTGCGACCTACCAGGTGCCGATCGAGGTCAAGCCCGGTCGTTCCACCACGCTGGCGCTGCGCTGGCTGGTCAGCTACTCGCGCGCTCGTCGTGAGAACACCATGACCGAGCGCCTGATGAACGAGATCCTCGACGCCTCCAACGGCCTCGGTGCCGCTGTGAAGCGCCGCGAGGACACCCACAAGATGGCCGAGGCCAACCGCGCCTTCGCCCACTACCGCTGGTGAGTCTCCGGTGGGGTCCACCACTGAGGTGGGCCCCATCGCGCGCCCTCCGGCCCTGACCTCCAGCTCCGTCCTCACGAAAGGGACATGCCCGTGGCACTCGCAGTGCTCAGTGACCTCACAAAGGTCCGCAATATCGGCATCATGGCTCACATCGATGCCGGCAAGACCACCACGACCGAACGCATCCTGTTCTACACCGGCGTGAACTACAAGATGGGCGAGACCCATGACGGTGCCGGCACCATGGACTGGATGGCGCAGGAGAAGGAACGCGGAATCACGATCACGTCCGCCGCGACCACCTGCTACTGGCACGACAACCAGATCAACATCATCGACACCCCCGGCCACGTCGACTTCACCGTCGAGGTGGAGCGTTCGCTGCGCGTGCTCGATGGTGCCGTCGCCGTGTTCGACGGCAAGGAGGGGGTCGAGCCCCAGTCGGAGACCGTCTGGCGGCAGGCCGACAAGTACGAGGTCCCGCGCGTCTGCTTCATCAACAAGATGGACAAGCTCGGCGCCGACTTCTTCTTCACCGTCGGCACCATCGTCGAGCGCCTCGGTGCCAAGCCGCTGGTCATGCAGGTTCCGATCGGTGCGGAGAATGACTTCCGCGGGGTCGTCGACCTGGTCGAGATGAAGGCCTACGAGTGGCCCGACACCCTCGATGCGGATCTGCCGGCCATCAACTCCAAGAAGGGCGATCCCTCGCTGGGCCAGGTCCAGAACGAGATCCCCATCCCCGAGGACCTGGCCGACACGGTCGAGGAGTACCGCTCCAAGCTGGTCGAGGACGTCGCCGAGAGCTCCGAGGAGCTCATGGAGACCTACCTCGAGGAGGGCGACCTCACCGTGGAGCAGCTGAAGGCCGGTGTGCGTGCGCTGACCATCGCCTCCGAGGCCTACCCGGTCTTCTGCGGCACCGCCTTCAAGAACAAGGGCATCCAGCCCGTGCTCGATGCGGTCATCGACTACCTGCCCTCGCCGCTCGACGTGCCCCCGATGATCGGGCACAAGCCGAACGACGAGTCGGTCGAGCTGACCCGCAGCCCCGACTGGGACGAGCCCTTCTCGGGCCTCGCCTTCAAGGTCGCCGCGCACCCGTTCTTCGGGTCGCTGACCTACGTGCGGGTCTACTCCGGCCAGGTGCAGCAGGGGATGCAGATCCTCAACGCCACCACCGGCAAGAAGGAGCGCGTCGGCAAGCTCTTCCAGATGCACTCCAACAAGGAGAACCCGGTCGAGGAGGCCTTCGCGGGCCATATCTACGCCTTCGTCGGCCTCAAGGACACCACCACCGGTGACACCCTCACCGATTCGGCGAACCCGATCCAGCTGGAGTCCATGAGCTTCCCGGATCCGGTCATCTCGGTGGCCATCGAGCCCAAGACCAAGGGTGACCAGGAGAAGCTGGGCGCTGCGATCCAGAAGCTCGCCAAGGAGGATCCGACCTTCCAGGTGGAGCTCGACGAGGAGAGCGGCCAGACCGTCATCAAGGGCATGGGCGAGCTGCACCTCGACGTCCTCGTGGACCGCATGCGCCGCGAGTTCAAGGTCGAGGCCAACATCGGCAAGCCGCAGGTGGCCTACCGCGAGACCATCAAGCGCGTGGTCGAGAAGTTCGACTTCACGCACAAGAAGCAGACCGGTGGCTCCGGCCAGTTCGCGAAGATCCAGGTCACCTACGGCCCGCTCGCGGACGCCGAGGACGGCGTGTTCTACGAGTTCGAGAACAAGGTCACCGGCGGCCGCATCCCGCGCGAGTACATCCCCAGCGTGGACGCGGGCATCCAGGACGCCCTGCAGCACGGCATCCTGGCCGGCTACCCGGTCGTGAACGTCAAGGCCACCCTGATCGATGGTGCCTTCCACGACGTCGACTCCTCGGAGATGGCGTTCAAGATCGCCGGCTCCATGGCGACCAAGGAAGCTCTGCGTCAGGCGAAGCCCGTCATCCTCGAGCCGGTCATGAGCGTCGAGGTCCGTACTCCGGAGGAGTACATGGGAGATGTCATCGGCGACCTGAACGCCCGTCGCGGGCAGGTGCAGTCGATGGAGGACGTGAGCGGGGTCAAGAACATCCGTGCTCTCGTCCCGCTGTCGGAGATGTTCGGCTACGTCGGCGATCTGCGGTCCAAGACCCAGGGTCGTGCGATGTACACCATGCAGTTCGACAGCTACGCGGAGGTTCCCGGCAGCATTGCCGAGGAGATCGTCGCGAAGACCCGGGGCGAGTGAGGACGTGGGGGAGCAGGTAGGCTCGTCCTCCTGATCCCCCACGCTTCCGACGGACCCCACCCCCAGGGTGGGAACCGATCCCGATCCAGTAGTAATCACGAGTAAGAAGTCCTAGGAGGACACCACCATGGCCAAGGCCAAGTTCGAGCGGACGAAGCCGCACGTCAACATCGGCACCATCGGTCACGTCGACCACGGCAAGACCACGCTGAGCGCCGCCATCTCCAAGGTTCTGTACGACAAGTTCCCGGAGCTGAACACCGCCCGTGACTTCGACACGATCGACAACGCGCCCGAGGAGAAGCAGCGCGGGATCACGATCAACGTCTCGCACATCGAGTACGAGACCGACAAGCGCCACTACGCGCACGTCGACGCCCCGGGTCACGCCGACTACGTGAAGAACATGATCACCGGTGCCGCTCAGATGGACGGCGCCATCCTCGTGGTCGCCGCCACCGACGGCCCGATGGCCCAGACCCGCGAGCACGTCCTGCTCGCCAAGCAGGTCGGCGTCCCCTACCTGCTGGCCGCCCTGAACAAGTCCGACATGGTCGACGACGAGGAGATCCTCGAGCTCGTCGAGATGGAGGTCCGGGAGATGCTCTCGGAGCAGGGCTTCGACGAGGAGGCACCGATCATCAAGGTGTCTGCTCTCAAGGCGCTCGAGGGCGACGAGAAGTGGGTCAAGTCGGTCGAGGAGCTCATGGAGGCCGTCGATGCGTCCATCCCGGACCCGGTCCGCGACCTGGACCAGCCCTTCCTGATGCCGATCGAGGACGTCTTCACGATCCAGGGTCGTGGCACCGTCGTGACCGGCAAGGTGGATCGTGGCAAGCTGTCCATCAACTCCGAGGTCGAGATCGTGGGCATCCGCAAGCCGCAGAAGACCACCGTCACCGGCATCGAGATGTTCCACAAGCAGATGGACGAGGCCTGGGCCGGCGAGAACTGCGGTCTGCTGCTGCGCGGCACCAAGCGCGAGGACGTCGAGCGCGGTCAGGTCGTCGTGAAGCCGGGCTCCATCACCCCGCACACGCAGTTCGAGGCGCAGGTCTACATCCTGTCCAAGGATGAGGGCGGGCGTCACAACCCGTTCTACTCGAACTACCGCCCGCAGTTCTACTTCCGCACCACCGACGTCACCGGCGTCATCGAGCTGCCCGAGGGCACCGAGATGGTCATGCCCGGCGACAACACCGAGATGACGGTCGAGCTGATCCAGCCGATCGCCATGGAGGAGGGCCTGGGCTTCGCCATCCGTGAGGGTGGCCGCACCGTGGGCTCCGGCCGTGTCACCAAGATCCTGAAGTGATCACGGCGGGGGATACCCCGCCTCGGTGACGCGTCCCGTCGGACGCTGATACCGGAAGGCCCCGGACCGAGTGATCGGTCCGGGGCCTTCTTCATGTCCGAGGAGATGAC
>Ga0209487_1002455_pt1 | contig 15084 bp, 14 predicted proteins | sample Poulit2012_FD_187524 | JGI IMG/M metagenome (GOLD analysis project Ga0209487, IMG submission 187524) | Agricultural soil microbial communities from Georgia to study Nitrogen management - Poultry litter 2012 (SPAdes) (version 2) | ecosystem: Environmental > Terrestrial > Soil > Agricultural land... | reverse complement strand
CTCAACTAAATCGATAGGAGAATCAGATCTATTGTCGTGGCATGCGAAAGGAGCGTCGATCCATTGATCCTCAAAGTGCACTTGTGCTTGCCGTTCTGAGTCATCCTCATATGCGCTTCGTCCCCCCGTTAGCTTATGAGTACGCCTTGAATCCGGCAGGATGAAGGGTATGGCCGGTCCAGTTCTTGGGCATGATCGTGTGCCCCCAGTCCTTGATGATCCGGGGGGTGTTTTCACCCAGGAATTGGTCGCGGCGGATCGTGGATCGCTGATAGAGGCACGACGCCCCAACGAGTTATATAGTGGGCTTGTGGAGGGCTTGTTTTCTAACGTGGATGCCGAGCATGACCCGCCCACCGACACCAACATGGGACTGGCTGTTGCCGGCTTGAACACGCCCCTTCAGGCCGTGGAAGTCAACGACCAGAAAGGGTCTGCCATGACGGCATTCAACCTGGACCAGTATGCGTTATTCATCGGTTTAGATGTCGGAAAATCTGAACACCACGCCACCGCCCTGACCACTGATGGCACCAGGGTCTATGACAAAGCCTTGCCCAATAGCGAGCCAAAACTGGCCCAACTGCTGACCAAGCTGGTAGCCCGGCACGGGCCAACCCTGCTGGTCGTGGATCAACCCGCCACCATCGGTGCCCTGCCGGTGGCGGTGGCCCAAAGCCTCGAGGGTGTGGCGGTGGCATATCTGCCAGGACTGACCATGCGCCGGGTCGCAGATCTGCACGCTGGCAACGCCAAAACTGATGCCCGGGATGCCTATATTATTGCCGAAACCGCACGCACTATGCCCGCCACCCTGCGCGCTATCGACGTCTCCGACGAACAGATCGCGGAGCTCGCGGTGCTGGCTGGATTTGATGATGACCTGCTGGCCCAAACCACGGCGACTCGCAACCGGCTGCGTGGGTTGCTCACCCAGATCCACCCTGGCTTGGAACGCGTGGTGGGACCCAAGTTGGAACACGCCGGCGTCCTGGACGCGCTGACCCGGTGGCCGACCCCACAGGCGCTCAAAGCCGCTGGGCGGGGTCATGTGCGCAACCGGATTGCCAAACACAACCCGCGATTGGCAGCCAAGCTGACCAACGCCATCTTTGATGCCTTGGATGCCCAAACGGTGGTCGTGCCCGGCACCAGTGCCGCGGCCACGATTGTGCCGATGCTGGCCAGCCAACTGGCCGGACTGTATACCCAGCGAGCCAACGTGTTATCCCAGGTGGAAGCGTTGGTTGATGCACACCCTCTTTCCCAAGTCCTGACCTCCATGCCAGGCGTGGGCGTCAGGACTGCCGCAAGACTGCTCACCGAAGTCGTGGGCAAGCACTTCAAGACCGCCGGCCACTTGGCATCCTATGCAGGTATCGCACCCACCACGCGGCGATCTGGGACCAGTATTCGCGGCGAGTTCGCGAACCGCGGTGGCAACAAACGCCTCAAATCAGCCCTCTTCAACAGCGCGTTTGCCTCACTGAAGTCCAAGGACCCGACCTCGCGCACCTACTACGACAAGAAACGTGCCGAGAAGAAAACTCATAAACAAGCCGTTATTGCTCTGGCTCGACGACGCCTTGATACCCTCTATGCCATGCTGCGTGACGGCACCTTCTACCAACCGCCAACACCCCAAAAAACCGATCACAATCTGGCCCAAGCAGCTTGACAAAAATGATAGAGGCACCCCCCTCGCCAGTACAGTAGCGACTGCGCGGACTGCCCTGATTCGAGCACGATCCCAGTATGCACGGGTTCTTGTGGGGACACCCAAGTGGACCTTTCTTGTCCAGAGCATCAGCCATGGAAGGATCGTGCCGAGCAATACACTACTAATTCATGAGACTCCAAAATCTGTATCTGCCGAGGCTACTGACCGAGCACTATTATTCCATTGGGCTGGCCGCGCGCATCCCGTCAGCACCACGCCTGCGAGTCCTGCGAGGAAGGCCAGCCAATTATGCCGATGCTGCTGTGCCGCTGATGCCAAACCATACAGTTAGGTTCCTCCACGGCGAGGTCTTGCAAGCGGGATGTTACTCAGATCCCAGACGGCCGTTCGGTGCGAAGCACGTTAGAAGTACACGGCCAGCGGGCCGTCGACGTCGTCGATGATACGCACTGAGGTACCAAAGATTTCGCTGAGCACCGAGGATTTCATGGTGTCGGCGCAGGAGTCGAAGTGGGTGACCTGGCCGTCGTTCATGGCCAGGATGTTATCCGAGTAACGCGACGCGAAGTTAATATCGTGCATCACTACGATCACGGTGCGCCCAAGATCATCGGCGGCAGCCCGTAACTGTCGCATCATTTGGACCGAGTGGCTCATATCCAGGTTGTTGAGCGGTTCGTCGAGGAACACGTAGTCGGTGTCCTGGGCCAAGACCATGGCAACGTAGGCGCGCTGGCGCTGCCCACCGGACAGTTCATCGAGGTATCGATCTTGTAATGCGTGCAGGTTGAGGAAGTCTAGGGCCTGGTTGATATGGTATTCGTCTTCAGGATTCAGTCGGCCTTTGGAATGCGGGTAGCGGCCAAATCCGATGAGTTGGCGGACGGTGAGCCGGGTGACGAAGTGGTTTTCCTGACGCAGGATGGCAAGTTTTTTGGCGACGTCGTTGGATTTGGCTTTTGAAACGTCCAGGCCGCCAACGGTGATGCGCCCGGTATCGGGGGTGAGCAGGCGCCCCATCATGGTGAGCACGGTGGATTTTCCGGCACCGTTGGGGCCAACCAGAGAGGTGATGCCGCCCGAGGGGATCTCCACGTTGATGGGTCCAATGGTCGTTTCGCCCGAGTAGGTTTTCGTGACATTTTCGAGGGTAATCATAGCCGCCCCTTCCGCATGATGACGATAAGAAATACTAGCCCACCAATGAGTTCAACGATGATGGTAACCGCACCCTGGGCGTAAAAAATATGCCGCAAGACAAAATATGCGCCGATGAGCAGCACGTAGCCGATCAGAAACGCGACCGGGAAAATTGCCCGGTGGCTGTAGGTGTCAGCAATGGAATAGGCCATGGTGGCCACCAAGAATCCCAGGAACGTCATGGGACCGACCAGTGAGGTGGTCATGGCCATCAAGATCGATACGGCTATCAGAACTTTGATGAGCTCGGCCCGGTGGTTGAGCCCCAGGTTGGTTGATACGGCGGATCCGAGTGACAGGGTGTCTAGGCGTCGGGAATTCAGCCATAACCAGCCGCAGGTGAGCAGCACGATGGGTATCGCATAGGGCAGGTATTCGACGCTGGCGTTGGAAATATTTCCCATCAATCGTGCGGTGAGAATATCAAATTCATTGGGATCGAGCATGCGCTGCATGAAGGTGGTCAGTGAGGCCAGGCCGGCCCCCATGACCACCCCGACCAGCAGCATAGTGTGCACGTTGGTGAATTTGGTTCCCAGCAGCCAGCTGTAGAGCATGGTGGCAAACGCGACCATGACGACGACTTGGAAGAAGTACGAGACAATACCGCGGGTCATGGCCGCACCAGCCGCACCGAAAATAAAGACCGCTGCGGTATTGATGAGCCCGTAGAGGGCCTCAAATCCCAGTATCGACGGGGTGACAATCCGGTTGGCGGTTACGGTGTGGAATGAGACGGTGGCAAAAGAGTGTGACAGGACCACAACGGCGATGACGATTACCGAGACGACACGGGATTCTGCGATTTTCCAGAATCCATCGGTGCCCACGGGCATCGGGTTGTTATAGACGATTGTGGCGATGGTCAGTGCGATGGCCGCGATGACCAACCCGATGAGGGCCAGGACCCAACGACGGCGATGTTTTGTGTCAACGAAGTTGGAGGTGGTGACCGTTTTAACGGCGGTGTTGGTATTAGCCACGACGCCCCCTCCTGACGATGAGGTAGACGAAAACGGTTGCGCCCAGCACTCCGAGAATCATGGAGACCGGAATTTCGAATGGCATGATGATGGTTCTGCCGATAATATCCGTCAGGGTGATCACCACGATGCCGACCATCACGACCCAGGGCAAGTTGGATCGAAGGTTGTCACCCCGGAACATGGAAACAAGGTTGGGGACGACTAAACCAAGAAACGGCAGTGATCCAACGACCACGGAGACCACACCGGTGGTAATGGCCACAATGGAAATACCAATGAGCACCACCGCACGATAATTGAGTCCCACCGAGGTCGCGATTTCTTCGCCGAGGCCGGCCACCGTAAAACGGTCGGCAATAAAATACACGACGATGGTTGTGGCCGCGACGATCCACAGTAATTCGTATCGTCCGCGAGTCACACCGGTGAAGGACCCGGCGAACCAAATGCCAAGGTTTTGCAGCATGTCGGTTTGTAGGGCCACGAATGTGGAGACCGAGCCGACGACAGCCCCCAGCATGAGTCCAACGATGGGTACTACCAGGGACGATTTCAGGGCGACGCGTTGCAGGAACGCAAAGAAGATGAGGGTGCCGACCATGGCAAAGACGATGGCCACGAGCATGCGCAGCATCAGTGATGGTTGGGGCACAAAAATATAGGTAAGAATGAGGCCGAGTCCGGCCCATTCAATGGTTCCGGTGGTCGAGGGTTCAACGAACCGGTTTTGAGTCATCAGCTGCATGATGAGTCCGACGACTGCCATCGAGGCGCCAGATAGAATCAGGCCCAGGGTTCGGGGGATTCGCGTGATGAAGAACATCTCGCGTCCGCCTTCTGAGCTCAGATCGTAGACGCCGATAAATAATGAAGCTGTGACCAGGCTGATGGTGACCATCAGCCCGATCAGCAGCGGCCATATGCGTGACCAAGGTCCAGGTGGCTTTGTCGGTGCACCGGCAGATGTAACGAGCCCACCAGGGCGGGTTTGGGAAAGTTTAGTCACGCATTACCTTTGAACTTATTCTGACCAGGCGTCAGCTAGATCGTTGAGCACAACCGTGTAGTTTTGGATATCTTCAGCTACGTAGAAGTCGGCTGGCATGTAGTAGATATTATCATTGGCGACAGCGGGTACATCTTGCAGGGCTTCGGATTCTTCGATGAGCTCTTTAGCACCGGAAGATGTGCCGTCACCGACTGCGGCGTCACGGTCCATCACGATCAGGAATTCTGGGTTAGCGGATGCGATTGCTTCAACAGAGATGTCATCGCCTTGGTGATCGGTTGAGCCGTCATCTTCCAGCGCTGGTTCCATGTCCAGGATGTCATATAGAGGGCCGATGGCGCGTCCGGTTGTTGGTGCCGAGTAGTTGATGTCGCCACCGGAGGTGATCAGACCGGTTACGGAAACATCAGAATCGTAGGCTTCTTTTGCCCGGTCGAGGGCTTCGTCGAAGTCTGCAATCAGGGCATCTGCCTCGTCTTGCTGTCCGAAGACTTCGCCAAGCAGTGCGATCTGGTCACGGAACTCTTGGTCGATGGCACCGGTTTCGGTGTCGATGTTGGTGTCGACGATCGGGACGCCCTCATCGATGGCGTTGGCGATGTCTTCACCGTGCTGGCTAAAGCGCTGACCGTTGAGCACCAGGTCTGGTTCTGCAGCGGTGAACATTTCCATATCTGGTTCACGGTGGTTACCGATGTTCAAAATATCATCGTTCTGGGTGTATTTTTCCAAAACTTCCTGATCATCGGCCATCAGATCGACTGGCGCAGCCGATAGGTCGATGTCCCATTCGGCCAGTGTGCGGAAGATGCGGTTGTCGGTGGCGATCACAGAGGCGGGATCGGTTGGAACTGTCAGCGAGTTGCCTGCCATATCGGTCACATCAACCGTTGCTGCACCGTTGTCGCCGCCGTCTGCGTCGTCGCCTTCGGTTGCGTCAGATGAACCGCAGGCGCTGAGGCCCAGGGCACCGATCGCGATCAGTGCTGCGACACGGGTGCGTGTCAATCCATAGTTTTTCACATTAGTCTCCAAATACCAGTGTATATACTTATAAGCTTAGGCATGCCTAAGCTGACAAAGGTTCAGTGTAGTAAGCCTGAATCAATTAGCGCAAGACGACCTGCCGTTATTGAGGTCACATTCCATTTTTTCGTGACACATTGTCACCGGGATGCCGCCCATACGTCCCATAATCAAAGAGAAGACCTGGATACTTGCAGGATTACAGCACCGGCCAAGTTGTTTTCTGGCACGTGTTTTCACGCGCCGTAGAAGAAACAATTGAGTAACTTAGCCCATACTTTCTCTTCAGCCTCGTCTCCGTTGTCTGGTAGCCCCGGAATCGCGGTTGCTCGGATGTTTGAGTACCCGCTTTCCTGCCTGAAGGACTTAATTCCTGCGAGCACGTTTGATCACGGTGCTGCCCGGTAGCATAATGATGACGCTGCTACAGAGAGGCCTCGAGGTGCGTTTGGATTTTGCAAAATCTGCCCAATCAACGGTGGGCATCGAGTGGGAACTCGGTCTGGTGGACGCTGCCACCGGGCAGTTACGCAATGTTGGCGACGAAATTCTGGGCAAGCTCGATGTGCCTTCGAGTGAGCCGTTTCAGATTGTCGGTGAGCTCATGCTCAATACGTTGGAACTCGTCACCGGTGTGTGTCATACCGTCGACGAAGGTTTGGATCAGTTAGCCACGGCCGGTCGCCAACTCCTCAACGTCGCGACGGCCGAAAATATGACACTGTTTTCACAGGGCACGCACCCTTTTGCGATTGCGCTGGATGAAACGATTTCTTCGGGCCACCGCTACCAGAAAATGTTAGACCGTACCCAATACTGGGGCCAACAGATGCTCATTTTTGGGGTCCACGCGCATATTGGGTTGGATCATGTGGCCAAAGCCATGCCGGCGGTAAATCAGCTGATCCAGTATTATCCGCATCTTTTAGCCTTGAGTGCTTCGAGCCCATTCTGGGGTGGTTACGACACTGGGTACGCTTCCCAACGGACGCTGTTATTCCAACAGCTTCCGACCAGCGGGTTGCCATTTCAGTTTCATGACTGGGCTGATTATGTCGGCGTGGTAGAAGATTTACTGCACGTCGGTGTAGTCGATGATGTGACCGAGGTTCGCTGGGATATCCGTCCGGTGCCTCGGTTCGGGACGGTTGAGCACCGGGTCTGTGATGGTGTTTCAACACTGGAGCAGGTCGGCGCAATTACGGCGCTGACCCAGTGTTTGGTGCATGAAGCTGTCGGTGGTCCTGCTGATGAGGTGGCCCAGTTGGAGATTATGCCGCCCTGGTTTGTGCAAGAAAATAAGTGGCGGGCCGCCCGCTATGGTTTGGACGCCATCATCATTATTGATTCTTCGGGGACGGAGCAATTGGTGACCGAGCATCTTGAGGACGCGTTGAACCGGTTGGAACCCGTTGCGGATGAACTGGGGTGTACCCGCGAGCTGGGTTGGGTTGAGGATATGATTCGGGCGGGTACGGCGGCCACTCGCCAACGAGTCCAGACCGGTGCTGAGTTTGGCCAAAAGGTGGATCAAGCCAAACTTGCCAATCTGGTGTTGCATTCGGCTGCCAAGACAGCCGATTCCTTAACGGGCTGGTAGCGCCGGTTCTTAGACCGAAACCAGGCTTACGTGCTGGGTGGGGTCCGCTGAAAATTGTAGGTCGGATGGTTGTATTCCGTCGGCTACTAACTGTGCGCCCAGTGCCGCCACCATGACTCCGTTATCGGTACACAGGTTCATGGGCGGTATCGTCAATCCGATGCCCGCGGCGGCCGTGCGTTCGGTGAGTAACTGCCGCAGCCGAGAGTTCGCGGCCACTCCCCCGCCCAGGAGCAGGTGATCGATGCCGTGCTCGGTTGATGCCAGCACGGCTTTGCGGGTGATGACATCTGCCACGGCTTCTTGAAATGCGGCGGCGATATCGTTGGTCGGGACTTCCAGGTCACGGATTTCGTATTGTTCCACGGCGCGCGAGACCGCTGTTTTCAACCCAGAAAATGACCAGTTGTAGCGGTCTTTTCCAGGGGATTCTGGCGTGCCCATATGTTTTGGTGCGCTCAAACCGCGTGGGAATTTGAAGGCGTTCGGGTCGCCGGACGCGGCCATCCGGTCGATGACGGGGCCACCCGGGTAGCCGGCCCCAATCAGGCGGGCGACTTTATCGTAGGCTTCACCGGCGGCGTCGTCGATGGTGCTGCCCAGCAGTTCGACATCGGAGGTCAACGCATTGATTTTCAACATTTCGGTGTGCCCGCCGGAGACTAACAGTGCTCCGGGTTGTTTAACGTCCTGGAAATTCGCGCCGGCGTCATCCAGGTAGCCAACCCCGATGTGGGCGATGAGGTGGTTGATCCCGTAGATCGGTTTTCCGGTGGCCACGGCGAGCGCTTTCGCGCCGGCCACGCCCACCATGAGTGCCCCGGCCAGTCCAGGGCCGGCGGTCACGGCGATCGCATCGATGTCGTCCATGGTCAACTCGGCTTCATTCAGGGCCGCGTCGAGGACGGGCAAAAACTCGGTGACGTGTGCGCGGGCTGCGATTTCTGGGATGACGCCACCAAAGGCCACGTGTTCGTCCATGGATGAGGCGACCTGGTGGGCGAGCAGTTTGGTGCCGGCCACGATGCCGATGCCGGTTTCGTCGCATGAGGTTTCGATACCTACCACGATGGGGACGGGCATATTACTCCTTGCTGAGCGCTGTGGCGCTGGATGGGCCGGGGTCGACGAGGCGTTTGCGCATGACCCAGGCGTCGACACCACCAGGATAGTACCCGGTGCGGGTGTGGATGTGGCTGAATCCGTTGTCGGCATAAAGCTTTTGTGCCACGGTGTTGTCGGCCCGGACTTCTAATAGCAGGTTTGCTGCGCCGAGCTCACCGGCGGTGCGGATGAGCCAGGTCAGCAGGGTGGCGCCGAGTTTTTTGCCGGTGTGCTCCGGGTGGACGCCGATGGTGGTGATGTCGGCAAACGGTGGGCCGTAGAGCAGGCCGGCGAATCCGATGATGTCTCCGTGGTGGGTGATGACCTGGTAGAAGCTGTGGGGGTGTTTGGCCACGGAGGCTTGGTATTCGGCCTCGAAGAGGTCTTGGGACCAGCGGTCGGGTCCGAACACCAGCGCGTCCAGTGCGGTGACCTCCGGGATGTCGTCGGCACGCCAGGTGCGCTGGGTGTAGCCAGCGGGCAGCAGTTCGGGCAGGTTCATTTGCGTAACTGTTTCGGTATGGTCGCGTCGTGGCCCCGCAAATACTGGGGTTCTACGGGTTCCAGGCCGCGGCCGCGGCGCAGGGCGAGGCTGCCGTAGGCGGCAATGTCGCCGGCGTCGGGGACTGCATCGGTAAACCCGGTGATGCCGTAGAGCGTGTCCGGGTAGAGTCCGGCGCCGGCACCATAAACGGGTAGGGTGGTCACTTCGGTGGGTGCAGTAACAAAGGGGCCGTGGATGCGTTGGGGTTGGCCGCCGACGTTGTCATAGTGGGCCCAGTACACTTCCTTGCGTCGAGCGTCTGTGGCAACCACGAATTCTTCGGCGCCGATGCGGAACGCGTCGGCGGCAACACGATGTGCCAGAGCGTCCAGGCTCAGCACCCCGTAGCTGGGCAGTTGCCAAGTGTGGGCCAGAGTTTGGGCGGTAATGATGCCAGCGCGTAACCCGGTAAATGGGCCCGGGCCCACCCCCACAAAGATGCCGTCGAGGCCTTGTGGTGCGGTCGGATCAAGGTTGGCGTCGGTGAGGACTTCGTGGATGAACCCGGCCAGCACTTCGGAGTGGTTGCGTTGCGATGTGGTGGCCCGGTGCGCGATGGTTTCGCCGTTGCGGGTGATGGCAGCCGATGCGGTGGCCGAGGTGTCCATGGCCAGATAGACGGGGCTCATAGGATGTGGATTCCTTCCCAGCGGTCCCCGTGGGTGCTGATGCGTGCCGTGCGGGGTTCATCGACGTCGTCATCGGAGAAATCGGTGATCAGCTGGTCGTGGGAGGCACCCGGTCGCAGCAGTTCAATCTCCAGATGGGAATCGGTGAGGTTTTCGGCTTTCCCGCGGCCCCATTCAATGACTATCACGGAGTCTTGTAACCAGGTTTCCAGGTCTAGGCTGGCCAGTTCGTCGATGCTGGTGATCCGGTAGGCGTCGACGTGTACCAGATTCAGCCCCTGGCCGGGATGGGCATGGTGGCGGGCCAGCACGAAGGTGGGTGAGGTGATCGGGGCGGTGATTCCCAGGGCGCGCGCCAGGCTTTGGGTGAACGTGGTTTTGCCGGCCCCCAGTTCGCCGGTGAGGATGATGAGGTCACCGGCGCGCAGGTGTTGGGCCACCTTGGTGGCGGCGGCTTCGGTGGCCGCTAGGTCGGCCAGTGCTACCTCGTGTTGCATGGTTATACCCATTGTTTGTGAACGCGCGGCACACGTGCACCGATGCGGGTGACGAGTTCGTAGTTGATGGTTCCGGCGGCTTTGGCCCAGGCATCTGATTCGATGTTGGATTGGGCGCCGAAGAGTTCTACCGGGGTGCCCACCGGGGCGGTGTGTTCATCATCGGGGTCGGTGTTCAGGTCTACGACGAATTGGTCCATGGCGATCCGGCCGGCCACCCGATAATATTTTCCGTCGATCCATACGGGTGCGCCTTCGGCGGTGCGTGGCACACCATCGGCGTAGCCCAGCGGGATGAGGGCCAGTCGGCTGGGCGTTTCGACCCGGTAGGCGTAGCCATAGGACACGCCGGCGCCTTCTGCTGCGGGTTTGTTATTTGCCACCGTGGTGCCAAAGCTCATGACGGGGCGCAGGCCGAGGTCAGCTGCGGTGCGGTCGGCAAAGGGGCTGAGCCCGTAGATGGCCACCCCGGCGCGGACCATATCCAGGTGGGTGTCGGGGCGGCCCAGCAGTGCGGGTGAGTTGGCGACGTGGCGAACATCGACGGTGAGGCCGTGTTTGCGTGCGGTGTCCACGGCATCGTGATACACCCGGAGTTGTTCATCGACGGCGGGGTCGCCGTCGGGTTCATCGGCCATGGCGAAGTGGGTGAAGACCCCGACCACCCGGACCACACCGCTTTGTTGGAGTTCGGCGGCTCGTTTACACAGTGCGTCCCACTGTGCTGGTGGTGCCCCGTTGCGGGACAGGCCGGTGTCGATTTTGAGGTGGACGCGTGCCGGCAGGTCCGCGGCCCGGGCGGCTTCGGCTACGGCTTCAATTTCGGGGCCGGAGATGCCGATGTCAATATTGTGTTCAATTGCTGCCCGGAACGGGGTTTTGATCGTGTGCAGCCAAGCCAGCAGGGGTGCGGTGATACCGGCTTCCCGTAGTGCCAGCGCCTCTTGGACGTGTGCGGTGCCGATCCAGGTTGCCCCGGCGGCGACGGCGGTTTGTGCGACTTCTATCGCCCCGTGCCCGTATCCGTCGGCTTTGACCACCGCCATGACTTGTGCGGGTTTAACCCACTGGGCGATGGTGTCAATATTGTGTGCCAGCGCCGAGTGATCGATGATCGCCCAGCGTTCTGGTTCTGCAGTCCAACGTGTAGCCATAATGGTGTCTATTATTCCAGACCTTGCTGTTTTGCTTTGCGAATGTACTTTTCGAGTGTGCTTACGACGACGCCCCCGTCTGCCGCGGCCAGTTCACCAGCCATGGCGTGTAACCGCACCCCGGCGGTCAGGGTGCGGAAAAGCCGGTCGGTGAACTCCGGGGAGTCCGGGTCCAGGGTGGTCATTGCGGCACCGAGGATGCCAGCTAGTGTGTCGCCGGTGCCGGCGGTGGCCAGTTCTGCGGTGCCAGGCGGGTGCACACTGCGCAGTCCCGTGGGTGAAAAAACATAGGTGGTCGCGGATTTGAGGACCACCCAGGCACCGAACCGGGCACTGAACTGGGCTGCCTGGTCCACCACGGACGCATTTTCTAGCTCTGGCGCTAACCGTTGGGTGAGGCGGCGCATTTCGCCAACGTGTGGTGTCAACACCAGTGCGGGCACCGGTTCTTGAAATACCCAGGGTTCCAGTACATCCAGTCCGGAGGCATCAACCAGCACCGGTATACGATTTCGGATGGCGACCTGGATGGCCGATGCGGTTGCATCTTGGCCTCGAATGGTATCACCCAGTCCGGGGCCAATCACCAATGCGGTGGCTTTGTCAGTCACCTGGTTTTCTACCACGACCTGCGGATTTGCGGTCAGGACTTTATCGGACACGCTTTTGCCACGGGGTGGTTCGGCCACCAAGCTGATGTATCCCACCCCGGTTGCCGCGGCCGCATTGACCACGAGCACGGCCGCACCCGGGTATTCGGGTGAGCCGGCCACCACGCTGAGCACCCCGCGCGAATACTTATGGGCATCCCAGGCTGGGGCGCCAAAAACCTGGGCGAGGTCAGCATCGTCGGCAATAAACCACGGGCGTTCTACGGCCTCGAGCGCATCCCCAAGACCAATATCGACGACCTTGAGCACCCCGGCATGTTGTCCGCCGTCTCCTGCGAGCAGCCCGAGTTTGAGTCCACCGAAGGTCACGGTCATATCGGCTTGCAGGCTGGCTCCGGGGATGTCTCCGGTATCCGCCACCACTCCGGAGGCAATATCGCAGGCAATGATGCCGGCGGTCTGCGGGATGTTCAGATCGTGTTCTTGCAGATACGCGGGTAGATCGAAGGTACCGGCGAATCCGGTACCAAACACGCCGTCGATGACCACGGCGGTGTCTTCGGGGATCGTGGTGACCAGCGTGCCGCCGGCTTGGGAGAACGCGGCAAGGCCCTGGCGGTGCACAGCTGATGGTGCGGCGTTAATGAGTGTGGCGCCAACGGCCACTCCCCTGCGGGCCAAGAAATGCAGTGCCCAGAGGGTATCGCCCCCGTTATTTCCTTTGCCGATCAAACCGATGACGCGCGCACCGTAGGTCTGGCCGCGGTGTTTGAGGAATTCCAGGGTGTGTTGTGCCAGGCCCCATGCGGCTTGACGCATCAAGGCTGGTCCCTCACCGGCTTCCAGTCGCGGACGTTCTGCCGCTTGCACCTGGGTTCCGGTATAACAGCGGCGCATTAGCCCTCGGCAACAACCATGGCGGTTGCCCAGCCGCCGTCGTGGGAAAGGGAGAGGTGCCAGCGGCGCACGCCCTTGGCTTCGGCAATATCGGCGACCGTGCCGGTGACCACAACGTATGGCACGCCCGATGGTTCACGCCCAATTTGGCAGTGCTGCCAGTTCATGCCGGCCGGTGCGGACAGTGCTTTGGCGACTGCTTCCTTAGCAGCGAAGCGTGCTGCCAACGACTGTAAACTGAGCTCTCGTTCTGCGGGGGTAAACAACCGTTCACGCAGTTTTGGAGTCCGTTCCAACTGTCGTTCAAAGCGTGCAATGTCAACCATATCCACACCAATGCCAATGATCATGCTTTGTAGTCTACCTTTTCTTGAGGACCAGTTTTCGATGTTTTGATTCGTAACTTTGGGTTTTGTCGGATCTGTCGCAGCGCATCCCAAATAAGTATGATCACGGCCACCCAGACTAAAATGAACCCGATCCAGCGCCCCGGGGTCATCAGTTCTTGGAAGACGAAGTAGCCGAAAATGAACTGTGCGATCGGGGCAATATATTGAAACATGCCGATTGTCGACAGGGGCAAACGTGCGGCAGCGCCGGCGAATAACAACAGCGGGACCACGGTGACCAGACCAATGACCGGCAGGGACCAGGCTTGCACGGTGTCGAAGCTTGCATAGACCCCGATACCGCCTGCCGTGCCCAGCAGGCCGACGGAGGCCAGCACGATCCACACCGCGGACGGCACAGATAACCACATGGTCTCCACCGTCAACCCGGTCAGCGAATCCACGGACGGCCCCGTCTTGTTTTTTACCAAACCGTAAAACGCAAAAGAGCATGCCAGCGTCAAAGAGATCCACGGCAGACTGCCGTGTTCAACCGTCAGAATGATGACCGCTAACAGTGAAACACTCACCGCCACCCACTGCGTGGGCCGCAGCCGCTCCCCCAAGATGAGGACGCCCAGGACGATGGTGACCACCGGGTTAATAAAATAGCCCAGAGATGCTTCCAGCACGCGGTTGGAGGCCACCGCGTAAATATACAGTGCCCAATTGACGGCGATCAGATGTCCAGCGAGGATCAGTAACAGGTGGTCTCGACGAGTTGCTAACACCACACCCAACCGTCGCCACGCTCCGCGCATCCCTGAAATAGCAAGCAGGGTGACGCCCAGTGCCAGCACAATCCGCCAAGCCAACAGATCAATCGGATGGGGCGTCATATAGTAGGCAAAGACGATCGGCAGGACTCCCCAGAGGAAATATGCCAAAAATGCCTGAACATATCCGCTATTTCGCGCAGGCTTCACGGCCTGTTGTTCCACACTAGACACCGCTCCTCCTGAGATGCATACTGCCAACAAACTTGCCGGTAGCTAAGCTGGACATCAATAATTGTCTCCAAACAGGCTTCATGAGCCATAATGAGGAGGTGAATTTCCACATTAACGATGCGCCGACCCCTCATCCGGGTACCCCAGATTCGCCGAATACTCCGGTGAGTCCGGTGACTGAGCCCATCAACTTTGTGGGTTCACCTCCGGTCGAGCCACAACACAGCTACTCGCCGTTTATTGAACTTGACCGCTCTACCTGGTCCAGACTAGCTCACCAGTTAGAGCAACCATTTGATCAAGCTGATGTAGAACGGCTCCGCGGGTTGGGCGATCGGCTATCCCTGGATGAAGTCGCCGAAGTCTATGTGCCGCTGTCACGGCTGCTGAGTATTTACGTCGATGCTTCTGCCCGACTGCGGGAAGCCTCCAATAAGTTTTTAGGCGAAACCACCCGGCGCACCCCGTTTGTGATCGGGGTGGCGGGGTCGGTGGCCGTGGGAAAGTCCACCATTGCTCGCGTGCTGCAAGAAATGCTGCGCCGGTGGCCCAATACGCCACGAGTCGAGTTAGTCACTACAGACGGGTTTCTATATCCCAATGCCGAACTGCGTCGCCGCGGACTCATGCAGCGCAAGGGGTTCCCGGAATCTTTTGATCGTCGTCGACTATTGCGGTTTGTCTCCGATGTGAAAGCCGGGGTGCCCGAGGTGCGGGCTCCGATGTATTCGCACCTCACCTACGACATTGTGACCAACCAGCAGATCGTGGTGCGGCGTCCAGATGTATTGATTGTGGAAGGCCTGA
>Ga0209487_1002454_pt1 | contig 15088 bp, 14 predicted proteins | sample Poulit2012_FD_187524 | JGI IMG/M metagenome (GOLD analysis project Ga0209487, IMG submission 187524) | Agricultural soil microbial communities from Georgia to study Nitrogen management - Poultry litter 2012 (SPAdes) (version 2) | ecosystem: Environmental > Terrestrial > Soil > Agricultural land... | reverse complement strand
CCTGATATATTCCAGCAGGCGTTCTTTGCTGCTGAGCAGCGAGATGTTCGTAGTCTGCTGCTCCGCCGCTTCAAGGCGTTCTGAAAACTTCTCGATTATCTTTATGCCGATATTAGGGTATTCCTCCATCAATCCGTATATATCGCCTTTGGTGATTTCACAGACCTGCGATTTTTCCATTATTTCCGCGTATGATTCATGGGACTTGTCCGTCCCGAAGAGGGAAAGCTCTCCGGTGAACTCCCCGGGCTGCAGCACTCTGATCAGCTGTTCCTTTCCGTCGTCAGTCAGCCTGTAGATCCTGATCTTCCCCCGGTGGAGCACATACAGCGATTGTTCGGGATCCCCGGCCATATAGAGGTGCTCATTCTTACTGTAGTTTGTGGAATTGACCTTGCTGAACACTTCATTCATTTCCTCATCAGTCAGATGATTGAAAATCGGAACGCTCCTCACACAAAGTTTTTGTCCTGAATGTCCATTCATTTCACTGCCTCCGTATCCCCGGCAGGCCGCCCCGCCCTTTCCCGGAGCTCCGCCGTTTCGGCCCGCCTGTCCTTCAGTCTGATCAGCCGCATGGCATTCACTATGACAAGCAGAACACTCACTTCATGAATCAGCATACCAGATGCGAGGTGGATATATCCATATAATACTCCCGCAAGCAGCAACGCTACTGCGAGAAGCGCGATGGCAGTGTTCTGGAGCATTATCCGGTATGTCGCTTTGGAAATGTTGAAGCCGTGGGCAAGCTGCTCCATCCTGGACCCCATGAGTACGACATCAGCGGTTTCCATTGCGATATCCGTGCCGCCGTGCCCCATCGCGATGCCCACATCGGCAAAAGCCAGCGCCGGTGCATCATTGATGCCGTCACCGACCATCATCACTCTCCGGCCGGCCGCTTTCTCTTTCTCGATGTACTTCATCTTGTCATCGGGCATGAGTTCAGCACGAAAACCGTCCAATCCGAGTATATCGCTTACCTTTTCAGCTGCATATTTGTTGTCGCCTGTCAGCATGATAAGATTTTTCACGCCTTTATCGCGGAAAGCCTGGATGGTTGCAGCAGCATCGTTCCTGATCTTATCCATGATGGACACGATACCGTTGATTTTACCATTCTTCGCAATAAATATTGCCGTGTTTCCTTCTTTCTGCTCTCTTATATAACGCACACTGACATCCCGTGATATCTCGATATCATTGTCATCCATCAGTTTTTTATTGCCGATGATGTAGCGATCGCTTCCAAGTGCACCGCTGACACCTTTGCCCTTTATCGTCTTCGCGTCATGGACATTCTCTTTTGCCGGATTCAGTTTACGGTTTCCGGCTTCTGTGACAATGGTCTGACCAAGGTGATGCTCACTCACCATCTCGATTTCCGCGACATTCTTCATGAATTCATCTTCATCGGTACTATCGAAGATCTGGATATTTGTGACAGACGGTCTGCCTTCGGTCAGCGTCCCTGTCTTGTCAAAAATCACAGTATCTATTTTTGCAAAGTTATCTATTGTTTCCCCGCCCTTGATCAGTACACCTTTTTGTGCACCGTTGCCGATACCCGCCACGTATGCGACCGGTGCACCGATTACCAGGGCGCCGGGACATGCGATGACAAGGAATGTGATCGCCAGGTGCAGGTTGCGCGTCAGCAGATATACAATGATTGCAAGCACTACGATGGAAGGCGTATAGTAATTTGCAAATTTATTCAGGAATTTTTCAGTGCCGCTCTTCGTCTCCTGTGCATCCTCCACAAGTTCGATGATCTTCGCAAACGTCGTATCCTCGCCGACTTTTGTCGCTTCAAGCTCAATATATCCACTGTCCAGCACACTGCCGCTGAAGACCTCCGCTTCATCTCCTTTGAACTTGAGATTGGATTCACCGGTGATTGCCGCTTCATTTATGTTTGCCTGTCCTTTGACGATGATGCCGTCAACCGGAATCTTGCCGCCCGGCCTGACAATGACACGGTCGCCTTCCTCAACGTCATCGATGTCGACTTCAAGTTCCTCCCCGTCCCTCACGACCGAGGCAACCGATGGTGCCATATCCACCAGTGACTGGATGGAACTCCGTGTCTTTTTGAGTGTCTGTTTTTCAAGATAGGCACCGAACAGAAAGAGGAATGTAACGATTGCCGCTTCTGTATATTCCTGGATGAATAATGCACCAATCACTGCAATCACAATCAACAGCTCTATGCTGAAGCTCTTCATGGAAAGTGCCATCCACGCCTTCTGTACAATCGGGCCGATCGCAGCGAGTGTCGCAAGTATGAATGTGACGTTCATGACTTCAGCATATCCGGAAAACCTGAAAATGAGACCAGTGACAATCAGTATTCCCGATATATACATCAGTGTGTTCAAATGCCGGTTCAACCACTTGTTCATCTTCCTTCACCTCTTCTTATTCCATTTGATTACCTGGATTTCACGTCCAGTACCGGATAGCCCAGTTTTTCCACAACGCCTTTGATTTCATTGGGTGTAATCTTTCCTTCATCATGCTCCACTTTCACTTTGCTGGAATTGAACAGCACTTTTGCCGCTTCGATGCCTTCCTGCTTTTTCAGGTTGCCCTCAATCTTCTTGATACAGCTCGGGCATGTGAACATTTCTGTCTGGAGATCCGTTTTCATATTGATTACCTCTTCCTATGATTTTTGGGATGCTTATCCCTTTCTTCACTTATTATTATATTGTGAATCCCTAAGCAAAAAATTGACCTGCGTCAATATTGCCCCAATAAAAAAGAACTGTGGCAATTCCACAGTTCTCAGCAGATATTTTTCTATTGGATCAGCCCGGCCATCCTCAGGCCGTGTTCGACGCCATTGTCATTCACATGCTTCGTAATATGCCTCGCTTTTGATTTCACTTCGTCCTTGGCATTGCCCATGGCAAAGCTGTGGTGGACCGTACTCAGCATCTCAAGATCATTCGGGCCGTCGCCGAAAGCATACTGCCTTTCCGCAGGGAAGCCCAGTTCATCGATCACTTTGGCAATGCCTTCTGCCTTGGAGGCCCCTTTGGGAATGACATCCATTGAAACCGGGTGCCATCTGATGAAATCGAAGTTATCATATTTATCAATATACTGCTCCTCTTCCCCTTCGGGAACGAACAGCAGCGTCTGATACAGGTCGCGCCCGTGAAGATACTCCGGATCATGTCCCGGCATAATGCCTAGTTTCAGCGAGGCGATGCCCTCATTGATGTATTCATGTTCCGGAACGTTCGACATCATATCTTCTTCACTGAGATAGACGACCGGGTGATCATTGCCGAGTGCCTCTTCCGTCAGGGCAGCAAGATCCTCTCTGTGGAGCGGATTCCGGTAGATCACTTCCCCCTCCAGTACAACGTACTGGCCGTTACAGCTGACAAACGTATCGATGCCGAGCTCTTTGCGCAGCTCCTCGTACATGAAAGGCGCACGTCCTGTGGCAATCGCCACGATATGGCCGTCCTCTTTCAGCCGGGCCACCGCCCTTTTGGCGGATTCCGGCAGATTTTTATCCGTATCCAGCAGCGTACCGTCAATATCAAAGAAAATAATACTCTGTTCCTTCATTCCTCTGCACCTCTAGTCATATTTTTAAAGATTACAGCAAGTCTACCCTATGAAACGCCTTTCATGTCAACACTGACCATCATTCCGTCCTTGAAGACAGTTCTTCAAACCACGTTTTGGTCGTCCCGGCGTCACTGTCATTTATATAAATATCCATATTCACTGTCTTTAAATGGATCATCGGCTGACCTTTATCTTCGATATCCAGCCTGTACACATTCGCTGCACTTTCGATGAAAGTGCCGTGGAGATGTCCGCCCACGCCCAGTACAAGATGGTTGGATGGGATTTGCGGTGCGGTGTCTGTCATTTCCACACTTTCAATATCATCGTATGGGATGCCGTAATCGAGTGATGCCAGAGTGAATTCATCCGTTTCAAAAGACATGTCGCTGTCGTTGATACTTGCCATCGTCAGAAAACCGAATATGCCGATGATCATCACCAGCCAGATGACAGCCATGATGATATGTGTCTTGTCATAGGCGATAGTATACAGCTTCAGATCGACAATTACGCTCAGCAGCAGGATGCAGGAGAAAAATGCACCGAGAAGCCATATACTCAGTATCGGGCTTAGGAAAAGATGCACCAGCAGAGCCCCTGCATAAATGGCGAACATTATATAGAGGAAAACACGCTCCAGCCCGCCGATATTCAAATCCTGGACCTTCATGTAATCATCTTCCGTAAACCGCCGGTCGTCAAAGCTGAAATACTTCCGTTTTTCTGATATGTAATGCGTATAGAACGACTTGATAAGCTGTCCTCCGAACAGTATGAAAGCAATCGTAATTATCATGCAGTTACCTCCTTTCGAAATTATGCCACACAGGAATAAAAACCACTGAACCCGCCTTTATTCTATCGGGTAACTCTGTTTTTCAAATTTCATCAGTATTTTGGAAAGCATGAGCCCGACCATGAAAATCCCGAACGTACCGGCGATATTCAGGACGGTATACGGAATTTCAGGCATGTTGTGCAGGAAAGGCCTGTCATCCATGTAGAAATAGTTTCCGTCGACGAGTGCATTCACAGCCAGTATCACTGCGAAGTACACGAGGAACACCCCAAAGCTGCGTATCGCCCCCTTGAATGCCGGCTCCCATCCCGTCATCCAGTGGATGACGAAAGGATAGATGATGATGACGGTATGCAGCAGCACAAATGTCCATCCCACGAAGTGGTGAGGGGGATGGATGGCAATAGGCAATGCAAAGGAGCCGTATGCATAGAGACCGAAATAGAATATCAAATCATGCATCCAGCACTTTCTGACGACCCCCTGGATGATGATGAACCAAACGACCACCCTGCAGATGTGAAGCGGCATGGCATCCCTCAGATCGTAGCCGGTTTCGAAAATATACCAGCTGGTGATCATCAGCTGATGGATCAGACCGAGGACGGCAAAAACCAGATATATACCGGCTTCCCCACCCCTGAAATCCCTCCTCTTTCTGAAAACGATGATGAAAACAATGACTAGGAATATTATATATGTAATGTGTCCCGCTCCGCCTACCTGTATATAAGGAACGGCTTCATCCCAAAAATAATTCATCAGAATCCCCCGGCTCTGTATATGTCATACATGGATTCTATCACAAGTGCAGAGGACAAATCCCTCTACTTTTGACATTTTCCGATAGTGAAGCCCGATGCGTCATTCACTCCGCATCGGGCTTTGTATACTTCATCGCTCATCTTGATCTGTCAGTTCTTCTATGATTTCCGAAGGTGTATCCTCTTTCATTTCCTGCTCTGTCTCTTTCCTTATGAAGAATCCGTGCAGCAGTTTCAAAATCGGCCGGGCAAGCAACTGGAGACTGCCCAGGATGAAGAGGATAGTGCCGGCCATCATGGTCGAGTGAAAGAGGAAAAATACACTCCCTACTACAAACCAGATACCGAGCATCAGATCGTTGACGGTTGACACCAGATGATATTTTTTGTTGAAGAAAACTCCGAAACTGCCTATATCAAATTCGAAGTAGTTCTTATCCTTTTTCATCTTCGGCATGTTTTTCACTCCCCGCGTGAAATCGTGAAATTATACAATAATCTCTACCCGCTGGAGATCAATTTAATTACAAAATCATCTTTATACCGAAAATCGAATCATTCAATATTGAATACGATCTTGCCCATCATCCCCGAGTTCTCCAGGCGGTCGAATGCCTCTTTGAAATCGGAAAGCGGATAGGACCTGTCCATGACAGGCCTGATTTCATGCTTTTCGATGAATTCAAGCATTTCATGCAGCTCCTCTGCACTCGCCATGGTGGAGCCGAGAAGATTGTATTGCCCATAGAAGAATTTTCTCAGATCGAATTCCACAGTGTCACCGGCCGATGCTCCGAACGCTGTCAATGTCCCGCCGCGGCGCAGCTGGCCGACCGATTTGTTGAAGGTTGCCGCACCGACACTTTCAATCACAACGTCAACCTTTTCACCGGCAAGCTCATCGTTCCAGTCCGCTTCACTGTCTATCGCCTTGTCTGCACCGAGCTCCAGCGCCTGGCTGCGTTTTTCTTCAGATCTCGACGTCACATACACTTTCGCACCGGCCGCTTTCGCAAACTGGAGCAGGAACGTTCCGGCTCCGCCTGTTGCTCCGGGAATGAGGACCGTCATACCTTCTCTGACTTTTGCCCGTGTAAATAGTGCGCGGTATGCAGTCATGGCTGACAATGCCAGTACGCCGGCTTCCTCCCATGAAAGGTATCCGGGCTTTCGTACTGCGTTTTCAGAAGGGAGGGTGATGCATTCAGCGAACGTTCCATCAAAAGGCATGCCCACTATTTCAAAACCTTCCGGCGGCGCGTCGCTGTTCTTCCGCCACCCGAGTGACGGATTGATGATGACTTCATCCCCTGCTTTTACATTATCCACACCATCACCGACAGCATCCACTATGCCGGCACCGTCAGAACCGAGAATCAGTGCCGGATCTTCCGCTTTATGCCGGTCCGGCACGAAGAGGTCTCGGTGGTTCAGTCCAGCTGACTTCAGCCTGATCCTCACTTCCCCAGCCTTCGGTTCCATTTTCTCCACTTCACCGTATTTCAAACCTTCCATTCCTGATACACCTTCATGAAGCACTGCTTTCATTGAATATACCCCCTGTAAGTCTTGTTTTATATTATGCTGATACAGCTATCATAGAGCGAAACTTGCTGGTTCCGCAATCATTCGGCTCCTGACATTTTACCCGGCCGGGAAAATAGTGACGCCCTTATCCGTCCACTTCATCTCCCAGTTTGAGGAAAGCAGGTTACCCAGAACTTCCACATCTGTATCACCGAGCTGTAGTTCCGATACTGTAAAATCCTCGAGCCTGTAATCATCATCCTGCTTTTTTCCGTATTTCATCCGGATGAGATTCGTCAGCCCGTTGATCGTCAGGAATTTCACCTGGTATCCTTCCTCCAGTATATTTCCCAGGAAATTTCCTGATTCAAGCATCCGGAGTCCGCTGTAATCCATGCTGCTGTCCGCAGACTTGAAATCCGTCATTTCATCATTTCTCACTTTTTCCAGAATGGTTTCATTGGAATAGCCGCTGCTCCTCAGAGTTTCAATGGCATATGCTTCCATCAGTGTTATGTGCTGCATCACATTTCCTCCCTCATTTATCTGATATGGGTTCATTATACCTGAACCCGACAGGCATCTGTTCTATAATGAAGTCATATCAACTTATTGAATGGACGCCGGATGGTTCAGAAATATCAGTGCCGTAAACTTTATTATCAGGGAGGGTGCAATTATGAATCTGACATTGGATCACATAAAAGAAGCTGCGGAACGGATTGCTCCATACACCGAGGAGACACCGCTTCTGCGCATGAAAAGCCTGGATCCGTTTCTGGGCTGTGAAGTCTACCTCAAAATGGAAAGCATGCAGAAGACGAACGCTTTTAAAATACGCGGCGCGATGAATAAAATCCTCCAGCTGCCGGAAAGTGTGCTGGAAAAGGGGATCATCACGACGTCCTCAGGAAATCACGGCCGGGCTGTTGCTTTTGCCGCAAAACAGCTCGGCATCAATGCCACTGTGGTTGTCCCCGAAAGTGGTTCCAAATTCAAAGCCGATGCAATCGAGGCACTCGGCGCAGAACTCATCCGCTGTGACGTAAGAGAGAGATTCGAAGTGACAGAAGCGCTCGCCGAAAAATATGATTACACCTACATCCCTCCGTTTGATGATTACGGCGTCATGGCCGGCCAGGGGACGGTCGGACTTGAGATCACCTCCCAAAACAATGCACTCGATCATGTCATCATGCCGGCAAGCGGTGGCGGACTGCTCGCAAGCAGTTCCACCGCGATCAAACTCACAGCGCCTGTCATGAGAGTATACGGCGCAGAGCCTGCGAACCTTCCGAGATACACAGAAAGCCTGGCAAGAGGTGAGGTTACCGCAGTGACCAGAAGGGAGACGGTGGCGGATGCACTCGTTACCTCCCAGCCGGGGGAAAGGAATTTCCCGATAGTGGAGGAATACGTGGACAAGATGATGACCGTTTCGGAGGAATTCATCCTGAAAGGGATGAAACTCCTGATGATGGAAGGGAAAATCATTGCAGAGCCCTCCTCTGCCATCACCGCCGGCGCCCTGCTTGAAGGTTCACTCGATGTCTCTCCCGAAGATAAAGTGTGCCTAGTTATCTCGGGCGGCAATGTCGGGCTGGATTTTCTGGAAAAACTGAAAAATATCCACTATTAAAAAGAGACAGGTAAATAGCTGAAATTCCTGTAAATGCATTTAAATATTCCCGCTCGATTAAAAAACGCAACTTTCCGTTACTGTTTATACAGTAACGGAAAGTTGCGTTTCTTTATCTATCATATTTACCCAGATCGAATTGTTCTGCAATCAGTCTGTAGGATTCCCGTTTGTCTTCCGGTGAATGTGTGAGGGTGACGATCATGATTTCATCCGCCCCTGTCTCTTCATGTATCTTTTCAAGTTCCTGCTTCACTGTCGCCGGATCGCCGATGATCATCTGATTTTTCATGCCATCCACCTGCTTTTTTTCCTCCGGGGAAAGGACGGCTGCTTCGGCTGCTTCCAGAGAAGGCAGATTTTCAAATTCCCCTTCTTTATCCTTCTTTACCTGCCAGATGAGACAGCTGTATGCGAGCTTCGCCGCCATTTCATTCGTTTCTGCACAGATTACCGACAGTGTGATGATAGCGTAGGAGCCCTGCCTTTCAGAGCGCGGTTTAAATGCCTTCCGGTATTCGTCGATGACATCTTTGCCTTCTGCATCACTCATGAACTGTCCGAACGCATAATAAAGACCGTTCCCAGCTGCTGCTTTGGCACTCTTCCTGCTTGTGCCGAGCATCCATATATCAGGTCTCTCAGGCGGCACCGGGCCGGCTTTTATCTTTTCATCTGCATCATCGACATACCTGATCAGATCTTTGAGCAGATCCGGCATCCTGAAAACACTCTGAAGGAAGTTGTCGGACAAAGCTTCAGACACCTCGGCGGGGCCTCCCGGCGCCCTGCCGACACCGATGTCCACACGTCCCGGAAACAGGGTCCCGAGCATATTATACGTCTCCGCCACTTTATAAGGTTTATAGTACGGCAAGAGAACTGCACCGGAGCCGATTCTTATTTTATCTGTATTGGCCCCGATATAGCCGAGCATCACTTCAGGAACACTCGAAGCAAGCCCTGGCAGACCATGATGTTCAGCTGCCCAGAAGCGGGTGTACCCCAGTGATTCTGCCGTCTGTGCAAGTTTCATTGTTGCCCTGAGGGCCTCATGCGGCGTCTGGTCGTCTGATATGGGGGACTGGTCCAATATACCCAACTTCATATAACGATTCTCCAATTATTCAATTTCAGTAAAAGTCACCTGATACTCCCCTGTCTGATCATCTTCATACAGGTTATCGAGGGATGTTAAATAGTTTGTTATGACACCTTTGAACTTCATATCTTTTTCAGGAACGGAGATATTGAAATCCTCCTCGTATAAAAGCGTGGTCACGTCATGATACTCTTCGCTTGTCACATTGAATTTCACTGAAACAACCAGCCTGCCGTTCTCTTCTCTCTCTTCAAAGCCGGTCAATTCAAAAGTATGATCGTTCAGCTTCATTTCCTTAACCACGAAATCATCCCTTCACACCATATTTAAAACTTATGTAGCCCTGTTATAACATATTTCCGGCCAAAACTGAAAAACACTGCCTGATACTATTTCTGTACCAGGTCAGTGTTTACGGGCAGTATACTTTTACGGGCAGGAACGTTGAACACTTTTTTATATCTGATTGATATGAACATTCCCAGTACCAGTGCAGCCAGAGCGATGAGCATCTCGAACAGGAATATGAACGAGACCCCGGCATGCCTGTCAATCAGACCTGTCACGTAAGGGATTACGATGAAAGCGATGCTCGATGATAGTGTGACAAAGGCTGTACTCGTCCCTTTCTTCCCGGGGAAAAATTCTGCCATGAGCGTCACCGCAAGCTGGAACAATCCGGCTGTGGACAATCCGAGTATGAATGCAATCCCTGCCAGCACATAATAGTTCGATACGGACAACAGGACAGACAGTGCTGCAATTGCTGCGAGGGGATACAACATCAATATCGTTGTATGCCTGAATACCCTATCCAGCATTACAGCCAGGAGAATGACTGTGATGAATCCACCGAAACTGTAGAAGCTCAGCAGATTGATGGCGGCTGATTCACCAAGGCCCGCTATTTCCTGTGCATACTTTGCCAGCCAAGTCTGGATGACCATCAACAGTGAAACGGAAGTAAAGCCGATGAAGATGACGGTGATGCCTTCTTTCCAAAAAACTGGCTTTTCTGTGAAATAGGACTCTACTCCTTTCTTCTCCTCCTGCTCACCACTCCCTCCCGGTTCGACTACCACCATATTCGGTCTCGGGAACATCACTGTGATCAGGTGGATTGCATTGAAAAGAAATACAGCAGCCATGATGATGAATGTGTATCCGTAGAACATGTCCCCTGCGATGAAGAATGTGATCATCAAAGGCAGTATTGTCGCGCCGACTGACATGAATGCTTTCACCAGCACAGCCGCAGAACCCGCCCGCTTGGGAAAACCTTCGATCAGGGCCGGATACGTACTTGTATCGAGGATGGAATTCCCCACCCCGGCAAGCAGTGCAAACACAAAAGCGACGGCGTATGTCGGCGAGAATGGTATGGCAACAAGAAATATGACATAGAGTATGCAGGCTGTAATCACCATCGGTTTTCTCCCGAGAGAATCCGAAAGCCTGCCTGCAAACGACAGGCCAAACAGCTTGCCGATTCCGATGGCAGAAATCAGCATACTGATTGCCGCTGCATCAGTATTGAACTGTACCGTCAAAAAACCCATGTGCAGCGCGATGATCAGGTTGATCATGCCGAGCAATATATAGTTGATATAGAGACTCGATGCCATGCGTATGTTTTCACCCATAGGCACTACCTTCTTTTATTGTATTTCCCCGTTTGTTTAATTAATAATTAAAACATGAATACCATGAAGTATCAATGTGAATTTTCATAATTATATGATTTTTCGCCGCCCATCTTCCTCCCTTATTGAACAGGGGGAGCGATTTCTTTACAGGGGCTGTCACCATCTTCAGCCATCATCTCTTAATTCTTTTTCTGCGTATTAACATTTTCTAAAAGTTAATACGCTTTCATTTACATGAATATCGTTTCCCGGCTGATATTTCGATTTTACTTATGGACAGTGTGTATCATTTGTAATATCATTACCTTTTATATCTGCAGAAAGCGAAAGGAGCCCCCTATGTTCAATCCTTCAAGAAACATTATCATTGCAGTGTTTATGATCGGCACTTTCGCCATCGGTATGACGGAATATGTTGTCACAGGGCTGCTTACCCAGTTTGCAGCAGATCTTGATGTCGCCATAGCAACTACCGGGCTCCTTCTGAGTGTCTATGCAATCAGCGTGACAGTCTTCGGGCCGGTCGTCCGTCTTGCAACATTGAAATTCACTCCAAAAATTTTGCTGATCATACTCATCACTGTCTTTCTGATCAGTAATATCATAGCAGCCACTGCACCGACCTTTGAAATTCTGCTTTTCTCGAGACTCCTTTCGGCTTCAATGCATGCACCTTTTTTCGGGTTGACAATGAGCCTGGCAATGGCAATCTCTCCGCCGCATAAGAAAACAGCCAGCATTGCCGCTGTGAACGGCGGTCTGACCATCGCAGTAATGATCGGGGTACCATTCGGTTCGTTCGTCGGTGCTGCTCTGGACTGGCGTTTGGTATTCTGGATCATCGCAGCTCTCGGGCTCGTGACTCTTATAGGCATCATCATGATCACGCCGAATTACCGGCCGGCAGAAATCCCTAAAATCTCAAAAGAGCTCAGGGTCATCAAAAACAAGAATGTACTCATGACCATTTTCGTCATCGTCTTCGGTTTCTCCGGCGTCTTTACAGCCTATACTTTCTTGGAACCGATGCTCAGAGATATCACCGGCTTTGGAGCGCTCGGCATCACCATCAGCATGTTCCTGTTCGGTGTCGGGGCTGTTTCCGGCAACTTCATCGGAGGCACAGTCCAGCCGGAACAGCTGAGTCAGAGGATTGCTCTGACAATGGGTATACTCGGAATCGTACTGTTTGCCTTCACATTCATGCTTGAAACCCCTGTACTTGCCTATGCTGCCAGTCTATTATTCGGTATCGGCACTTTCGGAACCACGCCGCTGCTGAATTCAAAAATCATCTTTGCAGCGAAGGAGGCACCCGCCCTGTCCGGGACACTCGCAGCCTCCGTTTTCAATCTGGCGAATTCCATCGGTGCCACACTGGGCAGCACACTGTTGAATCAGAACTTCAGCTATACACAGATTACCTTTGTCGCCTGCGGCATGATATTATTCGGAATGTCTTCCATGCTCATCGGTGGAAGATTTGAAGACAAAAGCCTGTTTGAAATGAATCGGCACTAAAAAGGCAGCGCCTCCTGACTGGAGCGCTGCCTTTTTGATCGTCTTACTACAACACCTTTATACTATACACTTCAATATCCCGGTTTGATAATATTTATCCAGAATAAGGAGACTATGCCGCATCATCACTTTCCTGAGCCTCTTTGTCCTCTGCATCCTTGGAGATGCCGAATTCATCTATGAGCTCTACAGTGCGTTCATCATCGGATTCCAAATCCCCGCTGATCTGGTACATGCGTACGATCATTTCACCACCGTCCACTTCATACACTGCAAAGTTCTGGGTGGATGAGTCCCTGTTATTGGAATGAGATTCTTCGAACGCATCCGTTTCCTGCGGCTGCCCGCCGAATCCGAACAGGCTGTTGTAGTGATCCATGTCTTCCTGGGACATCCAGTCGAGATCAGGCCTGACTTCATGCAGATGCTCAAGCCCTTTGGAATAGACATCGTCATATTCCTTGGTACCGCCGGTATTCGGCAGGACATATACTGTGCCGTCCGGCTCTTCCATGTACTCGACACCGTTTTCCCCGACCTGCGTTTTTACGTCTTCAACTTCCGCGTTGGAGAAGTTCTCTTCTGTGGGGACGTGGGTGAGGGAATGGGTCCTTGAAATGACATGGTCATGTCCCTGCAGTGCGAGATCGATATCCAGCTCGTCTATCAGCGCTGTAAGCTCCTCCCTTACTTTCTGTACATCCTCATCCTGCAGCGAATGATAGGACTTGGAGTAAAGCGGTTTGTGATAGTTCAATACAATCCATTCAGCACCATTTTTCCGTGCTTTTTCGACATCTTCTCTGATCCACTCCATCTGTTCCTCGCCGATCGCTTTTTCATCCGGATTGTCTTCAGATTTCTTGTTGTCATTCGTATTCAATGTTACAAAGTGGACCCCATTATAGTCGAAGGAGTAGTACGAGCCGCCTGAGACCGCTTCATTCGTCACCGGTACATTGGCGTGCTCATTGAATTTTTCAGTAAGCGGATCATCACTGTCATCCAGTGCATTTTCATCATGGTTGCCCGGCGCAACAACCATGGCCGTCTGCATGAAATAAGGCCGGGACTGTTCGTACAGATCCACCCATTCGTCCTCCACCTCGGCAACTTCCACAACGTCCCCCGTATGAAGGGTAAAATCAGCATCTTCTGCAGTTTCGAGCGCCTGCTTCAGCGTATCCGCACCGTAAGCCGCCTCATTCCTCACATTTTCATTCCAGAAAGCATTTTGTGTATCTGTGTAATGGACGAATTTGAACGGCTCCCCCTTTTCACCTGACGTTTTGAACTGGCCGCTCTCACTCACTTCGCCCGATTCACTTCCCACTCTGTAATGGTAGGTCGTGTTTGGTTCCAGATCCTCTGCTTTTGCCTTATATGAATACTCGGTGACATCCGTCAGTTCGATATGCCCGTGGTCACCGGACATCCATTCATCTCCATACGCCTGCGCATCCGTATAGTAGCCGTTGATGACAGGCTCGCCATTTCCATCTTCAACAGGCTCGCCTTCTGCATCTTCCTCCACTTCGGCGAATATATAGTTTCCATTTTCGTCACGTTCACCATAGCTTGAAGCGACTTCTTTTGCTTCTGCATCAAATTCCAGGGCATCATCGAATTCACCCGTTTTAGACACCCAAACTTTGGCGTCTTCAAAAAGGTCGGATGTATACCAGCTGAATCCCATTTCACTCGAAGTATCACCATTGATTGTTGTGATGATACGATTCGGCTGGTTGTTCACCGGCACCTCCGCGACATCCGGTTTTGTTTCCGAGAGAACAGGATCAAATTCCGACCCATCTTCACTATTCTCTTCAACATCCAGTTCCGGCACACTGTCCGGGACGGCCGGGCCACCTCCGCCAGCGGCAAAAACCACCGGATTCAGAAGCAGGGACCCAATCATTGCAAAGATCATAGTCGCAATGAACACAGCTGTAAACCTTTTTTTGTTCAGTAGACCGAAATGCATTATCGCAATACCTCCTGTTTTTATCACAATGATGTGACTGCATTTTTATTATAAAACATGAATGTGTAGGTAATTTTAATTTTATGTAAAGAAAATTTTACTTGAAATTACGTATGTAACACTATACCCATTATGTTCAGGAGGTGAAGGACGAAATCAAATTACATAAAAAATAATCCGTGAAAATTCAAGCATGCATAATAAATACATATTTCATTTCGGAAAAACACCTCATGTTTTTTAATACTATTGAAATATTAAAAATAATATTGACTTTTCTGTGAATAAACACGGACCCCCATTACGAAAAGGAACGCCGCAGGATCAGTTACGATGAAAGCGTACATGAGTATACTGAAGATGAGAAACTGGAGCTCAGGGGTTTCGGCAATAACCACCTTGTTTACTGTTCCGAAAAAGAATATGAGAGCTGGAAAACATGAGAAAAGCGCTGCAGACATTTCTGCAGCGCTTTTCTGTTCCCCTGTCTCAGTCCATTTCAGAGAAGG
>Ga0209487_1002453_pt1 | contig 15092 bp, 14 predicted proteins | sample Poulit2012_FD_187524 | JGI IMG/M metagenome (GOLD analysis project Ga0209487, IMG submission 187524) | Agricultural soil microbial communities from Georgia to study Nitrogen management - Poultry litter 2012 (SPAdes) (version 2) | ecosystem: Environmental > Terrestrial > Soil > Agricultural land... | reverse complement strand
CGTACCGACTAAGGATAGGGATGTTATTGATGATCCTATTTCAAAATTACAAATGGATACATTAGTGAAAAATTGTAAAGATTTTAATATTGAATTAGCAGATATGTTTCATCCAGACCAGGGAATTGTTCACGTTATTGGGCCACAGTTAGGTTTAACACAACCCGGGAAAACGATTGTGTGTGGCGATAGTCATACATCGACACACGGTGCATTTGGTGCAATAGCCTTTGGAATAGGAACAAGTGAAGTGGAACACGTTTTTGCAACACAAACATTATGGCAAGCAAAACCGAAAACTTTGAATGTGAAAGTAGAAGGCGAATTAGGGCCTGGTGTTACTGCGAAAGATTTAATTTTAGCGATTATCGCAAAGTATGGTGTTCGTATGGGAAATGGTCATATTATCGAATATACAGGTGAAGCGATTCAAAATATGACGATGGAGGAACGGATGACCGTTTGTAACATGTCAATTGAAGCGGGAGCTCGTGCAGGATTAATTAGTCCTGACGAGACGACTGTTGAGTTTTTACGGGGGAAACGTGAAGTTCCTAAAGGAGAAGATTTTGATAAGTTAGCTGAAGAATGGTTAGCATTAGCAACTGATGATGGGGCAGTATATGACCAAACATTAACTATCGATGCTGCAGAAGTCGAACCACAAGTAACATGGGGAACTAACCCAGGAATGGGTGTACCAATTAGTGGTTCAACCCCGAAGTTGGCTGAGGTAGATAATAAAGAAGAGGTAGAGCGTGCTCTATATTATATGGGATTAGAAGAAAACAAACCGATGACTTCGATTGAAATAGATCACGTATTTATCGGATCATGTACGAACTCTAGGGTCAATGATTTGAAAAAAGCAGCTAGTATTGTTAAAGGGAAAAAAGTGAAAGACTCTGTTCGTGCTATCGTTGTTCCAGGTTCCTTTTTAGTGAAAATGGAAGCGGAAGAACTTGGCTTAGATAAAGTTTTTAAAGAAGCAGGATTTGAGTGGCGTGACGCGGGATGTAGTATGTGCCTTGGAATGAATGATGATATCGTTCCTCCAGGTGGAAGATGTGCCTCGACTTCCAATCGGAATTTTGAAGGTCGTCAAGGTAATGGGGCTAGAACCCATTTGGTAAGTCCTGAAATGGCAGCTGCTGCGGCAATTGAAGGCCATTTTGTAGACGTCAGAAACTATGATAAAGTAGCAAATTAGGAGGGATTTGTCATGGAACCAATTAAATCACATACAGGGCTTGTCTATCCATTACAACGTGCCAATGTGGATACAGACCAAATTATTCCGAAACAATTTTTAAAAAGAATTGAACGGACTGGTTTTGGCCAATTTTTATTTTATCATTGGCGTTTTGATGATGATGGTAATAAAAGACCTGACTTTAGTCTAAATGATGCTAAATATGATGGAGCTTCAATTTTAATTGCAGGAGAGAATTTTGGTTGCGGTTCATCACGCGAACATGCCCCATGGTCACTAATGGATTATGGGTTTCAAGTGATTATCGCACCGAGTTTTGCGGATATTTTTTATAATAATTCATTTAAAAATGGGTTAGTACCAATCGTCGTAGGCTCTTCACAAGTGGAAGAATGGCAATCTGCTGCAGAATCAGGTGAATTGAATTTAACGGTTGATTTAGAAAAACGAGCGATTGTCGAAGAGGATGGAAATGAGATTAGCTTTGACATTCCTGAATACCACCGACAAAACTTATTGAACGGTTGGGATGAGATTGCATTAACATTACAACTTGAAGATAAGATTAGTAATTTTGAGCAAACTACTTTATAGTAAATATATAAACTTATCCAATTTAGGGAGTGTGGAGCTATTGGGGATTTATTGTTAACTGGTGAAAAAATTTATAAAGCATCTGAACGGTTGAAACCGATTGTACATCGTACACCACTTGTCACATCGGAAACAACAAATCGAATGGTTGATAAAAAAGTTTATTTTAAAATGGAGAATCAACAAAAAACAGGCTCCTTTAAATTTCGTGGAGCGACATTTAAATTAATGCAATTGTCAAATGAACAATTAGATAAAGGTGTTATTACAGCATCTGCTGGAAATCACGCACAAGGTGTCGCTTATGCATCGCGTAAATTAGGCGCAAAGGCAACGATTTTCATGTCCAAAAATACACCGCAAGCAAAAGTGGATGCCACACAAAATTACGGGGCTGAAGTCGTTCTTATTGGTAAGTCATTTCAAGAAGCTTATGAGGCATCTATCGAACATCAAGAAAAAACAGGGGCAACGTACGTGCATCCATTCGATGATTACGATGTTATGATTGGGCAAGGGACGATAGCCATTGAAGCGTTAAGACAAGAGGATCGTATTGATACTTTTCTCGTACCGATAGGTGGTGGCGGGTTAATAAGTGGAATCGCAATTGCTGCGAAACATGTGAATCGTAATATTCGAATTATCGGGGTAGAAGCAAAAAGAATGTCACCTTTTTATCATTCTATTTGCGAGCCTAATGTCACTCCAACTTTTAATCCAGATACGATTGCGGAAGGAATCGCCGTTAAAACACCGGGAGAACTGACGTTACCTATTATAGAAGAATATGTGGATGATATTATTACAGTGACTGAAGAAGAAATCGCCAATGCCATTTTATATATGTTAGAACGAAATAAAACATTAATGGAAGGGGCAGGAGCAGCAGCACTTGCTGCACTGTTTTCATATAACGAAACGATTAAATCAAGACATTGTGGTGTGATTGTGAGTGGTGGTAATTTTGATATTGACAAAATTCCACTCATCCAACAACTAGCAAGGAAAAATTCTGCATAAAATAGGATGATATTCAATTTGCACTGCATTATGCAGTGCTTTATTTTGTCTTATTTTAGGGAATGTTTGATTTTGTGGTCATGAACACCACTCTCATGACCACTGATTTCCATTTTCATCGATTCTCTGGTCATGAGCATTACTCTCATGACCACTGATTTCCATTTTCATCGATTCTCTGGTCATGAGCATCACTCTCATGACCACAGATTTTCATTTTCATCGATTCTCTGGTCATGAGCGTCACTCCCATGACCACAGCTTTTCATTTTCATCGATTCTTTTGTCATGAGCACCGCTCTCATGACCACAGATTTCCATTTTCATCGATTCTCTGGTCATGAGCATCATTCTCATGACCACAGCTTTTCATTTTCATCGATTCTCTGGTCATGAGCATCACTCTCATGACCACAGCTTTTCATTTTCATCGATTCTCTGGTCATGAGCATCACTCTCATGACCACAGATTTAAATTTTTTGTCTTTTACAATTTTGAATTTGGTATTTTTGAATATTTGAAAGCACAAAGGGGAACAAGTAGCTTAAATCATATACAATAGGGGCAATTTCCACAATATTTAAAAGCCCCAATTCATTAGAACATTGAATTAGGAACGAAAATAAAATATGTATTTTATTTTCGGTAAATCATTTCACAATCAGTTTAATAGATATGTTAGACTGAATATAATTATGATATTGTAAAAACCGAATACAAAGCTTTAAGCAGTGTAACGATAACCTTTATCTAATTTAAATAGATTATACCTTGAAATAATCAAAACTAGTAAAATATTAGTTAATAACAATATAAGGAGTTCTTAATGATGTTCATTCCAAAAAAGTTTGAAGTAACAGATTTTAATGAAATAAGTAAATTCATTTCTGAACATTCTTTTGCGATTATAGTGTCGCAAAAAGACGGGAGGTCGGTTGCTACACATGTTCCTCTTTTATTACGGGAAATAGAAGGAGAAAATTATGTAACCGGCCATCTCGCACGGGCGAATGAACAATGGAAAACATTTAGTGAAGTAGAAGAGGTTCTTGTTATTTTTCAGGGGCCACATACGTATGTATCGTCATCATGGTACAATCATGAAAATGTTCCAACATGGAATTATCAATCAGTACATATATATGGAAAAATAGAAATCATGACAAAAGAGGAGTTAATAGAGGATCTTTCGTTGCTAATGGAAAAGTACGAATCCCACCGAAAAACCCCAATTTTGTGGGACTCTATTTCAGATGATACAAAAAAGCAGATAAACGCAATTGTCGGATTCAAAATTTCGTGTGATGAAATCCAGGCTGCGTTTAAATTAAGTCAAAATAGAAATGAACAAGATTTTAATAGTATTATTAAAAATTTATATAAGGAAGAAAATCCCCAAGCCGAACAAATTGCAAAAGCAATGGAAAAAATTCATAAAAGTTAAAACAAAAAAAGCCCTGCTTAGTTTATGCTAAACAAGGCATTTTTTATAAAACATTATTTATATTCTTCCAATCGCTTTCGGTAAATTTCCTTCATATCATCAGCTTCTAATTGTTCATTTCCATTTAAAGCCTCTTCATCATCTACTAACCATTTGTTTTTTAATAACTGACTAATGTGTATTTGTTTATCATCATAGAAGTAATCTTTAGGATTAACTGATTCCCAGTCTTCAGTAGGCTGGTAAAACCGGAGTAAATCACCATTTAATACTTTATCAGATAAAGTAAGCTCATGTTCAACTTCTGATTTTAGTTCACTAAGTTGTTCATTTTCCTCAAGTTCTTCACCAGTGTTGTTATCGTAAAATACTCCTCCAACCATTGCGTAATCTTCAGTAAAGAAATCACCATTACGAAATGCAACAGTACGGTCCTCATCTTCCGAAAATAAATCAGTACCGAATTGAATATAGTCTTGAGCTTTTATTCCTAATAAATGCAATATGGTAGGCATGACATCAATTTGTCCAGCGTAATCCTGAACAATACCTCGTCCTTCAATGCCAGGAACTTTTAACATGAAAGGTACCCGTTGTAATTCAGCATACTTGTAAGGTGTCATTTCCTCATTAAAAATTTCACTTAATGCTCGTAAATGGTTATCGGAAATACCGTAATGGTCACCATATATAAGAATAATTGAATCATCATATAAATCGGCTTCTTTTAAGTCAGTAAAAAATTGTTCTAAAGATTCATCTAAATATCGAGCAGTTTGGAAGTAACGGTCAACTGAACCATCTCCTGTTTCTGCTGGCTCAATCGTTGCATCTTCTTCATCAATTAAATAAGGGTGATGGTGTGTTAGTGACATAAAGTGAGCATAAAATGGTTCTTGTAATGTTTCGACTATTGGCATTGATTCCTTGAAAAAAGGTTTATCTTTCAATCCATAGCCAATCACTTGCTCATCACTCATATCGTAATATTGTGAATCGAAGAAATAATCAATCCCAAATTGCTTATAAATTTCATCTCTATTCCAAAATGACTTATTATCACCATGGAAAACAGCACTTGTATAGCCGGCACGCTGATTTAAAATAGCTGGTAATGCTTGATACGTGTTTTTACCTTTTGTAACAAACGCACTTCCTTGTGGTAACCCATAAAGAGAGTTATCCATAATTAATTCAGCATCAGCTGTTTTTCCTTGCTCGGTTTGGTGAAAAAAGTTTTCATAGTAAGTAAAATCTTCTTTTCGATCGTTAACAAGCGAATTTAAAAATGGCGTTACTTCCTCGCCGTGTAATTCAAAATCAATTAAAAACGAATGAAAAGACTCTAAATGAATTTTAATAATATTTTTACCTTCACCTATACCAAACAATTCCTCATTTGGCGCAACATATTTATTATCAGTATAATTTTTTACAATAGTTATATCGTTACTGTCAGCAAGTACTCTTTCAGTAGATGATTTTACGTTTTGAATTGCATCATATAATGCAAAATTGTATGCACCAATATATTTCACGATATAATTTCGGTCGAACGTTCTTTTTAAAAGTTGCGGTCTATCGGCTTCAGCTAAGCCAAGATTAACTGTAAAGATAATGACACCGACTAATATCATTAATAGTGGTTGACGAATGGAAACTTTTTTAAGGGATTTCCAACTTTTCTTCGTTACACTAAATAGAACGACTAACAAAATAATATCAACAAAGTAAAAGATATCTGTCCAAGTGATTAATGAAACTATACTACCACCTAAACTACCAAAATTACTCGTTTGTGTAAGTACCGGTATTGTAATAAAGTCGCTATTGAATCGATAAAAGACAATGTTAGCATATAGAAATATACTCATGAAACTATAAATAGCGATTAAGTAGTAGCCAACTCGTTTTCTCTTAGCGAACAAAGCAATACTGAAAAACACGAGAATGGAACTAATTGGATTAATAAATAATAAAAAATGTTGCATGCTATTTTGTATATCTAAATTAAATTCATGTAAATATATGATGTATGATTTTATCCATAACATGATGACGGCAATTGTAAAAAATAACGTTCTGGAAGAATTAATTCTCTTCATTTCTTATTCACCTCATAAAAATATAAACCTTAACTTTATGGCGCAAGAATAAATTATACTGATATTTTAATAAAAAATCAATACCATTCACATATTAGTCATTAATTTGTTAAAAAGTGTGTGTTTTTCTATTATGTATCGTATTAATGAATATATGATTTATGCACGAAAATCACCTATTTAAAGCAATAGGTGATTTCTTAAGTTACTGCGTTTCTTATTAAATTAATTTTTAGTTGTTAATGTGTCATATTACTTTGAACTGGTGCATACGAGTTCTGGATTGTCTGTGTATCTGTTTGTGATAATTGTGGTACTTGATAATATTGATTTTTGTTTTGATATAAATAAATTTCATAAGCCATCTCAATGATGTTGGGGACACTGTCGGCAAAAATTCGTCGCAATACTGGGTTTGTAGACTCTAAAGCCGTTGTTGTAAGATGTGTAGCTATTCCTTTTAGTTGTCCTAACAATGCACTAGAAATACATTCATCATTTAATTCACTCATTGACTGGATTGGTGTTTTTGGTGAAGATGGCTGCATACCATAAACGGTACTTGTCACTGTTTGACCCATTTCATATGTTTGAGTTTTCATTGCTGGGTCTTTTCCAGACTTGAATGTGTCTATGATCGTATTATATAGTTGGCTTAAATATTGATGTTGTTTTTCGGTGATGGACAAGAACTGTTGATCTTGTATATGTTCCTTAAATATAGCAAAGTGCTCTATTCCACCAACTAGCGCCCCAATCGTTTCATTTGCTTCTAACACTTCAAGTCCACCAAATTGTTGTTGAGGTGACATTTGTGTTGCATTTTCCATACCTTCTGATTGACCTTGTTGCTGCTGCATCAAATTAATTCTCCTCCTTCAATATAATCATTGTTATTGTAAACAATTGATCATTTTCTATGCACGATAATTTTAAAGCACTTATTTCATGAATTTTTGTCATATATGGTACGATATATGAAGATAGAAAAAAGTAGGTGAATCATCGATGGAACAATTGAAGCAATTGGGGGAATTACGTCATTGGATTGCCGGTTTACAATGGTTCTTTTTTATTTTTGTTAATATTATTATTGTACCTATTGCAGTAGCTGAAGCATTTGAATTAGGCTCAGCGGAAACAATATCAACGATTCGGATGTCTTTCATTGTGACAGGTCTTGCCTGCTTAGCACAAGGTATTTTAGGTCATGGTCGCCCTTTATTAGAAGGACAGTCTGGTGTATGGATGGGGATTTTTTTAACTCTTGTCACAACAACGGCTGCACAAGGAATTCCATTATATGAATTAGGTGGCAGTTTGGCATTAGGCGTTATTATTGCAGGGGTTATCACTATTATTGTAGGTATTATAGGGGTCGGTCCCCAATTAGCGAAATTGTTTAATCCTACAGTAATGGGGGTATTTACCTTTTTACTTGGGGTAACATTATTACAAATATTTTTTCAAGGAATGTTAGGTATTCCATTTGGAGTAAGTGATGATGCAAAAATTGATGTGCCAGTTGCTTCTTTAGCAATATTAATCGCCATCATTGTTATTATTATTAGTATTAAATCTCGACCAGGTATTCGCAGTTATGCATTGTTAATTGGAATTATTGTTGGCTGGATTGTGTATCTTATTTTATTTGGTAGTGATGAGAGTGTTGTTACTGGTGAATCATCGTTATTATTTTTCCCACTCGGTAAATTAACATGGAACACTGGGATTGTATTAACAGCAGTATTTGCTGGTTTATTAAATTTATCAAACACGTTTGGTGCATTAAAGGGACTGGATGATTTAGAAAATACTGAAACAACTAGCAGGGACTATAGACGTACCTTTTCAATTACAGGATTAGCATCTATTTCATCAGGAGTGTTTGGCCTAGTGCCGTATGCACCATATGTGTCGTCATTAGGATTTTTACAACAAACTAACTTATTTGATCGAGTTCCATTTTTTATCGGTAGTTTTTTATTCTTTTTATTAGGAGTATTCCAACCGATTAGTGCATTTTTTGCAGCCATCCCACTTAGTATTGGAAGTGCTGTTTTGTTTGTTGCTTATTTACAAATGTTTAATTCATCGTGGAATTTTTTGAAAAATGTTCAATTTAATACAATGAATGTCTATCGAATTGCCATTCCATTATTTGTTGGCATTATTATCATGACGTTTCCACCAACTTACTTTGAATCTTTACCTTCTTTTATTCGCCCTTTCCTTAGTAACGGACTATTAGTAGGGATTTTCTTGTCGATTGTTTTAGAAAATATGATCCGTTGGGATCGTGTTGGAAATTAGTTTTATTACTTAATCAAATGTTGGTTGATATGGAGGGTTTTGGCTTATGCACTATGTTATTATTGGTGGAGTTGCAGCTGGCATGAGTGCTGCAATGGAAATTACACGAACAGATAAAGATGCGAGGATAACAGTACTTGAGCGAGGGGATGTTTATTCTTATGGTCAATGTGGATTGCCGTATGTTGTTAGTGAATTAATTCCATCGACAGATAAACTTATTGCTCGTTCCATTAGTACGTTTAGAAATAAATATAAAATTGATGCAAGAACATACACTGAAGTGATGAATATTGATGTTGAAAAAAAGGTAATTTACGGATTTCATGTATTAACAGCGGAAAACTTTGAAGTGAAATACGATAAACTTCTAATTGCGTCAGGAACGGACCCAATTATGCCAGATTGGCAAGGAACTGAATTCAGTGGTATATATGTTATGAAAACAATTGATGATACGAAAGATATCATAGCGGAGATGGAAGAATTTGATATTTCGAATGTTACTATTGTTGGTGGTGGTTATGTAGGATTGGAAATGGCGGAAAGTTTTGTGGCACTTGGTAAAAATGTCACACTAATTCAACGTGGCTCACAAGTAGCTAACATATTCGATGAGGATATGGCACAACATATTGCGGAAGAAGCGGAAGATAATGGAGTAAATTTAAGGTTAGGAGAGTCTGTCACAGGCTTCCAAGGGAATGACGATTGGCGGGTTAGCGTGGTCGAAACTGATAAGGGCTCTTATGAAACAGATTTAGTTTTAGTGAGTGTTGGTGTTGAAGCTAACACAACTTTTTTAGAAAAAACAAAAATTCAGAAAAATGCTCAAGGGGCCATTTTTGTCAACGAACATATGGAAACAAATGTGAAAGATGTTTATGCTGCCGGTGATTGTGCGACCCAATATCATATAGTTAAGAACCTAGATGATCATATTCCATTAGGAACTACATCGAATAAACAAGGAAGAATTGCTGGAGCAAATATGGCTGGAAACCCACTTAAATTTAGAGGGATTGTCGGAACATCCATTATAAAGTTTTTTAATTTAACATTAGGACGTACGGGTGTGACAGAAAAGGAAGCAAAAAATTTAAACATTCCATATGAAGTGTTAACTTCGAAAACAAAGTCCCATGCAGGGTATTATCCTGGAGCAGGGATTCTCTATATTAAAATGCTATACCATAAGGAAACAAAAGAAATATTAGGAGTCCAAATCATTGGAGAAAAAGGCGTTGATAAACGAATCGATGTCATTGCAACCGCGCTATATAATAAAATGAAGGTAAAACAGTTGTTAGATTTAGATTTGGCATATTCACCGCCATATAATGGTGTGTGGGATCCATTGCAACAAATGGCGAAGAAAGCGAAATAGTCGAATTTTATTTAAGTTTTAGTTTGCGATATTTTCGTAAATCCGCTTTATTTCATTATTTAATGCAGCTACGGGGATAAATCGAGCTTTACGAATATATTCTTTACTGTCAACAAAAAGAAGTGCGACAGGAGCGGTAAAAACATTAAACTTACCTGCAACTTCTGGGACTTCACTAGCATCGACTTTTCTTGCTTCGATGGAAGGGTATTTTTTAAAAAGTGGTGTTATTTGTGGTTCAAGCCCATGACAAACACTACAGTTCGGTTGTGTAATATATATAAAAGCTAACTCGTTATCCTGAAGGAATTGCTCAACTTCTTCTATTGAATCGATCGATTTGAATGCCATGTTTAATATCCCCTTTTTTTATAAGTATTACATATAGCATAACGCAATTTCATTGTAAGTGATTGAATTATTTTTGTATATGAAGTTGCTTAAAGAATAAATAAACATAAAAAACTGCACTTAAAAAGTGCAGTTTTTTAATCACGACTAAAGAGGAATAGGGGTGATTGGATCTAAACACGTAATACCGCAGAAGCAATTTACATCTACATTGATACAAATACCTGTTGATTTGAAATTGTGAATTGGATGTTTGAAAAAGTCACAAGTAGTTGTTCCGCAATCAGTTACTTGGTGTTCTTGTTGGTCTCCATCTCTATGATGATGAACAGGAATGAGTAATTCTAAACTAACACATGTTTCCGATCTGTTCGTAAAGCCCCGTACTTTAAACACTGGTGATTCAACACAATCGAAATAGTCGCGGCGCTCTCCATTCGGTGCCCGATTAACAATTCCTGACCCGATAAAAGGTTTCCCACAGCCGTTGATTAAAGTTACGGGAATTGTTGTATATCGAGGACGGTTATTTCTACTGCTTGGTGATAGTAATTCATCAATAGCATTTTCACAACTTGTAGGACAATTGACAGCAGCAGGACTTACAATTTTGTTTTGTGCTTCGATGATTTTACGTAAAGTATCCCTTACACAACCAGATCCACTTCCTCCCCTTGATGGTCCACATTGACCAGTTCCACAGCTCATTATGATGCAGCCCCTTTTTTATATTTTTAATACAGTAATACTATATGTAAAGTGAATGCTCTAGACTGTTTAAACGTCTATATACATATGAATTTAATGAAAAGACCCATTAGTAAACATTTTGTTTAAAAAGTATAAATATATAACATAATGTTGAAAAAGTGCAATTTTTATGCTATATTACTGTTAAATATAATGGAAGGGATTGGTATGTATGAATCGAAAGTATGTTGCAGAACCATATAAAATTAAAGCTGTAGAACCTATTGCAGTGACAACAAGAGAGCAAAGAGAGCGAGTCATTAAAAATGCTGGCTATAATACTTTTTTAATTGATTCCAAGGATGTTTATATCGATTTGTTAACTGATAGCGGAACGACAGCAATGAGTGACCAACAGTGGGCTGGCATGATGTTAGGTGATGAAGCATATGCTGGTTCAAAAAACTTTTATCATTTACAAGAGGCCGTCCATAAAGTATACGGTTTTAAGCATGTAGTTCCTACTCATCAAGGGCGTGGCGCTGAAAATTTGTTATCGCAAATTATGATTAAAGAAGGAGATTTTATTCCTGGTAATATGTACTTTACGACGACAAGGGCACACCAAGAAATGAATGGGGCTACATTTAAAGATGTGATTGTTGATGAGGCACATGATTCTAGCGATGAATCTCCATTTAAAGGGAATATTGATATCAAAAAATTGACTTCGCTCATTTCTGAAGTAGGGGCGGATAAAATACCGTATATTTGTTTAGCAGTGACGGTAAACCTTGCTGGTGGTCAACCGGTGTCAATGGAAAATTTAAAGCAAGTTTATGAAATTGCACAGAAACATCATATTAAAGTAATGTTTGATGCGACACGTTGTGTTGAAAATGCATTTTTTATTAAGGAAAGAGAATTTGGATATTCGGAAAAGTCAATTGCAGAAATTTTAAAAGAAATGATGAGTTATGCCGATGGTTGCACGATGTCAGGGAAAAAGGATGCTCTTGTCAATATCGGTGGATTTTTGGCATTAAATGATGATGAATTATATGAACAAGCAACACAACTTGTTGTCGTTTATGAAGGAATGCCTTCTTATGGCGGTATGGCTGGTCGAGACATGGAGGCAATGGCAAGAGGGATTTATGAATCTATTGATGACCATTATATTGAACACCGAATTCATCAAGTTAGATATTTAGGTGACCAATTAATGGAGGCAAGTATCCCGGTTGTCAAACCGATAGGGGGTCATGCTGTATTTTTAGATGCTAAACGTTTTTATGATCATATTCCCCAAGAAGAGTTCCCAGCTCAAACGTTAGCTGCTCAGCTTTACTTACAGTCTGGGGTGAGAAGCATGGAACGTGGTATAGTGTCAGCTGGAAGAGATAACGAAGGGAACAATTATGAGCCTAAATTAGAATTAGTTCGTTTAACTATTCCACGACGGGTTTATACGTATGCTCATCTTGATGTTGTAGCCCAATCAATTATTGATTTATATGAGACCCGTCATGAAACTAAAGGATTGAATATGATATATGAACCCCCAGTACTGAGATTTTTCACTGCCCGATTTGAACCTATACTGTAAATGGTAATTTTTTAAAGCAATCAACATAAATATCAACATAAATTTACTGAAAATTTTAAATAGGTAAATTTTATCAACAGTTTGTTAGGTAACAATACCAATTTTCTTTTATTTATGCTATCTTATGTATAAAGATGTAGAAATGGAATGAGGGATATAAATTGGAAGCAGAAAATGTATTAGATTTTTTAAAAAGGGTAGCAGACGGTTTAGCAGTCATGTTTGGACATAATTGTGAGGTTGTTATCCATGATATGACAAACTATGAATCTTCCATTTTATACATTACCAATAAACATGTCACTGAACGAGAAATTGGTGGTAAATTGGACATTCTAGGAACGAAGGATATTGATTCGTTTTTTAAAGGGTCTGACCTAGTAAATCATAAAGGTAAAACGAAAAATAACCATCTAATTAAGAGCTCTACTTTCCACGTAAAAGGTGACGATTATCATTATGCATTTGGTGTTAACTATGATTATACAAATATGCAAATTGTGCATAATGTTGTCGGTGATTTGATTAGGGTCGGTGATTCCATCGATGAAGTGATTGATAAAGACGTTAATTTAGAGAAAAAACTTTCTGAACTATTTAATAATGCCATCGATTATGTCGGTAAGCCATTACCATTTATGAGAAAAAAAGATCGTGTAGAAATGATTCGTTATTTAAACGAAAATGGGGCATTTTCAATCCACAAAAGTATTCCGATTATTGCCGAAAAAATGAATGTTTCTCGTTATACAATTTATAATTATTTAAAAGAAGTTGAATGAGAAAAATAATGATAACGATGTAAAACCGCTTATTTAATATAAGTGGTTTTTTGCTAGCTGTAAACATAAAAAACACACTACAATGCGATGGGACAGGTTAGAATTGGATTGGTTTCGATTCCTGTTTATCCCTTTTACATAAAACTGTAATGTGTTATCATATGAAATCTTAATTTGTAAATAGAGTAAGTTGATCAATATGGGAAAGTAGTATAATTATAAAATAATAAAATCTCCAAATAATTTAATGGCAGAAACACTAACTAACCCGACAGAAATAGCAGCGATAAAGCCAATATAAAATGGTTTCATGCCAATTCCTTTAAACATTTTAAAGTTAGTTGATAAACCAACACCTGCCATGGCTATCCCAAGTAAATAGGTCGTTCCAAAAGAACTAACAGATGAATAAATACCTTCCCATGTTGATGACTGAAATAGCCCAAAAGCATTGCCACTATTTTCAACTGTCGCATCCCCGATCGTTCTTAGAAATGCTAAAAGTAAAAATCCAATGACGAAAAGAGGGATAAATGTGTACCATTTAGGAAGTTCCTTCTTCTCATTCCCTGTTTCCTGATTGGCATTTTTATAATATAAATAGGAAACAAAAGGAATAATTAAAATGATAAATAAATTCCTCGTAAGCTTTGTTACTGTTGCTACATCAACGACTTCCTTCATATCAAAAAACTGCTGATATATTAAGGCAGCCCCCGTCACTTGCGCCGTGTCATGAATGGCTGTACCGAGAAATAACCCCGCTTTTATCGGTTCACCAGCGAATAAAAAATGTCCTAAAAAAGGGTATAGAACCATTCCTGTTAGACCGAAAATCGTAATATTCGCTACAGCATAGGAAATCTCATTTTCTTTTGCCTCGATAACAGGGGCCGTTGCCATAATGGCGGTCACACCACAAATACCTGTACCACAAGCAATTAATGTTCCTAATCTGGAGGATTGATTCATTTTATTCGTGAGATAAAGTGTGATAAATAAACCCGCCGAAATACATGCAACAATTAATGGAATTCCAATTGCCCCTAATTTTAATGCTTCTAATAAACTTAAACGGAAACCGAGTAAAATAATACCAGCACGTAAAGCATATTTAACGGAAAATGAGATTCCAGCGTTAAAAAATGCTTTTACACCTACTGTATTTCTAACTAAAATTCCAATAATAATCGCAATAAATATACTAGAAACAGGTGTTTTACTTTCAGGTGATAATAGCCCACTTTTTATTAAAATAAAACCTATTAAATCCGCTCCATAAATGGCAATGATAATGACAATGAAGCAAAGGATGAGCCCAGGAATGATGTCCAAAGTTTGCTCTAATCGTTTGCTGTTTTTCTCGCCCATCGATAACCTTCTTTCTATAAGCTTACTTTTTTATAAATTCTTCTTTATTATAACAAAAATTATAAATCATGCATGAAAGCTCCTCGATAGAATGTCATTAGATTATAAAAAACTATTTTAGCTACTACTATACTATGAATAAGAAATATAGATTAATCATATTTTATGGAAATCTGTCATAAAATTTACTATCATTATACAGTTTATTA
>Ga0209487_1002452_pt1 | contig 15094 bp, 10 predicted proteins | sample Poulit2012_FD_187524 | JGI IMG/M metagenome (GOLD analysis project Ga0209487, IMG submission 187524) | Agricultural soil microbial communities from Georgia to study Nitrogen management - Poultry litter 2012 (SPAdes) (version 2) | ecosystem: Environmental > Terrestrial > Soil > Agricultural land... | reverse complement strand
CGGTTCTCGGCGCGGCTGGTGACCACCAGCGGCCACAGCAGGTTGTTCCACGCCGCCAGCGTGGTGACGATCGCCAGGGCGCCGACGGAGGGGCGCGCCAGGGGCAGCATCACCTTCCAGAAGATCTGGAAGGTGTTCGCCCCGTCGAGCCTGGCCGCCTCCTCCAGCTCCCCCGGCAGGTTCACGAAGAACTGCCGCATGAGGAAGGTCCCGAAGGCGCTGAAGATGGTGGGGATGACGATGCCCGGCACCGTGTCCAGCCACCCCAGGGACTGCACGATCTGGTACTGCGGGATCAGGTAGGCCTGGTTGGGGATCATCAGGATGGAGAGCATCACGGCGAAGATCGCCGCGCTCGCGGCGAAGCGCATCCGTGCGAAGGCGTACCCGGCCATGCTGCACAGCACCACCTGGCCCACCACCGTCGCGACGGTCACCTGCACGGAGACCCAGAACTGGTCGAGGAACGGGATCTGGCGGAACACCTCGGCGTAGTTGTCGAAGCGCAGCTCGCTGGGCCAGAACGTCGGCGGCACCGAGGTGACCTCGGCGGTGCTGGACAGGGACATGATGATCTGCCAGAGGAACGGGAAGACCATGATGAACCCGCCGACGGACAGGACCACGTGGGCCCAGGCGTTGCTGCCTCGCCGTCCGCCGCGGGTCGGCCGTGCTCTCGTGCGTGTGCTCATGTGCGCCTCGCTCGTGGTCGTGCGTGCCTCACTCAAAGCTCAGCCACCTCCTCTGCACCCAGAACTGGATCACGGTCAGGAGGCCGATGATCAGCATCAGCAGGATCGCGATCGCGGCGCCGGTCCCCTTGTCGTTGCCGATGAACGCTTCGCGGTAGAACAGCGAGACCATCGACTGGGTATCGCCCTTGATCGGGTTCGACTCCCCGATCATGATGAAGATCAGGTCGAACAGCTCCATGCCGCGGATGACGCTGAGCACCGTGAGGAAGAAGATGCTCGGGCTCAGCAGGGGCACCGTGATGGACAGCAGTTGCCGCCAGTTCGAGGCCCCGTCGATCCGGGCCGCCTCGTACATCTCCGCCGGGATGCTGCGCAGGCCCGCCCCCAGGATGATGATGTTGAATCCGAGAGTGGACCAGATCCCCACGATCCCGATCGCGATCAGCGCGACCCATTCGGTCGACGTCCAATACACCGGCGGGATGCCGAAGATCCCCAGGAACTGGTTGAGGATCCCGTACTGGCTGTTGAAGATCATCCCCCACACCAGGGCGATCGCGGCCTGCATCGAGACGAACGGGGCGAAGAACAGCACACGGTAGAACGCCGCGAACCGCAGACCGGGCCGGTTCAGGAGGCTGGCGATGTAGATGGAGATCGGGATCCCCAGCAGCACCATCGCCGTGTACAGCAGCGTGTTCACCAGCGCCCTCGGGACCGCCCCGGATTCCAGCAGGTCGATCCAGTTCTTCAGCCCGGTGAACTCGGATCCGCCGAAGACGCCCCAGGTCGTGAACGAGAAGTAGGCCGTCTGGATCACGGGCCAGAAGTAGAAGACCGCCAGCCCGAGGAGCGTGGGCGCCACGAACAGCCAGGGCCACATCCCGTCGGGGTTGGCGACGCGGCGTGCCCCGCCTCGCACCCGCGGGCCCGTGCTCGAGGTCGAGCGAGGGGCGATCGTCTGGCTCACTGCTCGTCCTCCTCCGCGAGGATGGCGTCGATCTTCTCGTCGAGCTGCTCCGTCCCCTCCTCCACGCTCAGCTCACCAGCGAGGATCTTGGGGATCATGTCGCTCTCGACCTCCAGCCAGGCCTCGGTGTTCGCGGAGACCGGATAGGGGAAGCCGTACTCCTCCGCGGACTGGGGGAAGATCTCGAGGTCGTATTCGGGGTGCGCATCGATGTAGGCCTGCTCGGTGCCCTGGTAGGCGGGGATGGATGCACCGGACTCCCCGATGATCTGCTGCCCTTCCTGGCTGCCGGTGTAGACGGCGAAGGCGGCGGCCGCATCGACGTTCTCGCTCTCCGCGTTGGCCACCACGGCGCCCCCGTGCAGGACCACGCCGCGCTGCTCGCCGATGGGCAGCCGCACCACCTGGATGTTCTCGCCGACGGCCGAGTCGACGTACCCGGCGACGCGGAAGCTGCCGCCGTAGACCATCGCGGCCTTCCCGCTCTTGAACAGCTCGTCGGGTGAGGTGTCGGCGGTGGTCTGGATGGACGGCGATGAGCCGTCCTCGACCATGTCGCGCAGGAACTGCAGCGCCTTCCGGCTGCCCTCGCTCGAGTAGCGTGCCTCGGTGGCGTCCTCGTTCAGCACCTCTCCCCCGGCCTGGAAGATCAGGTTGTAGAACAGCTCCTGGTTGTACGCGCCGCCCGCGAAACCGTAGATCCCTTCATCGCCGAGCGCCTCGCTGATCTCCTTCGCCGCCTCGTGCAGGTCCTCCCAGGTCCACTCGTCGGTGGGCACCTCCACACCCGCCTTCTCGAACAGCTCCTCGTTGTACCAGAGCCCGATGGAGTCGTAGGAGGTGGGGACGCCGTAGGCGACGTCCTCGTAGGTGTACAGCTCATGCATGGCCTCGGGATAGTTCGCGAAGTCGAGCTCGCCCGCCTCCACGGCGTTCTCGAAGGAGGCGATGATCCCGTGGCTCGCATACAGCTGGAAGTTGGGGCCGTTCATCATGAAGGCGTCCGGCAGGTTGTCCCCGGAGGCCTGGGTCTGCAGCCGGGTGAAGAAGTCCTTGAACGGGGTCTTGGTCATCTGCACCGTGATGTTGGGGTACGTCTGGTTGAATCCTTCGATCACCGACTCCCAGTCGAAATCCGCCTCCCAGGCGGCGAACTCGATGGTCGCCTCCATCTCGGTGTCGGAGACGTCGACGTCACCACCTCCCCCGCCGCCGGAGCCGCTGTCGCTGCACCCTGTCGCGGCCAGACCGCTCAGCGCCAGCCCTGTCAATACTGTCCGTCGTCTCATGACCGTCTCCTTCTGTCCTCCGATGTGACTGTCTGTCTCTGGTGATGCCGCCGGTCGGTCCCTGTCGGTGCCGCCGGTCCGTCCCGGCTGCGGTGATCCGGGCTGCCTCGTGGTCTCATCGGGCCTGCTCCGTGACGGGCTCGGCAGGGGTGGTGGGGCGCGCACCATGGGTCCGGCTGCGGGTCCCCGCCCCGGGCGGCTGCGACCGCCGGGCCGAGAAGGTGACGGTGGTGAAATCGAACTTGTCGCCGCGGTAGACGGAGCGCCCGAGCTCCAGGCGGTGCCCGTGGCGGTCGAAGCCGAGCTGGGTGGCGAACAGTGCCGCGGCGCCGACCGGCATCTCCAGCAGCTCGGCATGCGGGGCGTCGATGGTGATGGCGGAGATCCGGCGATCATGGCGGTACACGGCTCTGCCGTACCGGGCCTCCAGGAGTTCATACAGCGATCCGCTCAGATCCTCGGTGAGCAGACCGGGGAACAGCTCCTGCGGCAGCCAGACCTCCTCGACCGCCATGGGGCTGCGATCAGCCAGTCGTAGCCGGCGGATGTGCAGCACGGGGCTGCCGGGCGGGATCCCGAGGTCGCGGGCGACCGAGACGTCGGCCGCTGTCTCCTTCCGGTCCAGGACCCGGCTCGAGGGATGCCAGCCGCGGGCCACCGCATCCTGGGTGAAGGAGGTCAGCTGGGGAGCTTTCGTCAGCCGCGGGTCCACGACCACCGGCGGGCCGCCCGCGCCGGAGCGGATCTGCTGCTGTTCGCGCAGCATCGCCAGCGCCGCACGCACCGTGGCCCGCGCGACCCCGAACTCGGCGGCCAGGCGCCGTTCCGAGGGCAGGACCGCGGAGGGCTCGCTGCCCGCGATGTAGCGCGCCTCGATGGCGTCGCGCACTTCGTGGGCGATCCGTGCCGGTCGCATAGGGCACCTCCTCGTTCCCCGTCCCGATACCTGCAGATCCTGGACCACCGGTCCGCTCACCGCAATCATCCGGCGCCCAGTGGTCTGCTAACACCTGGCGTTCTCGCAGGAGCGCCCTCGATTTCCGGTCCACTGGTCTGGTAACTATGGCTCCCCGCCGCAGGCCCGCATTAGCATCCGGCGCATGCCTGCAGCGCTGCCCCGTCACCGCCTGGGCGGTGACCACATCGTCGTGATCGACGCCGGCAAATCGACGCTGCGCGCAGCCCACTTCGCGGGCGAGCGGCTGCTGGCCCGCCATGACGAGCCCGAGGGCCTGCCCCACCCCGAGAACGCCGGTGCGCACGAGGTGGTGCTCGACAGGGTCGAGCAGGCTCTGCACCGGCTCGGTCACGGGCCCTGCCGCACGCTCGTGCTCGCAGCGACCGGCATCCGCCGGATCGGGGCGCCCGAGTCCCGGCTGCGCACCGCCCTCGAACGGCGCCTCGACTGCGAGGTGCTGCTGGCCAACGACGTGGTCGCCGCCTATCTCGGGGCGCTCGGGCCCCGCCCCGGTGTGCTCCTCCAGGCCGGCACCGGATCGCTCGTCCTCGCCGTCACCGAGGGGCGCGATCCCGTGCTGCTGGACGGCTGGGGCCACCTGGCCGGTGACCGCGGCAGCGGCTTCGCCCTGGGCCGCGCCGGCCTGCGGGCGGCCTTCGGCGCGCTCGACGGACTCGCCCCACCGACCGCGCTCACCGCGATGCTGCTGGGAGCCGGCCCCGAGCAGACCATCCGCGACCTGTATACCTCCAGCGCGCAGACCCGCGACGTGGCCGCCCTGGCACCGCTGGTGCTCCGCGCCGCCGGCGAGGGGGACGACGTCGCCCTCGCCGCGGTCCGCGAGGTGGCCGGCGCGCTGGTGGAGATGGCCGCAGCGGCGGGCGCAAGGCTGGGCGATACGCAGCTGACCCTCCTGCCGGTGGCCGCAGTGGGTGGGCTGTTCGCCGACGAGCTGTTCCGCAGCACCGTCGCCGGCGCACTGCGCGAGCAGCTGCCCCACACGGAACTGCGCTCCGGCGCCGGCGATGCCCTCCAGGGCGGCCGGCTGCTCGCCACCACCAGGAACGACCCGGTCACCCGTCAGCTGACCTCCGCCTTCAGAAAAGAGAGCCCATGACCGCCATCGACACCTACCGCAGCGCCGTGCTCGAGCTGATCCAGCGCACCCAAGAGGAGTCCGAGCAGCTCGAACGAGCCTCCGGGCTGATCGCCCGTTCCCTCCAGGACGGCGGCGTGCTCCACGTCTTCGGATCGGGCCATTCGATGCTGCCGGCGATCGACGCCACGTTCCGGGCCGGCGGCCTGGCACCGGTGAACCTGGTCCACGATCCCGCGCTCGCCCCCTGGGAGCCCACCCGCGTCTCCCGCATCGAACGGCTCGAGCGATATGGCACGGCCATCGCCGAACTGCAGGACTTCCGCCGCGGAGAGGTCCTCGTGGTCATCTCCCACTCCGGGATCAACCCGGTCCCGACCCAGCTCGCCCAGCAGGCGCAGCAGGACGGGCTCACCGTCGTCGCGATCACCAGCTGCGAGCACTCCCGCTCCGGGCGCTCCCGCCACCCCGACGGGCTGCGGCTGCTGGATGTGGCCGACCTCGTGCTCGACACCCACGCCCCGACCGGGGACATCACCCTCGCTCTCGGCGACGGCACCGAGACCGGCCCCACCTCCACCATCCTCGCCACCATGCTCCTGCACTCGCTGGCGATCGGCGCGATGGAGCAGCTGAGCCGCGCGGGCACCACCCCTCCGGTGCTCACGAGCATGAACCGCTCCGGTGGCGACGACTCCAATCAGACCGTCCTGCGCCCCTACCTCGGAAGGCTGAGCCGTGAACCGTGACCATCCCTCCTCGCCCGACGGGCTCCGCCCCTCCTCGTCCGACGGGGTCCGCCCCTCCTCGCTCGACGGGCTCCGCGGCCTGGTCGGCCGCCGTTGCCCGGCCCTTGGGGACCGTCTCGACCTGCGTTTGGTCCCCGGCGAGCGCGGGATGGAGCACGTCACGCTCAGTGCCCACGGCGACGTGCTGCGCATCGAGGCGAGCTCCCCGTCAGCCGCCGCCGTCGGCCTGGCCCGCGCCCTCGAGGACTTCTTCGACGCTGACCTGTCCTTCGACGGCCCGGCCCTGATCGACGCCTCCGCCGCCCTGCCCGACACGCCTCCCCAGCGGGTCCAGACGTCCCTGTCCACCCGCTACCACCTGAATCCGGTGACCTTCGGGTACACGATGGCGTTCTGGGGCTGGGAGGACTGGGAGCGCCACATCGACTGGATGGCCCTGCACGGGGTGACGGCCCCGCTGAACCTGGTGGGCCATGACGCGGTGCTGGTGGCGATGCTGCGTGACCTGGGCATGGAGCAGGAGGCGGCCGCTCGCTTCGTCGGCGGCCCCGCCTTCCTCCCCTGGACCACGATGGGCATCACCCACGATCTCGGAGCCCCCCTCACCGAGGAGGTGCTCACGGCCCGGGCCCGGCTCGGGCGCCGGATCGCCGAGCGTGAACGGGAACTGGGGATGACCGTCGTGCTCCCCGGCTTCGGGGGGCAGCTGCCCGCGCAGCTGGTCGGCACCGAGCGGACCATCGAGTGGCAGGGTTGGCACAACGCCCTCGCCGACCCTTCCGATCCCCTCTTCGCCCGGGCTGCCGCATCCCTGCACCGCCACCAGCGCGAGCTGCTGGGCACCGATCATCACTACGCCGTGGACCCGTACATCGAATCGCTGCCCCCGACCACGTCCACGGAGCAGCTCGCCGAGCACGCCGAGGCGATCTACCAGGGGATGCGCGCCGCGGACCCCGAGGCCGTGTGGATCCTGCAGGGATGGCCCTTCCACTACCGCCGGGCCTACTGGACCGAGGAACGGGTGCGCTCCCTGCTCTCCCGGGTACCCGAGGAACGGCTGATCCTGCTGGACCTGTGGGGCGAGCACGCCCCGATGTGGAGCAGCACGAAGGCCATGTACGGCAGGCGCTGGCTGTGGTGCCTGACCCACAGCTTCGGCGGACGCTTCGGCCTGTTCGGCGACCTCGCCACCCTCGCGCACGACCTCGCCGGCCACCGCGCGGCCGCCGCCGAGGGCTCCCGCGGCCGGCTCGAAGGATTCGGGATCACCTCCGAGGCGCTGGATGACAACGCCGTGGTCTACGAGCTCGCCACGAGGGCCCTGTGGTCACCGATGCCGCCGCTGGACCACTGGCTGCCCGAGTACGCGGCGCGCCGCTGGGGCACCGGGACGGCCGAGGTGCGGGCGGCCTGGGATCTCCTCGCAGGCACCCTGTACGGGCCGGGCCGCACCCGCGCCACCCCGTCCCCGCTGATCGCGCGCCCCTGGTCTCAGGACCTGCCCTTCGCCTCGCAGCGGCTCGCCGGAGAGCCGCTGCCCACGACGGACGGGCCACCGTCGGCGAACCTCGATGCGGAGAACGACACCCAGATGCTCCGGGCCCTGGAACCTCTGGCCCGCGCCACCGGCGAGCTGGTGCCGCTGCTGGCTCGCCCGGGCCGTCCCGACGCTCTCGCGCACGATGTCGCCCAGCTCGCCCTCCACGTGGGAGCCCAGTCCGCGCGGGCCCCGCTGCGGGCGATGGTCGCCGCAGCGCGGGCAGGAGAGGGGGACCTGGTCGACCGGGAGTTCACCGTGCTCGAAGCGCTGATCCGGGCGGCGGACTCCGTGGCCGCCACCCGGCCGGAGCTGCTCGTCGGCCGCTGGATCGCCGAGGCCCGCACCTGGGCCGGAGACGATGCGCCCCTGGCCGATGCCCTCGAGCACGATGCGCGTTCCCTGATCAGCGTCTGGGGCACCCAGGACAGCGGCCTGCACGACTACTCGGCACGGCACTGGTCGGGCTCGCTGACGGATCTCCATCTGGCCCGGTGGCGGGTCTGGGCGGACTGGCTCGCCAGCGGCGCGGACGGCGCCGCCGACCTGTCGGACCCGGAGCCGCTGCGCGAGCGGATCCGTCGGATCGAGGAGGACTGGCGGGGCGCGACCAGCCCCTACCCCACCACGCCCCGCGGGGACCTCGCCGCTGCGGTCGTCCACCTGCTCGATCTCGCCCGGACCCAGCTCCCCCGTCTGCTCCCCACCGCCCCGCATCCCGGCGGGGCGGTGCCTGCCGCCGAGGACCGGCCCGCCGACGCGGGCCCGTCCTCGGCAGGGACACCCGCCTGAGGCTTCCGACCCGCTCCTGAGGAGGACCATGACCACCCGCCGCCCCAACATCCTGCTGATCCTCTCCGATGACCACGCCAGCCACGCCATCAGCGCCTACGGGTCGGTGGTCACGCACACCCCGCACATCGACGCGATCGCCGAGCGCGGCCGTCGCGTGGACAACTGCTTCTGCACCAACTCCGTGTGCACCCCGAGCCGCGCCTCGATCCTGACCGGGATGCACAGCCACCGCAACGGCGTGACCACCCTGCACTCCTCCTTCGACGCCTCGCTGCCCACCATCGCCACCCAGCTGCAGGCCGCCGGGTACCGCACGGGGATCGTGGGCAAATGGCATCTGGGCGAGGGCGAGGGCCATGACCCGCAGGGCTTCGACCACTGGGAGGTGCTACGTGGTCAGGGTGAGTACTTCGATCCACAGCTGCTGTCCCCCGACGGGGTGGAGATCGCCGAGGGCTACGTGACCGACGTCCTCACCGACCGCGGCCTGGCCTGGGTCGACTCCCTCGAGGGCGAGGAACCCTGGTGTCTGCTGATCTATCACAAGGCACCCCACCGCAACTGGCAGCCGGACGAGGCGCACCGGGGGCTGCACCGGGATCCGATCCCGCTGCCGCGCACCTTCGGCGATGACTATTCGACGCGCTCCTCGGCGGCCCGGCTGGCCGCCATGCGGGTGGCCGACCATCTGACGGTCGATGATCTCAAGATCGATCCGCCGGCCGATCTCTCGGCCGAGGACCTCGCCCGCTGGAAGTACCAGCGCTACATGGAGGACTACCTCGACTGCGTGGCGGGGATCGACGACAGCGTGGGCCGTGTGACCCGCTGGCTGGAGGACCGCGGCGAGTACGACGACACACTGCTGATGTACAGCTCCGACCAGGGGTTCTTCCTCGGCGATCACGGCTGGTTCGACAAGCGCTTCATCTACGAGGAGTCGATGCGGATGCCGCTGCTGGTCAGCTATCCCCGGCGCATCGAGCCCGGCGCACCGATGCAGCAGCTGGTCACCAACGTGGATTTCGCCCGGACCATCCTCGATGCGGCCGGCGCCGAGCCCCATGAGGACATGCAGGGGATGAGCGTGTTCCCCCAGCTGTGCGGGTCGGGTGAGGAGACGCAGGATGCCGTCTACTACCGCTACTACGAGAACGACGACCGCGAGTCCCACGTGCTCGCGCATTACGGGCTGCGCACCGACCGTTACAAGCTCATCTACTTCTACAACGACGGATTGGGGCACCCGGGCTCCTCGGCGCGCCGCTTCGTGCCCGAGTGGGAGCTGTACGACCTGCACGCAGATCCCAGCGAGGTGCTCAACGTCGCCCACGACCCCGCCTACGCCCAGGTGCGGCGCCGGCTCACGCACCGCCTGCGCGAGCTCCAGGCCGAACTGGGCGATGAGCCTCATCCGGATCAGCTGGACCCACCGACGACGAAGGGCTGAACCCATGGATCACCTCTCCCGCCGCACCGCACTGGCTTCGCTGCCCACCGGCCTCCTGGGCGCCGCCGCCGTCTCGGAGGCCACCGCCGCACAGGCCGCTCCCGGCCTGCCCGCTGCACCGTCCGGGAGGGAGGAGGCACGTCTCGCCTTCCTCGCGGACACTCACGCCGATCCCGAGAACGACGAGAGCCTGGCTCGGATGCGGGCCGTGTTCGAGGCCATCGACGAGTTCGATCCCAGCCTGGTGATCCACGGCGGTGACGTCACCGAGCACGGGACCGAGGCCGAGTTCCAGGCCTTCGAGGACGCCATCCCGAGCGGTCTGCGTGACCGCGTCGCGGCCGTTCCCGGGAACCATGAGACCCGCTGGGACGCCAGCGCCGGGCAGCTGCGCCAGCAGTGGATCGGCGAGGAGGTGCGCTACCAGGACGTCGACGGGGTGCGCCTCATCCTCGCCGACACCACCACCCACCAGCAGGAGGTCGCCTGGTGGTCCGACTCGGCCCTGACCGAGCTCGAGGACGCGGTGCACACCGCGAGAGAGCTGCCGTGCGTGCTGGTGACCCACTTCCCCATGGGCGAGGGCTTCTACTACGTCGCCAACCAGCAGGACTTCGAGGATGTGCTGGCCCGGCGCCCGGCCTCCCTGCACCTGACCGGGCACACCCACCGCGAGCTGCTCACGCGTGTGAACCGGCGCGATCAGCTGGAGGCGGCGGCTGTGAAGATCGATGCCGCCTACTACGAGCTGACCGGGAATGTGCGCAGTCTCCTGGTCACCCGGGTGGACATCCCCGACCTCGGCTCACCGACCGACACGGTGCGCACCGAGATCGCCACCTACGACCTGCGGCCGGCACGCGGGAGGGACGACTGCCTGCCACGCGGGACCGAGGTGGCCGACGACGGGGACTCCGTGGCGGTGGACGTCGCGCTGCCCGGCGAGTTCCAGGGGTCCGTCGACGCCGTCCTCTACGACACCTCGATCTACGCGGGCCGCAACGAACAGCTCGAGTGGACCCCGCTGCACGGCCGGAGTCCACAGTTCTCCGGCGAGCTGGACGCTTCCACCCTCGCCCGAGGACAGCAGCGCGTGCACCTGCGCATGCGCCCCGAGGACGGCTCCGGAACGCGCCTGGTCACCGTCCCCTTCGTGCGCGCCGACCGCGCCACCTCCTGGCGGGTGCCGCTGGACGGGATGATCCAGGGCGCGCTCACCGTCGTCGGCACGGAGGGCGATGAGCTGCTCGTGGCCGGAGACAGCACGGGGCAGGTCCTCGCGCTCGACCGCTCCGGGCAGTCGCAGTGGTCCGCTCAGGTGGAAGGCGAGATCCGCCATGACCTCCTCGCGCTGGACGAGGGGCGGGCCGTCGTCGTCCCCGATACCGCAGGTCTTCTGCATCTGCTCGCCGCCGACGGGTCCGAGCTGTGGCGGTATGCGACCGAGGCGCCGCTCGCCGCGGATCCCGGCACCGGCACCATCGACGACGCCGAGGTGCTGCTGGTCTGCTCCGGGACGACCCTGCACGCGATCGACGCGGCCACCGGTGGTGGGCTCTGGACGGCCGAGCTGCCGGCCGCCTCCATGGGCGCCCCGGCCACCGACGGCGATCAGGTCTACCTCGGGGTCGGTGACGGCTGCGCGCACGCCCTGGACGCCCGGACCGGCGCGCCGGTCTGGAGCACCTCGCTCACGGACAAGGACGGCAGCTATCAGCGCTTCATCTACGGGCCGTGGAACGATGCGGTCACCGTGCTGCCCGACGGCGGCGTGATCGTCTCCGGCATCGCCGACACGTGGTGCCTCGCCCCCGAGGACGGCAGCCCGCGCTGGCGATTCGACGGCTCCTTCCAGTACGCCCGCGAAGCGCTCACCGAGGACGGTGACCTGGTGATGGCCAATGAGCCCGGTGAGATCCTCCGGATCGATCCTGCGAGCGGCGCGGAGCTGGCCCGCCATGCGACCGCCGAGCGGATCCTGGACGAAGGGTTCGTGCTCGTCGACGGCGTCGTGTACGCGGCGAGCCATTCGGGGCTGATCAGCGCTGTCGACCTCGCCTCCGGGAACGTCGAGCAGATCGCCCGGCTCAGCACCGCGCCGGTGCTCGCGGGAGGGGCGGTGTTCGGCGACCTCGTCGGGTTCGGCGACCTGGCCGGGGTCGTGCATGCGGTGCAGCGGGTGTGACCCGCAAGCGCGCGAGCGCGACCAGGCGTGGGAACGGCAGGCGCGAGCGCGACCAGGCGTGGGAACGAATGGAGAAGGTGCGCAAGATCATTCCGGGTGCCTTCTCGATCTTCGAGCGAGGAACCGACGGTGAGCCCGCGCCGCAGGATGTGCTCCGGGACGGCGTGGAGTCTCTCACGGGCCGGGCCCGGTGCCCGTCGGGACCTGGCCCCGTAAATCTCCGTGACCAGGACTGTAGCTGGCGAGGGAGACCTGTCGGGCTGGGCCGGGCTCACCGCGTCGAGTTCTCCCGCGCCAGGGACACGGCTCCGGGCGAGGACGATTTCCACGGTCACCGGGAGACCGGGCTGCGTGGCCGCCCCGATGTGAGAGGACGGCGGTCCGTGCAAGAAGCGCAGATCGGCCGCCTCCCCTCGGTACCATCGACCCCATGCGAGGGGGAGACTCGGAACAATCTGGGGCGCGTGACGAGAGACGGCTGTCACGCCTTGCCGCGCGTGCCGCCAAAGGCGATGCCGCCGCGCTCGACGAGCTCATCGAGTCACTGGATCGGTCCCGGACCGTGCACCGCATGGTGGGATCGATGCTCCTGGACCAAGACGCCGTCGACGACGTCTCGCAAGAGGTGCTCATCTCGATCATGGGATCGATCGGTCAGTACCGCGGCGTCGGCAAAGTCTCCAGCTGGGTCCACCCGATCGTCAAGCGCCGCGTCGCCGACCATCTTCGCAAGCAGCGGGACTCCGCCGCGCTCGACGAGACCGTGCTGCCCTCGCAGCGGATCAGCTCGATGGTCGCCTCCCGCGCCACGATCCGCACGGCCGTGGCGCAGCTGCCCGAGAAGTACCAGGCACCGCTGATCCTGCGAGACCTCGAGCAGCTGCCCGTCGGCGAGATCGCCACCCGCCTCGACCTGCCCGAGGGCACGGTGAAAGCGCAGATCAGCCGTGGCAGGGGGAAGCTCGAGAAGATCCTCGGAGAGCTCAGCTGATGCAGCGCATCGGACGATACGAGGTGATCGACCGCCTCGGCGCGGGTTCTTTCGCCACGGTGTACCGCGCCTACGATCTCCGCCTCGAGGACGAGGTCGCCGTGAAGGTCCTCGCGGAGAACCACGCCCTGAACCCGGACCTGCTGGAGCGCTTCATCGGGGAGGGCCGGGCCCTGCGGCGTGCGCGCAACCCGCATGTGGCGGCCGTTCACGACATCGGCGAACTGCCCCACAACCAGCCGTACCTGGTGCTCGAACTCGCCGACCGCGGCACCCTGGGAGCGCGGGTGGAGGCGCTGCGAGCACAGGGCTGGAAAGCCGGCCGAGGCGACGTGCTGATCGTCGCCAGATCCTTGGCGGCGGCCCTCGGCGCCGTGCATCGCGCCCAGCTGGTCCATCGGGATCTGAGCCCGGGGAACCTGTTGCTGACCTCCCGCCCCGGGTCGAACGCCGCGAGCGGAGCGGTCCGCGGCGGTGGCGCGCTGATCGGCGAGGACGAGCGACTGCTGCTGGCGGACCTCGGCATGTGCAAGGACCTGGCTCGCAGCTCCGGCATGACCGTCGCGGCCGGCACCTCCGGGTTCCGGCCGCCTGAGCAGGAACGTCACGGGCGCATCGATGCTCGTGCGGACATCTGGGCGATCTCGGCGTTGCTGGCGTGGATCGCGCAGGGAGCCAAGATGCCCGCCGCCTTCGACCGGGCCCTCTCCCGCGGCATGGCCGAGAAACCTCGGCGTCGCCCCGCCGATGTCGACACCTGGCTGGCGAGCATCGAGGAGGCACTCGCGGATCCGCCTGCTGCGCCGTCCACGGCGGAGCAGCACCAGGCCCCGGCCCCGGTGATCCGGCGCCGCCCCCGGGTCGTCCTGGCCCTCGGGCTCGTCATCGTGGGCCTCGCCGCCGGCCTCGGCCTCGGCGAGCGGGTCTGGCACGATCCGCCGGTCGCCGTCGCCGACGACGCCTCCCTCGCGATCGATGGTCCCGATGAGCTCTCCGTGGGCGAGACGGCGACGTTCACCGCTGAGGTCGAGGGTGTCGATTCCTGGGTCTGGACGCTGCCGGACGGCCAGTTCATCGTCGACGAGAGCACCATCTCGATGACCGCGGCCAGCTCGGGCAGCGCCGAGGTGATGCTGCGATCACGCACCGCGGACGGCACCGTGCTCGAGACCCGCCACGGCTTCCACGTCGATGGATGAGAAGAAGTTCGGATCCGATGCAACCGAATCGCGATCCGCTGCGACTCATGGGGGACAACAGATTCCGATGAAGGGGAACATCATGCATAGGACCACCACGCGTTTCGGTCGCCGTGCCTTCGGCCTCGCCGCCTTCGGCGCTCTCGCCCTCAGCGCCTGCGGCTCCGAAGAGATCGCCCGGTTCACGGACACCGGAGGCTCCGGCGCGAGCGATGGTGGAGGGGCCGGCGCGAGCGACGGCGGCGGCGCGAGCGATGGTGGCGGCACCGGTGCCGCCACCGCGGATCTGCCTCAGCTCGAGGCGGGATTCACCGTCGAGAACTTCACCAAGGACGTCACCGTCTCGAACACCCTCCAGCCTCAGAACAACACCGTCATCACGCCGACGGGCACGCTCACCATCGACGGCGTCCAGGAGATCGCCACGGTGCCGGCCGAGGCGGTCGACCTCGAGGCGGAGATGGACGAGGACGGCGAGGAGCTCGACTTCGCCGCCGCCGAGGGCGAGGTGCTCCGCGCCCTCGACCTGTCCTTCGCCCCGGAGGACGATGACGACCTGGCCTACGACGACGGCCCGCCGCCCACGGACCTCTCGATCCGCGCGGGAGGCTCGCAGACCCATCTGGCCGAGCTCGACCTCGAGGACAGCACCAGGATCCTGGTCTCCGTGCCGCAGGACGGCTCCGCCGCCCTCGTCGTCTCCAGCGAAGGGCACGATCAGCTGGTCGATCTGCTCACCGGAGAGCGGCAGGACGATGACGTCGCCGCCGCCTACTACCGCGCGGACCGCGTGCAGGAGCCGCACCATACGTTCCCGGTCTCGGTGGAGCCCTTCCCCGTGCTGTACGACGGCGAGCCGGACGATGACATCGATGCCACCGTCTCCTTCCAGGCCACGACCCTCACCCTCACGGCCTGGACCGAGGAGACCGGCTGGGCCGAGCCCGGTGGGGCGTGGCTGGTGATGGATTGGAGCAGCGAGATCACTGTCGACACCTCGACCCCCGGACTCGTGGAGGCCGGTTCGTACTCTGCGGTCGCGTCCGTGACCGTCGACGGCGAGACCACCACCGACGAGGTGCACGCCGACGAGCTCCTCCTCAGCCCGAGCAGCAACGAGGAGGAGCGCACCCTCGTCGTCCCGGTCTCCGCGGAGATGTCCGCGGCGACGGTCAGC